>JABAOH010028403.1_pt1 | contig 18004 bp, 14 predicted proteins | sample 7062181 | NCBI WGS metagenome assembly JABAOH01 (sample SAMN14538630, study PRJNA623070) | marine sediment metagenome | biome: marine biome [ENVO:00000428]; feature: marine pelagic biome [ENVO:01000023]; material: deep marine sediment [ENVO:00002113]; isolation source: pool of 5 deep marine... | reverse complement strand
CCTGGCGCCGGGTGATGCCGCGGACATCATCGCCGGACAGGGAGGTTACTCGACACCCGAATATATCGCCGAGCTGAGACGAGAGTTCGGGCTCGACAAGCCGCTTTACCAGCAGTACTTCATTTACATAGGCAAGGTACTGACGATGGACCTGGGTTTTTCCCCGGTTCAGCAGAAGCCCGTTATCGACTTGATCCTCGACCGTTTGCCGGCCACTGTCATCCTCGTGTTCTCGGCGGTCGCCATGGCCGTCGGCTTCGGTATGCTGCTCGGCATCATATCGGCGGCCAGACGCGGTTCTATTACAGACACGCTGGTAACCGTTGTTGCGCTGCTGTTCTACGCGACGCCTGCCTTTTGGTTCGGGCTCATGCTGATCGTCTTCTTTTCGCTCCACCTCGACCTTTTGCCGTCGGGAGGCATGGAAACCATTGGAGCGGGAAAGGTCGGGCTTGCTCACGTGGTTGATGTGACGAAGCATTTGATCCTGCCGTCGATCACGATGGCCTTGTACTATCTGGCGATCTACACGCGACTCATGCGCGCCTCGATGCTGGAGGTCTTCAACCTGGATTTTGTCCGTACCGCGCGCGCTAAGGGTCTGTCCGAACGCTCGGTCGCGTGGAAGCACGCGGCGCGCAACGCTCTTCTGCCGGTGGTGACGATCGCGGGTCTTCAGATCGGCCACTTCATGGGCGGGTCCGTGCTTGTCGAAACCATCTTCGGTTGGCCGGGTCTCGGGCGGCTTGTGTTCGACGCCCTGGCGCAACGCGACGCCAACCTGCTCATGGGTATCTTTCTTGTATCGTCGATCTTGGTCGTGCTGGTGAACCTGCTCGCGGACCTCACGTACGGCTTGCTTGATCCGAGGATTTCCCACAAATGATGGGTTGGCTGGAGTTCTGGCGGCTTTATCGCAGGCACCACGGGGCCGTTGCTGGGCTGGTGGTTGTTGCTTTCGTCGTGGCAGTCGCTGCAATGGGTCCAGCCCTCTATCCAACGGATCCGTTCGAGATGATTGGACGCCCGATGGTAGAGCCCTTCGGCGAATTCCTCCTGGGTACCGACGTGCTGGGTAGGGATATCCTGGCCGGGCTGATCCACGGCGCCCGTGTATCTTTGATGATTGGGATCGTCGCCACGCTTTGTGCGACGTTGGTGGGGGTCTTGTTTGGTGCTCTAGCCGGCTACTACGGCGGGCTGATTGACGATGTGCTGATGCGGATAACGGAGTTTTTTCTCACCATTCCCTCTTTCATGTTGGCGATCTTGCTGGTGTCGATCTTCTCCCCGTCGATCACGACTATCGTTGCGGCCATCGCCGCGGTCTCGTGGCCATCGGTCGCGCGTTTGACCCGCGCCGAATTTCTATCGCTTCGAGAACGCGAATTTGTGCTGGCGTTTCGCGCCATGGGCATGTCGGATGGACAAATCATTCTGCGTCACATTCTGCCAAACGCTATGCCCTCGATCGTTGTTGTTTCATCTTTGATGGTGGCGACAGCTATCTTGACAGAATCAGGCCTTTCGTTTCTGGGTCTTGGCGATCCCAATCTTATGTCGTGGGGCAGCATGGTTGGCGTCGCACGAACAGTACTGCGTGCGGCATGGTGGATGACGGCAATACCTGGCATCACAATTCTTATTGCGGTTCTCGCCATCAATCTCGTCGGCGAAGGCCTCAATGATGCGATGAATCCGCATCTAAAAACGCGATGAGCGCCTTGCTCGATGTGCAAGACTTGGAGGTTCATTTCCGGACGACTAAAGGAACGGTCAAAGCTGTGGATCGCTTGTCTTTCAGCGTTGATGATGGGCAAACGATGGCCATCGTCGGCGAGTCAGGTTGTGGTAAGAGCACCACGGCCTTAGCCGTGCTTCGTTTGATTCCCGATCCGCCGGGACGCATCGTCGGTGGACGCATCGGCTTTTCCGGCACGGACCTTCTCACTTTGGACGATAAGGAGATACGCTCGATACGCGGCAACCAGGTCTCGATGATCTTTCAGGACCCAATGATGGCCCTGAATCCCGTATACACGATTGGTGACCAAATTGCGGAGGGTCTACAGCTCCACCGCGGGTTGTCGAAGAAAGACGCGCTGGCACGTGCGGTCGAGCTTCTCCGCCTTGTCGGTATTCCGGCGCCTGAACAGCGAATTCGCCAGTATCCCCATAATCTCTCTGGTGGGATGCGTCAGCGCGCCATGATCGCGATGGCGCTGAGCTGTGATCCCAAGCTGCTCATTGCGGATGAGCCGACGACGGCCGTCGATGTCACCGTGCAGGCGCAAATTCTGGAACTACTGCAGGGTCTGCAAAAACAGCTCGGTATGGCGATGTTGCTCATCACGCATGATCTCGGCGTTGTCGCCGAAATCGCGAAGCATGTGGTCGTAATGTACGCGGGACGCAAAGTAGAAGAGGGGCCGGTCGATGAGGTCTTTTACGCCCCAAAACATCCGTATACGGAGGGTTTGCTTGCATCGGCGCGCCTCATCGGCGACGAAGAGCGTCTGCTTAGGGAGATTCCCGGCACGGTACCCTCGCCTTTCGATATGCCCATGGGTTGCAGCTTTGCGCCGCGATGCACGAAAGTCATAAGCCGCTGCCATGAGATGCCGCCAGAGCTGACACCTGTAGGTCAAGGACAAACGGTCGCCTGCTTTGTCGCCCAAGGAAAACATCAATGACGGCGCCCGTACTGGAGGTCGTCGAGCTCGTCAAGCACTACGGGGTTGGCCACGCGCTGTTTGGTACGCCCGCACTGGTGCATGCCGTCGACGATGTGTCGTTTACGCTTGCCAAAGGCGAAACTTTGACACTCGTCGGGGAATCGGGTTGCGGAAAGTCGACGTTGGCGAAGTGTCTGCTGCGCCTGGTCGAGCCCACCAGCGGCAAAGTTCTGCTTCACGGCCAGGACATTCTTCAGCTTGACACCTCTGTTTTTCGCCACCAACGCGGCACCATCCAAATCGTGTTTCAGGATCCTTATGCAAGTCTAGATCCGCGGCAGACGATATTTCAGGTCGTCGCCACGCCGTTGCGGTTGCACGGGATCGGTGATCGGAGGGATCGCGTTGAGCGCGTTGGTCGCCTGCTTCAGCAGGTCGGCATCGGACGGGAGTTAATGGATCGCCATCCACATGAGCTCTCGGGCGGTCAGCGCCAAAGAGTGGCAATCGCGCGCGCGCTCGCGGTGGAGCCGGATATTCTCATTCTCGATGAGCCTGTCTCTTCGCTGGATATGTCTATTCAAGCGCAAGTGATCAACCTGCTCATCCGGTTACAGAGAACCTTCAATATATCGTATCTCTTGATCAGCCATAATTTGCCGTTGGTTCAGCATATCTCAGATCGCATCGCGGTGATGTACTTGGGGCAGATCGTGGAGATCGGCGATCGCGAAGTGCTTCAAAACGCCATGGTGCATCCTTATACACAGGCGCTGTTTTCAGCGGCACCGGTCGTGGAGAGGAAAAAAGACAAGCGCGGCGCGAGAGTGATTCTCTCGGGCGATGTGCCAAGTCCGATCGATCCCCCCGCAGGCTGTCGCTTTCACACGCGCTGCCCCTTCAAGCAGGACCGATGCGTTAACGAGGTACCGCGCCTGCGCAGGGTGCGAGACCGGGAGGTTGCGTGTCACTTCGCAGGTGAAGTCGATTTTCAGGCGTTGCAGCCAAGAAAGGCCGCCAACCCTGGGTGACAATAACGATAATACTGTCCGCTAGGAGCCAGTGCGATAGTACTCTCGCACTGCATCGGCCGAAATAAACGCCTGCTCGATGTCGGCCTGTATATCTTTTGGCGACCGTTCAGAGGGGGGGCCGTAGCCTGCACCCCCGCCGGTGCGAACGGTAAGAATGTCACCCTTCCGTAGTTCTGTCGCCGCTTTGCTTGTGAGCGTAATCACTTCTCCGTTGCGCTCGATGGTGCAAACCGCGGAAGCGCCGGGTGCGCCTCCGAATAGTCCCGCGGGTTGGAACCGAAACCGGTCACCGTACTGTGCGTACTGCACGCCGTCCCTAAGGATCTCATAACGACGGCGGATTCCTAATCCGCCTCGCCGCTTGCCGGGTCCACCGGAATCCGGGATCAGGCTATATTCGATAACCCGGAAGAAATCGAAGTCCATATCGAGCGACTCAACGGGTGCATTGCTGCAGTTGCTTGTAGGGCCGTCCACGCCCGAACAACCGTCGCGGTGAATCGAGGCGCCATATCCCCCGCCCATGATCTCGTGGTAGACGCGGTAGCCGTTCTTGGTGCGAAGACTGAGATACGGGCCCGTCGTCGTATCGAAACCGGTTGCGATCACCTTTTCCGGTACCGCCTGTGCCAGCGCTTTCATAACGGCGTCAAAGACACGGTTAACAGGGGTCATACGTGCCCGAACGGGTGCGGGTGGTTTAGGATTGAGGATAGAGCCGTAGGGGGCCGTAACCGTAATGGGCCGAATGCTACCGCCATTGAAGGGCACGTCCGGACTTGTCAGGACCGCCTTTACACAACCATAGGCAGCTGCAAGCGTCGAGGCAAAAGGACAGTTCATATTCGTGGCGATCTGATCGTCCGTGCCTTCGAAGTCGATATCAATACGGTCATCTTTAATGTTGACCGTAGCCCTAATGCGGATCGGGTCGTGACCGACGCCATCGTCATCGATGCAATCCTCGCCGACGTACTGGCCATCTGGTGCTTGGGCAATGGCATTGCGCATGTGTCGCTCAGCGTAGTCGATGAGGCTTGCCATGGTCTCTTGGACCCGCTCCCTGCCATATTTGGCGCACAATTGTCGCAGCCGCACTGCCCCAATCGTGTTGCCGGCGAACTGAGCATTCATGTCCCCGATCGTCTGCTCGGGCACGCGAATGTTAGCGGCGAGCAAGCGTTGAAAAGCGCCGTTGTTCCAATCGCGTCGGCGGTTGTACTTGCTAGGGGGGATGATCAGGCCCTCCTGAATCAGCTCCCTCGAACCGATATTAAGTCCCGGTGCCCCACCGCCGATGTCGATGTGATGGGCAACAGTGGCGGAGAACCCAATCAGGCTGCCCTCGAAGACAATGGGCGAAAAGATGAACACATCCGGCAGATGTTGGCCGCCATGGTAGGGATCATTCGTAATAAAGAAATCATGCTCTTCGAGATCGCTCAGTGAGTAGTACTCAGTGCAGGCACGAAACGTTGCCCCGAGAGAGCCGAGTTGTACGGGAATTAGCTCCGCCTGGCAGACAGTATTTCCTTCGGCATCTAGTATGGCGGCTGCAGCATCACTTGCTTCGCGCACGATTGTGGAGTACGCAGAAGAAACCAACTTGATGCCCATTTCGCGTGCAGTGGCTATGAGCGACTGGCTGATGACGGCGAAATCGGTGGCGCTCAAGGGCATTCTCAGTTTCTCCCGCTCAAGATCATGTTTGAAGCTTCGTCGATGCGCGCTTTCCAGCCCGGCGGTACGAAGATCGTCGAAGTCACGTCTTCTAGGATCATTGCCCCATCAAAACTCACACCCGGGGCTAGCGCTGCGCGCGCAGCGAACTTACAGGCGATCCGAGCTTTGCCGTCTGTAATGTCATGTGTCTGAAAGGTGTTGCCGGCGCTGGTCGAGGGTTTCGTTGTGTCGGCCAATGAGGGAACCTCCTGCGACGGTAAGACGACGCCCAGACGAAGAGCCACGATCTCGATCCTCTGGTCGTTCGCGGCGCCGTGAAAGTACATGCGTTGATGGGCTTCCTGAAATCGTTCGGCCAGTGCCTCGGTCGTGATATCGTTTAAGGTATCGGGGTCAATATCCACCGGAACCTCGTAGGCTTGGCCCACGAAGCGCATTTCCAACGTCAAAATGAACTGAGCGCGGTCACTTGCAAGCCCGAGATCGGCCATGCGGGCGAGCATGCGCTGGCGCATGTCGGCGTGAATCGCGGCCACAGCCGATGGGGCGGTACGGTTGAGCTCGATTCGGCGCGTCGTCGTGTCGTAAAGCCGGTAGTCGGCGGTGAGTAACCCGAATGCAGAGAGGACTCCCGCATAGGGCGGCACCAGCACCGTTTCGATGCCGAGCTCTTCGGCCACCCGTGCCGCATGCAACGGACCTGCACCCCCAAAGGCGACGAGGACGAAGTCGCGGGGATCGTGACCGCGCCGTGTTGATATCAGCTGGATCGCGCGCACCGTGTTGGCTTCGGCGATGCGGATAGCGCTGTCTGCGAGCGCGGCGGGATCCAACTCAACGCGGGCGCCGAATTTTGCCAATGCCTGTTCGGCAGCGGTTGGGTCAATGCGCATGGCGCCACCGAGAAACGCCTGCGGGCGCAAGGTGCCGCGCACGACGTGCGCGTCAGTAATGGTCGGGCGCTCACCGCCACGGCCATAACAAACTGGACCAGGATCCGAACCTGCGCTGGCTGGCCCGACACGCAGCATGCCTTCGTCATCGGCCCACACGATGCTGCCACAGCCGGCACCGACTGAGACGATGTCGAAGAGCGGTGTACGCACCGGCAAGCCGTCGATCATGGTCTGGCTGGTCAGGTCCGGATGGCCGTCCTTGACCAGACACACATCGGTGCTGGTACCACCCATATCGAAGGTAATCAGATTGCGATAGCCAGAAAGAGCGGCTTGGCGTATGGCACCCATGACGCCGGCGGCGGGGCCGGAAAATAGCGCGCTCACCGGGTTACGCCTGACGCCGGCGCCCGGAAGACGACCGCCGTTGGATTGCATGATGCTGAAGCGGCCGCGGAAACCGTGTTTGGCCAGATAGTTTTCAAACCGTTCTAAATACCGCACGACGACCGGCTGCACGTGCGCGGCAATAACCGTCGTCGATGCCCGTTCATACTCCCGGAACTCGCAGGCGATGTCTGACGATAGCGTGATGAGCAGATCGGGGAGGTTTCGGCTGATGATTTCAGCCACACGCCGCTCGTGGGCTGGGTTGATATACGCATTGAGCAAACACACCGCGACGGCCTGGTAGCCGCCGGCCGTCAGCGCAGGGACCAATTCGCGTTCTACCGAAGACTCATTGAGCGCGATTGTCGCGGAACCATCGGCGAGTGTACGCTCCTCGACTTCGAAACAATCCTTTCGTTCGACAATCGGTTCTGGTTTACTGTAAAAAATATCGAAGACGCGTTCGCGATTATGTCTCTGCAACATCAAGATATCGCGAAAACCTTTGGTCGTGACGAAGGCGACTCTTGCACCGTTTCGCTGGATGACGGTGTTGGTGACAACCGTCGACCCGTGAATCAGTTCCTCGATAGCGGCTATTGGGATGTGCGCGCTTTGCAGAGCATCATAGGCGCCCTCGTCCGGTCGCGCATAGATGCTCGGAACTTTGGTGACTCGGATATGCCCGTCTTCGATGCTCAAGAGGTCGGTGAAGGTACCGCCGACTTCGATACCGACTCTACGCATACGCTAGATTCCAACGATACACGGCCGAGTTCCGTCAAGTTTTCCAAAGGAGTTGCGCCACCCGTGGCACCTGATAAATTCGTCCTCTTCAGCTATTCGGCGGTCTACCCGGGTTCGCCAGGAGGTCGTTAGCGTATTATGTCGATGCTTGTGACAGCAAGCAGTGAGGCTGCGGCAAACGCGGGTATGGCCATCTTACGGCAGGGTGGTACCGCCGTCGACGGCGCTGTCGCCACGGCGCTGGCCTCCTGCGTGGCGGACCCTTGCAACACCGGGATCGGCGGCTACGGGGGCTTCATGGTCATCTCCTTTGCCGACGGTCGCCAAGCGTGTGTGCGCTTCGCGTTCTGGGCACCGTCGACGATCCCGGCGGAAGGCTTGAAGCGAAGCTACCCTAGCTCCGGGCCGGAGTGCTCGGCGGTGCCCAATGTCGTCGCCGGCCTTGCACGTGCGCTCGCTGACTTTGGGACGCTTTCCTGGGACACCGTCAGCCGACCGGCTATCGATCTGGCACGCCATGGAGTGACGGCGAACCCGACGACACTGGCCGCTTTCGAGGAATACGCCGGCAGCGCCTTTATTCCGCAATGCTTTAAGTTCGACGACGTAGACGCTGGCAAGGGCCGAGCGCTGATCTTTCGGCAACCGCGTCTCGCGGCAACGCTCGAGCAGATGGCCGAACAGGGTCCGGCCTGGTTTTATACGGGGCCGCTCGGTCCCGCTGCCTGCGAGGCATGGCGGCACGTCTGCGTGGAGGTCCCGCTCGACGATTGGGTCCGCGGTCCGGAATCCGTCGAGGTGGTCCCGCCTGCGCATTTCGACGTCGGGGGCATGCGCGTCTGCTCCGCACCACTCGGGTTTAGCGGTTCGGCATCTTTGTTCGCTATCCTCGAAGCGGCGCGTCGCAGCGCACGCCAAGGGTCGTTGGAGACGCCAGAAGCGCTGAATGACCTGGTCGCGGCCATGGCCTCGATCTGGCAATACCGTCTTTCCACGCCGGCAGGGAATACCTTTACCGATGTTACAATCGATCAGTGGGTGTCGCGCGCGCTGTCGCATCACGCGACCACCACGCCGTTAGCGCGCGGCCCCGGCCATACCGCACACCTAAACGTGCTCGATAAGGCGGGAACGCTGGTGGCGTTGACCTTTACCTTGGGACCGAGATGGTTCGGTGGCGGGTGGGCCTTAGCGGATAGCGGTGTGGTGATGAACGCGGGCATGGAAAACTTTGCCCGCGCGAAGCCGTTTCGCCACAATGGGCGTTTGTTCGGTGTCAGTAACATGGCGCCCAGCATTGCCCGCCTGCGTGACGGATCGCGACTGGCGGTTGGCTGTCCAGGGGCGCGACGCATTCCCGCCAACATCGCTTTGGTATTGGCGCGGCACGGGCTTTTGGGCGTTGGGTTGCAAAGCGCGGTCTCGGGGGGGCGTGTGCACGCGGAAGATTTGCAGGAAGTGTTCTACGAGAAAGCGCGCTTGCATCCGCAGTCGCACCAAGCGCTAGCACAGCGCTTCGCCCAGGTCACCGAGGAAGGTTGGCGGCGTTACTATGGTCCATTGACGGCCTTGTTGGCACGAGGCGATGGCAGCGTCGAGTTCGGGCTCGATGACCGCGGCGCGCCCGGTTACGCACGTCAGGCCTGAGAAAGTTCCAAGAAGAGGGGAAGGGGAGAATAACGATGGTGGAAACGGCAGTACGACTGGCGGCGGAAAAGCGTGCGGACAGTATCAATGAGCTCGCCGAGCTGGTTCGCATACCGAGCCTCACCGGCGAAGAAACAGCGGCACAGAAACATGTCGCGGCACGGCTCGACGATCTAGGTGCCGAAACGACCATGATGGAGCCGGATATCGCGGCGCTATTCGCCCGCTATCCCGATATCGCGCAGTATCCCACCCATTGGCAGCACGACCTGATTCTGCCCTATGCGGACTTGCCGACCTACGAGGCGTTGAAGGCAAGCCGCCTCGAAGACGTGTTGAATTACCGGAACCGGCCGAATGTGGTGGGAGTCGTTCGCGGTACCGGCGGCGGCCGCTCGCTGATCTTGAACGGACATATCGACACGGTCACAGTCCAGCCGACGGGCGAATGGACACGGGACCCCTTCGGTGCCGAGATCGACAACCACTTGATGTACGGCCGTGGCACGTCCGACATGAAAGGCGGTCTGATGGCGGCATTGCTCGCTCTCAAGTATCTGCGGCAAGCGGGCGTGAAACTGGCCGGCGACGTGATCGTTCAGAGCGTCGTCAATGAGGAACACGCAGGCAATGGCACATTGGATCTGATGCGACGCGGCTACACGGCCGATGCGGCCATCGTGCTCGAGCCGACCAACAACCACATCGCTGTCAGTCATTCCGGTGGTCTCTACTGGCAAGTCACAGTACCCGGAGTGCGTCGCTCGCCGGGGGCTCGCTGGCAAGGCAAGGTGCAGGAAGGCGTAAGCGCCATAGAGAAGTTGCCAGTCGTTATCAACGCGCTGCTCGAGCTCGAGCGCCAATTCAACGCCAAGCATAGCGTCGACGCTTCGCAGCACGCGGCGGCACCGTTTTCACTGGTGATGGGCAAAATCGCCGGCGGGCATTATGAGACAGTCACGGCCGGAGAAGCCGTGTTGCGCGGCGGCGCCTACTTCGCTCCCGGCGTCGGCGAGATCGGGCAAGTCATGCAGAGCTTCCGCGACAGCATGAGCAAGGCGAACGAGCAGGACCATTTCCTGCGCACCAGCCCCGCAAAGTTGGAGTTCCTGCATCATGACGACAGCACCCAGCAGAGATCTGATATCGCGCCGGCGGCGGCGATGTCGAGCCTGCTTACCGAACGGGGCGGCGATGGCGCCATCCACCCTGGACCGTTTGCTTGCGACATGCGCCACTTGGTGAATAAAGGGGGGATTCCATCGATCATCTTCGGGCCCGGAACGATTGCCCAGGCGCACAAACCGGACGAGCATATCGATACGCGTGAGTATCTAGACTGCATCGAGCATCTGATTCAATTCATTTGGGTCTGGTGCAATCTCGACGCGGAGAGCGCGTAAGAAATCACATGGCGAGTATCGGTATCGATACCGGCGGTACCTTTACCGACGTTGTCGTCTGTGAGCCTACCACGGGTACGATCTCGATCACCAAGGTTCCGTCGACGCCAGAGCGACCCGAACGCGCCATTCTGGATGCCCTCGGCGGGTTGACGCCTTCGATCACCGCCGGCGATCGCGTGGTTCACGGCACGACGGTGGCGACGAACGCGTTGTTGCAGCGAAACGGTGCGCGTCTTGCCCTTCTAACGACAGCCGGCTTCCGTGACACGCTGGAAATCGGCCGCACGCGGCGCGCCGAACCCGGTCTTTTTAATACCAAAGCGATGCGCCCGCCGCCGCTCATTCCCCGTTGGGCGCGGCTCGAGGTCAGCGAGCGGATGTCTGCGGACGGGTCTGTACGGCACGAGCTCGCTGCAGAAGAAGTCGTACATGTCATGGATGCGGTCGATGCGCTCGCTCCGGAGGTTATCGTCATATGTCTCCTGCACGCGTACGCGAATCCGGCCCACGAACAGCAGCTCGGCGATGCCGTGCGTGCCCGCTTTCCAAATGTTGCCGTGCAGTTGTCATCCGACATCCTGCCTGAATATCGCGAGTTCGAACGCCTGAGTACGACGGTGATCAACGCCTATGTGCTTCCCCGCATGAGCGAATATCTGACGCGCCTTGGCACGGAGGTCAAAACGGTAAGCGGGAACCTGTTTGTCATGGCCTCGAACGGCGGCATGATGACCACGGCAACGGCGGCCGCGTATCCTGCGCGCACGTTTCTCTCGGGACCGGCCGGGGGTGTGCAAGGGGCGGTGGCGGTCGCCGGCGCAGTCGGCGTTACCGATCTGATCACTTGTGACATGGGCGGGACGAGCACGGATGTCTCGTTTGTGCACGAAGGCGCGCCGGCCATCGTCAGCGAGACGACGATCGCCGGATTGCCGCTGAGATTGCCGCAAGTGGAGATCAACACCGTCGGCGCAGGCGGTGGCAGCATCGCCTGGCTCGATGCCGCCGGGGCGCTGCGCGTCGGACCGCAGAGCGCCGGGGCGGTGCCGGGCCCGGCCTGCTACGGCCAGGGCGGCGAGGCGCCGACGGTGACCGATGCCAGTCTGCATCTGGGGCGCCTCGGCGCCGATACGTTGCTCGGCGGGCGTCTGCACCTGCAAAGCGAGCGCGCGAAGGCAGCCTTAGTGCGCCTCGCGTGCGAGGCAGGATTCGATGATGTCGATCGCCTTGCAGAGGGGATCATTCGGCTCGCCGTCGCGCGAATGACGAGCGCCATCCGTGAGATCTCGATCGAGCGCGGCCATGATCCGCGCGGCGTGACTCTGGTGCCGATGGGCGGGGCGGGGCCGATGTATGCCGCCGATGTCGCAGCCGAGCTGGGGCTGGCAAAGATTTTGGTACCGCTCTACCCGGGAAACCTGTCCGCGCTCGGTCTGTTGGCGGCCGACATCCGCCACGACCTGAGCCGCACCTGGGTAGTACCGGCTGAGGAGCTGAACATCGAAGAGTTACACGCGCGCTTGCAGGCGCTGTGCGACGAGGGGCGGGCAAGATTGTGCGAGGCCGGCGTCAGCGATGGTGCCATGCTTTTCGAGCGCGCGGTCGACATGCGTTATCGGGGCCAGGCCTTTGAGTTGACCGTTGCGGTTCATAATGGTGCCGATGCCTCTGGCCTGGTTACGAGCTTCGAATCGCTTTACGAGCGCCGTTATAGCTTCAGGCCCGAGGGCAAGGCGACTGAGCTCGTTGCTGTCAGGGTGACGGCGCGCGGCCGTGGTGCAGCATTCCCTTGGCCGACGACGCCGGTGCAATCAGGCGATTTGGCGCAGGCGTACAAGGCGCGGCGCAAGGCGTACTTTGACGGTACGTGGCATGACGACTGCACGGTGTACGCCCGCGACCGTCTCGGCTGCGGTGCGGTCATAGACGGGCCTGCTGTGATCGAAGAGTTCGGCAGCACGACTGTCTTGCCGCCCGGCTGGCGGGGTGAGGTCAACCGCTGGGGCCATATCGCCATTGGACGGACGTAGGAAAAGTTGGGTATGACCGCCAACATCGATCTTGTCACCGTGGGTCTCGTGCAGGAGCTTCTGATTGCAGCCGTGCGCGAGATGCGTGCAACCATGATCCGCACGGCCCATTCATCGGTCATCTACGAAGGACACGACTTTTCCTGCGCGGTTCTGAATGGCGCCGGTGAGCTGGTTGCTCAATCCGAAGACAGTCCGGCGCACATCTTCCCGCTGGCTTGGCAGACCCGGGAGGCCGTGAAGCACTACGGCGATCGCCTGTACGCGGGTGACGTGGTTTTTGTGAATGATCCCTACACTGCCGGCACGCNNCGCCGATTTTCGTCGGCGAAACGCGACTGGCGTTTGCAGTCGTTCGTGGCCACTGGGCCGACATCGGCGGCATGGCGCCCGGCAGTGTGTCGGGCCAAGCCACCGAGATCTTTCAGGAAGGTCTTCGCATTCCCCTGGTCAAGGTCTACGAGAAGGGGCGCCGTATGCAAGACGTGCTCGAGCTGATTTTCGCCAATGTGCGCGTGCCCGATGAGAGCCGCGGCGATTTCGACGCGATGCTCTCTTGCTGTCACGTGGCACGCGATCGAATCTTCGGCATCGTCGAACGCTTCGGGCTCGAAGTTGTCATGGCCTCGATGGAAGCGATATTGGCGCGCGACGAGCGGCGCATGCGAGATGCTATTTCTGTGCTAATGCCGGGCACCTATTATTACGAAGACTATTTCGACAGCGATGCATTGACGGGCAAGGCTGTATTGCTGCGTCTTGCTGTGACCGTCGAAAACGATCGACTGCTGTTAGACTTCGAGGGTTCGTCGAAGCAGGTACAGGGGCCCATTAACTGCAGCCTGGCGAGCACCGCGACCGCCGTTTTCACGGCGCTGAAGGCATTACTCGATCCCAAGAGCCCGATCAGTGGCGGCTCATTTCGGCCGGTGAAAGTCGTCGCACCGCAAGGCTCCATCACTCATGCTGTTTGGCCGGCGGCCTGCGGCGGCTTTGGCGAGATGCGCCGGCGTATCGAGTCGGTGACCATGGGCGCACTCGCCGCCGTCGCTCCAACCTATATCGCCGGCGACACCAAGGGCACATCCAATCACGTCATGATCGGCAGCGTCCATGCTGGCCGCGGCCGCACCACGGTGTTCTACGAATGGCCGGCAGGCGGCACCGGCGGTTTTCTCGAGAGTGACGGCAGTCATGCGATGCGGGCCTACGATGAGGGTGACTTCGGCTCGATCATGCCGACCGAGGCGGTTGAGCTGGAACACGCGTTACTAGTGGAACGTTGTGAGTTGCGGGAAGACTCCTGCGGCGACGGCCGGCACCGCGGTGGCCTGGGGTTGCGACGCGAAGTGCGCCTGCTCGCGCCCGACGGGCGACTGTCGGTCTTGTCCGATCGAAACGTCGTCCCGCCGTTCGGCGTATGCGGCGGTGGCGCCGCGGCGCCGAATCGCTTTCGTGTGCGCAGAGGCGCCACGGAATTCGAGCCCTCTGAATTGCCGGGAAAGGTCAGCGGTTTCGCCATGAAACAAGGTGACGTGGTCATCATGGAAACTGCGGGCGGCGGCGGTTACGGGCTGCCGGAAGAGCGTGCGCTTGAGGCCATCGCCGCCGACGTCAAGGCCGGTTACATCTCTAAGCGTTGGGCACAAGAGCGCTATCAGGTCGTCTTTCGTGGCGATGTCATCGATGCGGCGGCGACAGAGATGCGTCGACGCGAGCGGGCGCTGACCCGCACTAGACTTCGTGTCGAGGCCGTCGACGAGGATAGCTTTTGGGAAGGACGAAGAAGATTCCAGCTGCACCAAAAGACCTGTCAGGCATTCGGGATCGACGCGAGTCGCGGACGGGAAACGCTGGTCGAGCTCTTGAACTTGAACGGCGCGCCGCTTCGCGGGTGGGCTGTTAGCGCCGATGACGGAAATGAAGGCAGCATCCGACTGGGACCGGTCGCGCAACGGATCTTGCGGGTGTCGGCCGGCGACGCCGTAACGCTATGCGTTCTCGACGGCGGCGATGCGCATGAATAAGCGCGCCCCATGAGTCCGTTAATCGCGGTCATGGTGTTGGTGTCGGCCGCCCTTCACCCTATACGGGATACGATTCTTCGCAGTGATCGGCGCCCGGCAGACGCTTACCTCGGAATTATTGTTGCGGTGGCGTTTTTTTCCAGCATGCACGTTTGGCTGTCCGGCGCAGACCTAACCTCGATCGTAAAAGTATGGCACCTCTGGTTGATTTCGATAACCGGGATGTCGATATACACATTCTTTTTGGTCATGACCTTCTCGCGCGGGGATCTGTCGATCTATTATCCGATCACCCGTTCATCGCCGTTGTACATCGTGCTGGTCGGCGTTTTGTTTCTCGGGGAATCCTACACGCTGACAATGCTCGCGGGCATCGCGTTGGTGTTAGTCGGCGGTCTGTTGCTGCAATATCGACCGGGTGCCGGGTTGTTTCAGGATCCGCGTACGCTTGGTTTTGCGCTGCTCACGATGATCGGCCATGGCACCGGTGCAATAGCGGATGCGCGGGCCGTACAGATTGTTGATCCGGTGGTAATGTTTTTCTGGAGCTGGATAGCGATGAGTCCGATAATCGCCTTGATTTTCAGGCGTGTAGCCGCCGTGAAGGGTGACTGGCCGCCCATCGCGCATTGGCGACGCGCCCCGCTGCGCTACATCGGTGGGGGCGTAGTGCTTTATGGCTCATATTATTTGATCTTGCTGGCGTACAGTCTGGGCGGTGACGTCGCAGCCATCCAGGCGGTTCGACAGGCCTCGATCCCCTTCGCGGTCCTGATGGGCCAGATGTTTCTTGCCGAAGGATCGCTAGTTCGAAGGCTATCGATGTCGCTGCTGATCGCAGCCGGCATCATCATAATTATCTTTTCACGCTGAAGACAGGGCGACAGGCTCATCGCTTTTACTTCCGTTATTGCTTATGAGTTATTGGTGATTAGTCACGGCGCTTACGCTTCACGACTCTCGATTCGCCGCGCTCAAGTCCTCAGTCCTGTTTCTACGCCCCGAAGGGGCACCGCACGGAGCCAGCTAGATTGCGGACTAAGGGCATCTGTTCGAATGCGCAAATCTCAAGAAATTTTCCGAACCGATCGAAACTGACCGGCCGGTATCGGCCCACGAGCTGCCGGTCAAGCGATCGCCTTCTGGCAAGTGGAAAACGAGCCAAAGCGGAGATTCGATTAGAAGGCGGATTGACAGTAGTAGACCACCGCGTACCATCATTCCCTGTTAGGCCGAGGGGCCACGGGATCTGACCCATGCGTACCGACCCGTTATAGATGAACGCAGGCTTGTTTCGTACCGACACGTGCCTAACGAGGTGCTGCAGCCGGCGGCTTCGCCGCGGTCGAGCCGTGATGAAGGTGGGCTTCTGGTTCGAGTCCGGGAGCACTTACTCCTATCCAGCGGCCATGCGCATCGAGGCGCTGGCGGCCTAAACGCATCGGAAGCGAACGCCCGCTATGCCGCCGTCAGCCAGATTTTGGGACAAGATAGCAGAACGCTATTCCAAAAAACCCGTTGCTGACGAAGCGGCTTACCAGAAAAAACTGCAGGTCACTCGCGAATACTTTCGGCCGGACATGGAGGTGTTGGAGTTCGGCTGCGGGACCGGGTCGACCGCCATCGCCCATGCGCCGTACGTGAAACACATTCACGCCATCGATATCTCATCGAAAATGATTGAAATCGCCCAAGGCAAAGCGGACGCAAAAAATGTCAAGAATGTTACATTTGAACGTTCGACCATCGAGGAAATCAGCGTGCCCGATCAAACCTTGGATGCCGTGTTGGGACACAGTATTTTGCACCTACTCGAGAACAAGGAAGCGGTCATCGCCANNTTGGGTTTAATGCCGTTGGTCAAGGTCTTCACCACGAAAGAATTGCAAGACAGTTTGACCGCCGCCGGGTTTCAGATTGACTATCAATGGCAACCGGGAAAGGGCAAAGCGGTGTTTATAGTGGCCAACAAGGCTGAATAGGCCCAGTTAGGTGTCTGCTCCTGGACGCTTGCCGCCGAAACCAGGTCGATAACTTAAGCCGCTGGACTGTCCCCTTTGCGTGCGAGAGCCGACGTCGGTGACCTCCAGTGCCGACGGGCCGCAACCCAAAGCAGGCACTCGCGACAGAGGGGCGACAACTCTTTTCTGGACCTTGAATCCAGTGACGTGCGAGGGGGCCGTTACGCTGCCAAATACCCGATAGGGCGGGCAGACTGCTATCTTGTAGTCTATCTCCGCTCTCAGTTTGCGCCGACCCTGGATAAGCGACGGAGATAGCACGTTAACACTGGCCGTGAGCCTGAAATAGTTTGGAGCCAAAACGATGACCCTGCAACAACTCCTGGGAATAGAGTTGCCCATCATTCAAGCACCCATGGCGGGCGTGCAAGGCAGCGCGCTGGCTGTGGCCGTGTCCAATGGGGGTGGGCTCGGCTCGCTGCCTTGCGCGATGCTCACTCTTGATGACCTGCGCAAAGAGCTGACGGCGATCAAGACACAAACTGACAAACCCTTCAACGTCAATTTCTTTTGCCACGCGCCGCCTGAGCCGAGCGCTAAACGCGAAGCGGCCTGGCGCGCTGCGCTTGCTCCGTATTACAAAGAATATGGCATCGATGCCGACAGAATTTCTGCCGGTTCGGGACGTGCTCCCTTCAGCACCGAGGCCGCTAATGTGTTAGAGGTGTTCAAGCCTCCGGTGGTGAGTTTTCATTTTGGTTTACCATCGACCGAATTGCTGACGCGCGCGAAAGCATTGGGCGCGAAAATATTCTGTTCAGCAACAACGATCGAGGAAGCACGGTGGCTCGAGGCGCAGGGGGTCGACGCCATCATTGCCCAAGGTCTTGAGGCGGGTGGGCACCGTGGCATTTTCTTGTCGGAAGACCTCAGTACTCAATTCGGCACGTTCGCACTGGTGCCACAGATTGTGCGAGAGGTGAAGGTGCCTGTCATTGCTGCGGGCGGCATCGCGGACGCAAAGGGTGTGGCGGCCGCGATGGCGCTTGGCGCAGCAGGTGTACAGGTGGGAACGGCTTATCTGCTCTGTCCGGAAGCCACCACAAGCGCAATACACCGCGCCGCGTTAAAAAGTAAGGCGGCCCACCATACGGCACTTACGAATGTCTTCACAGGGCGTCCCGCTCGCGGCATCGTAAACCGCATTATGAGAGAGCTTGGCCCGATAACCACCGCTACGCCCGCTTTTCCTTTGGCCGCCACTGCCATCGTTCCCTTGCGCGCCAAAGCGGAAGCCCAGGGCTCAGGAGATTTCTCGCCACTGTGGGCTGGCCAAAATGCGAGCGGATGCAAGGAGGTGCCGGCCGCCGATTTGACGCGACAATTGGCCGCCGATCTCTAGTGCCCTCTGCGGCCCGACCATCGCAGCTAGACCGAAGGTCTTGCAGAGGCTGGATCGAATCATCGAAACGATTCGATACAGCTTGGAGGAGAATTGTAAATCTCGA
>JABAOH010002308.1_pt3 | contig 18027 bp, 11 predicted proteins | sample 7062181 | NCBI WGS metagenome assembly JABAOH01 (sample SAMN14538630, study PRJNA623070) | marine sediment metagenome | biome: marine biome [ENVO:00000428]; feature: marine pelagic biome [ENVO:01000023]; material: deep marine sediment [ENVO:00002113]; isolation source: pool of 5 deep marine... | reverse complement strand
GTGAGTTCATTTTCACTGGGCAAATAATCACCATCTACAAAGACATTTTTCTGAATTGCCTCAAAAAGTTGTGATTCGACCTGTTCACTTAACTTCGGATTTATTTCTATTCGTCGTAATATACCATGAGATTCTTCCATCTTCTAGATCGCTCCTATCTACATATTTACTTATTTACTTGTTTACTTGTATGACATCTCAATATACATAAAAAATGTTTCAATGTCAAGCAAAATTTTAAGATTTTGAAATTAATGACATTGAATTATAGCTAACATATATTAATTTTACCCAACTTGGACAAGCCAGAACCAAAAAGAAAAATCTGCTCACAAAATCGGAACTCGCAAAAATTAAAAACGTTGAAATAAAATACTATCCGACAAGAAAATCTTTATCTCGAATTATTTTTTTCATTTTTTGAGACATGGAGCACTTTTCAACTTTTTGCTCAGCCATACTTTGCCGTACCAGTTCAATATCGACTTCCAAGAATTTTTTAGCAATATTTAACTCATCACCAAAGACAATCTTAGGGAGTGAGATTAAATAATTTGATCGTTTTAGTTTTTTTCAATGTTTAGAAATAAAAACTTATTAAGTTCAATTGGGTAACTTATTTTATCTCACCCCCCTAACATAATTTTTATTTTTTGTTTCATCAATTTTTCGGTCAACATATTTTTTAAATTGATCAACAGCGTTTTGCAGATGAAAATAAAATGCCAGATAACTTCGATAAACCAGAAATCCATACCATTCATTCGGAGGCATAATCTAACATTCATAAAATTAACCTTTAAACAAGGATATCAAAAGTCCATTGATCGATTGGTTTGATGTTGTGTTGATTAAATTTTTTCTTCAATTCTCGTTTGATGGTTTTCAAGGCACCAGAAATACCAACCTGGGATATTTTTTTAACAAATAGGACAGGTTAAATCATATATGTTCATTCAAAGCAAAAGAACTTTACCTCACTCTGTCAAAGTTTAAAGAACTGAGATTCGATAGTTTTTAATCCCATTAGGAATTCCCATAAGTAATTATCTATATCAGTAGCAACAGAATAGATTATAGAATAATATATTGTACTTTAACTATTTTCAATTTAGGTAAGTTTTAAGAAATTTGCCTGTATAAGACGCTTCACATTTGATAATATCCTCAGGAGTTCCCTGCGGCACTATTTTTCCTCCTTCTTCACATCCTTCGGGTCCGAGATCAATAATGTAATCGACGTATTTAATGACATCAAGATTATGTTCAATGACGATGACTAAATTGCCAGCTTCGATCAATTGACCGAAACAGTGGAGAAGTTTAGAGATATCATCGATTAAACTGCTTTTTCCCGAACCAGAAACACCTATTTTATACTTCTTTGTTTCCAGCCAATCGAAAAATTCATACAGTCCGGGAAACTCTCCCTCTCCTTCCAGGATCAATTTAATGTCTTTTTCGGAGAGTTGTTCAAACAGCTTATCCATATCCAGACCAAATCTAGGTGCAACACGTCGAAGTTCATATAATATATCGATATGGGTAGGAGTATTCAGGGTTCAATAGCTCCCTGATTAAGTGACTTCCGTTTATCAGGGACAACGCTGTCCAGATCAATGCCAATAATTTCACCAAACTCGTGACAGGTGGGGCAGGCTCCAAACGGATTATTATAAAGAGAAAAGCCATGGTTGGGATTCTATGAAATTCAGACCACAATAAGCACATTCTAAAAACTGGCTAAAGTGTTTGGTTGGAAATCCAGGAACGATCGCCGTAATACAACCTTTTCCCTCACGAAAGGCCTGATCCAGTGAATCGTTCAGCCGGACATCATAATTTCCTTCAAGTTTGAGTCGATCAATCAGAATGTGAATTGGTTCTGCATTCAATAATTTCTCTTGTGGCAATTCATCATCTGTTTTGATCTCATTTTTTAAGAGGATGCGATAAAATCCCTTAACTTTAAAATCGATTAGCTGTAAAATAATATCACCCTTGTTCTGGGATTGGAGAGGAATAGTGATGTATAATGGAGTTCCTTCAGGTAAGTTTTTCAAATAGTTTATTACATCATGAATCTGTTCTTTTTTTACTTCATCCCCACATTGCAGGCAAAAAGTAGCCGAAGATAATCCTGAATTTCTGTTGCAGTTCCCACAGTTGATCGGGAGGTTTTGATTAGATTTTTCTGTTCAATGACCAGCGCTGGAGAAATGCCTTTAATTTCATCGACATCCGGCCGATCCATTCGTTCCAAAAATTGGCGGACATAGGCAGAGAGCGATTCGACATAGCGTCGTTAACCTTCTGCATAAAGCGTATCGAAAGCCAAACTAGATTTGCTAGAGCCTGAAACCCCAGTGATAACGATTTATTGGTTTCGAGGCAAATCCACGTTGATATTTTTTAAATTATGTTCCCTTGCCCCTCGTATGCTGATGTACATTGATCTGTGTTTCATCGTTCTTTGTATAAAGTATATACAAAGAAATTTACTTCAAAATCTATGATTTAAGACTAGTTTAACTGTCTCAATATCAATATTTCTCCCGGTTAAAACCACTACACATTTTTTTCTTTCAATATTGATTCTTCCGGATAACAGTGCAGCAATGCCAACGGCAGCAGCACCTTCTACGAGCGTGTGGCTTTGTTGGAGTAAAAACAAAATGGCTCTGATAATATCTTTCTCTTCAACTAAAATAACATCATCTACAAAATGTTGTATTGTCGAAAAAATTGATGGACTGACCAGCCTACCAGCAAGACCATCGGCGATTGTTTCTTCAATCGGGGTCTCCACAGCCATATTAACCTGTAAGGCTCGATACATGGCTGGAGAAGCCTCACTTTGAACGCCAATAATTTGTACATTTGGATTTCTTTCTTTCACGGTTATAGCAATCCCGGAGATTAAGCCACCACCACCAACAGGTACAAGTATAATATCTGTATCTGGCAAAACGTTTAAAATTTCTAAGGCTAAAGTCCCCTGTCCTGATATAACTTCTGGATCGTCAAATCCAGAGATAAAAGTCAACTGACAATCCTTCTCGATTTGATGGGCTACATCTTCAGCCTCATCATAATCTCGTCCCGCCTGGATAATTTCAACACCGAAATGATTTAACATCTTTACTTTAGTCAGCGCAGCGTTTACTGGTAATACAATCCTGGCTTTGATCCCTAAAAATTCACTGGCAAATGCTACGCCCAAACCATGATTTCCGGCTGAGGCTGTAATTACGCCTCGAGATTTTTCTTGACTCGAGAGTGCAAGCATTCGATTTAAAGCCCCACGGACTTTAAACGAACCTGTCTTTTGCCAGTGTTCCATCTTAAGAAAGACCTGTCCTTGAGAAAGCTCTGAGAGAGTTCGGCATTCCTCTAACGGCGTATTTCTGATATATTTCTTAATTAAACGATAAGCACGCTTCGCTGAAATATTGTGAAATGAGTAAGCTGACATAAAATAAATTCTCGTAAACATTAAAATTTGAGCAACATATAATTTTTCAAAACCATCTTTAACATGATATAAAATAATTATTAAAATGTCAAGAGAATTTGTTGTTGACAATGAAAATTTTTATCATTATATTTTTGAAAGATGTGATAAAGCTTCGTTTTAAGTTAATATTCCCAATAAATTGACAAATCCATCTATAAAGTAGTTAGATTAAATTTTATGACAAGTTTATCCCATTTCAAATCCATGGGACAGATGTCCCTCATCATAGAAGATCAGGATAACCAGCTCAGTCTTTACGATTTTGGCTTCAATCCAGCCTGGCTCGTAGGGGATCAACAATGATCGTGGTTGCGATCATTTTTTTTGCGATCGATGTAAATTCTGGTAAATTTAAACGGCTTTATGAACGCAAAACAATGATCGATATCAACGCTTTTTTTGAAGGTATAAAAGTAATGGACAAAATCCAAGCCTTTCGAGATCCAGTTGATTATCATGATTTGAATCTGGATGAGGTTTATCAGGTTATCAGTCGAGATCCCTATCTGGAACATCCGTTTCGACTTGCTGACAACACAACAGATAGCGTCCACCACCGGGGACCTACTGTTTCTGCGCACTACAGTCGGAATGTATATGCTCAGAAACTGTTATGGGGGGCTTCTCTCGGCTATTAAATTGAAACTGGACTAAAAGATTTTTTTTCTCAACCCGGACAATTTTTCGATATTTTGAATTAGGAACCTGGATCGCATATCGAATATCTAATTGACTCACTATTGGATCGACCTTCAAATATTCGCATAATTATCATTTGGCGAATATTTATCAAAAAATAGAATCCATAGCATTACCTTCGGACTGGTTCACTTTTTTAACTCAGCCGATATTGAAATTTAGGGAGTGAGAATAAATAAAATACATTCTTGTTTTGCTTTAATTTAAGTAAAAACAATGATAATTTAGTACAAGAATTACAAGCTATTTTTTCTCACCCCCTTATGGTTATTATGGCCAACAAAAACCAACTGTTAATTAAATTCTAATTTTAAGAAACTTTGTTTATGTTACTTCGTTTATTTTATGACGAGTAATATAACTAATGCAATGGAGGAGCAACATGAACCGATTAAAGATTGTCCAGATATTTGTTTTCGTTATTGTCTTGTCAACTTCCTTAAGTTATGCACAATCACCATTCCAGGCAGGTATTAATTTTGCTCTTGGTTTCCCACAAACCGAGTTCAAAGAGAATGTTGATAATATCGGACTCGGTTTATCAGGGCATTTTTGCTACAATCTTTCTCAGACCCCAGTTTCAATCGGCGCTTCCTTTGGCTTTTTGATTTATGGAATAGCGACACGAAAAGAACCGCTAAGTACAACCATTCCAGACGTCATTGTTAATGTAGAAACAACAAATAACATTTTATTAGGACATTTATTACTTCGAATTCAACCACCAACTCAAAGCAGAATCATCAGACCTTATGTTGAAGGTCTCTTCGGTTTTAATTATCTGTGGACTGAAACCAAAATCAAAGATTGGGAATGGGAGGAAGATATCATCAGTTCTAAAAATTATGATGATTCAGCGTTAAGCTATGGCGGTGGTGGAGGCTTGATGATCCAGGTTTATCAGGGTCGAAAAGAAAAAAGCAAGGAACTATATACGATTAATATCGACCTTGGTGTTCGTTATCTGTTTGGTGGTGAAGCTGAATACCTCAAAAAAGGAGATATTCAGCGAGTAAATGGAAAAGTAATCTATAATCCAAGCCAATCAACGACTGATCTTCTCACAACGCGTATTGGCGTTACATTCAATTTTTAACAATCAGCTTGAATCTATTTAATAACCGGAAAATATCCTGATCATCAAAAGAATTAAAAAAATATAAGACAGGATTAACCCGATGTACTGGATATAAAATTGATTAAAATACTTTTTAAATAGTTGCCTTCTGTTTATCTATCTAACTAATTAGTGTCTGAACGAAAACTCCCTAAAATGTCATTCTGAGGCGTTTTTTGCCGAAGAATCTAAGACCACTAACCATCATTTAAATAATAATTTGGTGGTCACAGATTCTTCGTCGCTTCGCTCCTCAGAATGACAAAAAATTATGTTTTCGTTCAAGCACTAATTAGGTCGTTCGTTTCTTCATAATAATTTATTTGATGTCAGATGTGCAAATAATTTCACATATCGTATGCAATGAATTGCACGTTCAATTAATATCTAGTATCTTTACCTCTCATATATAATGAACTCTAATTATATTTAGAATACAATCTTACTCAAGTAATAAAAAAAATCTGTAAAAATTTGGCACACAAATTGTAAACGGAAAAGGGCATTAAAAAAATACTGAATTTTATTTCCGATATAACATTTTCCGAAATAAACTAATAAAATCAATGTTTCCTTATTTTCATAATTTAATATTCCAAACCCAAGATTAATTGCGATTCTATTCAGTATAACTAAAATTTGCTCACTGCTTTTGGTCGATTTCGGAGTAAATTTCTAAAATTGTAAATTTTAAAAAGAATGACTTTTTTTGAGAAAGAATTAATTCCATCTACCAGTTTTGAATTGATAACAATAATTCGGTAATATGTTTTAACCAGAATATTCTAAAACCTTGAATTTCTATATTCTTTAACTGTTAACAAAATTAAGGAGGAGGTGATTTCATCCCTTATTACTAACTTTATGAATGAATTCAGGTAATATCTCATTTGAGAGGAGGTGATAAAAGAGAAAAAAATATTTCAGCTTAGTTTTAGTTAAATAAATAATTAAATAGTAATTGTATTGTAAGGAGGAAAATATGTTAAAGCGACTTATTTTCATTTTTTTACTAATCATGCTGCCAGTTTCGCTCTTTGCAGGCGTCACAGGAAAAATCATGGGCGTCGTTAAAGACAAAGAAACCGGTGAAGCATTGGTAGGTGCCAATGTCATCATTGAAGGAACGTACCTGGGAGCAGCAACCGACATTAATGGGGCATACGTAATGCTTAATATACCCGTCGGAACCTATACTGTAAGAGCGCTCTTCATCGGATATGGCACAGTTGAAATACAAAATGTCAGAGTCCACGTTGACCTGACAACCGAAGTCAATTTTGAGTTACCGATGGAGGTTCTAGAAGGAGCTGTGGTAACAATCGTTTCGGAACGACCTTTAGTTGAAAAAAATGCTACGAATATGGTGCGCATCAAAACAGCGAATGAAATTCAAAATTTACCGGTTCGCGGTTTTCGCAGTGTGATGAGTATCGAACCCGGCGTTGTCACTGTCGGTAATAGAATTTATGTTCGAGGTGGCAGACGCGAGGAAATCGCTACCTACATTGATGGTGTTTACCAGAATAATCCATTAAACGGACGAGCTTCGGGTGATATCGCCAATAATGCCATCGAAGAAGTTAACTACCAGGCTGGCGGATTCAACGCGGAGTACGGATTCGCTAATTCAGGTGTTCTTATCACCACGACAAAAACAGGTACCAACCAATATCAATTATCCGGAGAGGTGATTACCGACGAATGGCTAAGCAAAACGGATAAAAATTTAGGTACCTATTCTTATGGATATAATATTTATAACATGTCATTAAGCGGTCCTGTGCCGCTGTTAGGTAACAAAGTTAAATTCTATTTAGGTGGTGAAAGAAGATTCTTCGCTGATAATAATCCCTCTGCTTTTGCCTATCGAGCACTAAAAATGGATGAAGAAGGCAATCCATTAGATGCCTCTGGTAATCCAATTACCTTCTATGAGGATGTATTGGATACTGCGGGCAATGTTACTGGAAGAGTTCTGAATGTTGATGATGCTTTCCCATACGATGGCAAGGGTACGCCTGGTTTTTACAAAGAATACCAGTGGGACGAACAGGGTATATGGCCGCATAATTCCTCAGCACAATGGCTCTGGAATGGAAATTTAACACTTGATTTAAATCAAATTGTCTTCAGACTTGGTGGTAATTCGCAAAGAGAAAGACAGCGATTTCCAGCAGGATTTGCTCCAGGTGCAGATTACATGAATACAACAACAGGTGTTGGTGTTGGCTTTGCGATTTGGAACCATGCCAATAATCCAGTACAGGAGAACTGGAGAGATTCTTATTATTTTAAAGTGACACATACACTTGGTCCGAAAACTTTCTATAACGCCCAGGTGAATTGGTTCAGAGATAAGTTTGAGCAAGGCAGTGTACAATTTGGTGATGAGTTCTGGAACTATGGCGATATAGAAGACGTCGGACCACTTGGTCCTGAACCTGATGGTGTGATTAATCCACTAATTACCCAGCAGGGAACCCGGCAAAATGAAGACCCGCGTTCCGCTGATCTTTTTGCACCTTACGGAACTCAACCCGGCCAGTATTGGTTACAAGATTGGCAGTTTTTGGGTGTTAAAGGTGATTTAACGCACCAAATTGGACGGACCCACGAAATTAAAACCGGTTTAGAATACCGATACAATACCTACAAACTATATATGATTGGTGGCTATGGTGCTGCTGATATCACATCAATTGCTCAGGATTTGGCAAATGTGGGTGGCCAAGTGACGGCAGAATCTGCTTATCAGTCACGATATGTTGATCCGATTGGGTATGATATTTTTGGTAATGAGAAAGATGTCGGCAGAGATGGTGCCAAACATCCTGTCATTGCTGCTTTTTATTTACAGGATAAAATTGAGCTTCAAGACCTGGTCATTAACCTCGGACTTCGTTGGGATTATTTTGATCCTGCAACTGATGGAATTGTTGATCCGGAAAATCTTACGACCTACACAACAGATAAAGGTATAGTGGCGTTAAGAGAGGAAAATTTCAAAGAGAAAGAAGTTCAAAATAATTTCAGTCCTCGATTTGGTTTTTCCTTTCCTGTTACAGAGAAAACCGTATTCCACGCCCAATACGGTAAGTTTGTGCAGACGCCAGAATTACAACGATTGTATATATCATCTGTCGCCTATGCTAATTATCTGGGAACCGGCAACTTCTTCCAGGCTGAAAATCCAAACTTAGCACCAGTAAGAACCACCGCCTATGAAGTGGGTTTCAGGCAGCAGCTTGGTTTTAGTGCTGCGTTGGATATCACAGCATATTATAAAGAAATTCGGGATCACATCCGGCTGTCCAATTTAAACGATGCCCTTCCTGTTCCTTACGCTTTTTATCAGAATATGGACTATGGCTCAGTAAAAGGTATGTCGATGTCTATAAGCTTACGTCGCACTAACCGTGTTGCCGCATCCGCGAACTATACCTTACAATATGCCGCCGGCACGGGGAGTGATGCCAATACCTTATATAATATTGCCTGGCAGCAGGGAAGAGAACCACGTTACGTGGCGCCGTTAGATTTCGATCAACGCCACACCGGTTCTGCCAATATCGATTATCGTTTCGGTGATAATGACGGTCCAACTTTCATGAATATAAAACCACTGAGCAATACTGGCTTGAACCTTTTGTTTAGCTTTGGCAGTGGCTTATCTTATACGCCGGTTCGCGTTCAAACTGAAGTATTGGGTGGTACTTCTGGATACTTCCCAATTGGTCAGGTTGGCTCAAAGTATGGACCATGGACCTATCAATTGGATCTCAAATTGGATAAAACGTTTGACGTGATGGGTACCAAACTCAATGCCTATGTCTGGATTATTAATCTAACCAACCACCTCAATGCGAACTGGGTTTATCCGGGAACAAACGAAGCTGATAATGATGGTTATCTGAATACTGTTCCTGGACGCAATTTTGTAAATACCTGGGGACAAAATGGTGTTGATCTGTACAACTTCCTGTTGCGTAATCCCAATATGGTCAGTGTTCCCCGACAGATCCGTTTTGGTTTACGGTTTGATATGTAGTATTTAAACAATCTAATTAATTACTCTAAGTTTTGGAGAGGAGAAAGTTATGAATAAAATCTTCAAGATATATGTACCATTAATTATTGTTGTTACCTCTCTGCTTCTGAGTAGTCTGGCTTTCACTAAAGAGTCAACGAATCGAATAGCGCTTGCTAAAGCAACGGCTCTTGAAACAGAAGTAGTGGATGGTAACCGAATTTTCAATTATATCAATAACCGGGGTGCCTGGTGTACCCACAACAATCCAATCGGTTGGGGTATGCAATGGCCAGGCGAAAGTGGCTTGTCAATTAATTTTGCTTCGGGTGTTTGGGTTGCCGGAGTGGTTGAAGGCGATATACTTACTGCATGTGCTGAATTTACCTATGAATTTCAACCCGGTCCTATTATAAATGGCGTGGCACCTGCTCCAGATGATCCCAATCATACCATTGCAAAAGTTAATAAAGCCGATCTTTTAGACGAAGGGTTTACCAATCCCGACTATGATCTCTGGCTGGATTATGCACAATATGGCGCTCCAGTAATGAAGACAATAGATGGCTTGGATAGCTTAAGTGAGAGCGGCAAAAAAATACCCGCCATGATTGGTGACCAAATGTTATGGATGGTCATGAATGATCTGGACCCCGGCGCTCATAGTGGTTTATACCATACCAATCCAATTGGTCTGGAAGTGCAAACATTAGTGTGGGTGTTCAATCGTCCTGATGAATTTGGCGATATGATGTTTATGAAATTTTTAATCGTCAATAAAGGTGCAAATCCATTAGTAGATACCTACGTCGGCTTGTGGTTTGATATCGATTTGGGTGATTCCAATGATGACCTTGTATTTTGTGATACGACCTTGTCATTAGGCGGTTTTTGGAATGGTGAAGCTGTTGATAATGAATTCCCTATTCCTCCAGCAGTTGGCGCGGACTTTTTTCAGGGTCCAATCGTAGCGTCTCCTGGTGATACAGCCAATGTTTCCGGGGTAAAGTATCCTGGTTTTAAAAACTTGCCCATGTCATCATTCGCCAAATATGTTCGTGGCGGTAGTGCCGATGAACAGGATCCAGAGACGGCTCAAGAAGCTTACAACTTCATGCGTGGTTTAAATGGTCTTGGTGATGATGTTATCAATCCACTTACCGGGGAAGTTACTAAATATGTGAACATCAGTGATCCTGAAACCGGTGAAGGCTGGGTTGATGGCATTACCACTTTACCAGCCGATCGTCGTATGTTGATGAATACCGGTCCTTTTACCCTCGATGTGTGGATTGATACCAATGGTGACGGAATTCCCCAGGTCGGTGAACCTGGTGTTCAGGAAGTGGTGGCTGGATTCATGATCGCCCAGGGTACCAGCGCTGCTAATAGTGCCACCCGACTGAAACAATCTGACGAGAAAGCCCAGTTAGCCTATGATCTTAACTTCGCATTACCACCCGTTCCAGCGAATCCTGCTGTAGAGGTTCATGAATTGGACGGTGAAATTATATTAACCTGGGATGATGCTATTGAAAGTTATACTGCAATCGACCGTGTCGATGTTGATGAAGAAGGTAATCCAACCTACTATACCTTCCAGGGATATAATGTTTATCAGGTAAATACACCAACAGTTGGTCCAGATACCAGGATTATGAAAGTTGTGACCTATGATATTGTTGATGGTGTAAAGGATATTCGAGATTTTACATTTAGTGAGCAGTTTGGTGAAAATGTTGAAGGGACGGTGCAACGAGCCACCGACTCCGGCATTAGCCGAGCCTTCCGCACCACAGTTGATGCTTTGAATGGCAACAGACCCTTGAGTAACTGGAATGCTTATTGGTTTGTTGTGACAGCTTACGGTTATAATGAAAATGGTGTGCCCAAAAAATTGGAATCGCCATTTACGACAATCGAAGTTGTTCCACAACCTCCTGCAGACGGTTTGGTAACAAAAGCCCAATATAATGATATGATTGCTGCTGCCAATCCAGATACTGCTATTAATGCTGAACATACAAGTACTGGAGCATTGAGTGATGGTAAAATGGAAGTTTATGTCGTTGATCCGACTCAAATTACTGGAGATGACTATGAAGTAACTTTCGAGCAAAACGAAGATTTAGGTCAGATTGTATGGCACCTAAAAAATGCAACAACTGGGAATGTTATTCTTGAAGATCAAACAAATCAGTCTGGCGATGAAAACTATAATATGGCTGAAGGTTTGATGGTGAAAATCATTGGACCGGATCCTGGTATTAATACAAAAATTCCAGGACCTTTTGGTGATCTTGCCGGTTATAACGGATGGTCATATGAAGGTGCTCGTTGGATCAGTTGGGGAACAGACTGGGGTGGTGAAACATGGAGTGGATCTTTTGGTAATGGAATCCATTTCTTCGGTAGTACTCTTGGACCAGCCGATTATGTAGATATTCGAATGGAATGGGCAGGCGATACTAAAGAAAATGAACCAGATCGATGGTCCAGAGGAGCTGTGTATCGTCGTGATAAAGGTTATGCCTTTGAAGGACTTGGTGATCTTCCTTTTGCCGCTTATGATGACTCTGATCCGAACAATCCTAGACGAGTAAATGCCTGTTTTGTAGAAATGGATGGTATTGCATCTCTTAATAATCCCGAGACTTCAATTCCAGCTAATGGTGTATGGGATATGGGATGGCATGAAATGGAAGGTGATACAGGCTTTGCTGAATCAGGTGGTCGTGAATATCTATTTATCATGTTATCGGATTATGACGAAGCTACTGGTGGCGGCTACAACGATGAAAACTTTGGACCAGAAGCTGATGTTTTATACGCTTACTGGCCAGGACCAAGGGGAACAACACCATTCCTCGATGGACAATGGACCATGACTATTTTTGCCAGCAAAGTTAATTATGTAAATGATTTATTTAGTTTTTCAACTGCAAATTATAAACCAGATGTCGGCAGAGAACTTGCAAAAACAGCAGCTCAGCAAGTTAATATTTTCCCAAATCCTTATCTTGGACAAAATCGAGCTGAGATCAATCCAGTGGAACGATTTGTCACAATCACTCACTTACCTGAGAGTGGTGCGACAATAAGGATTTTCACCCTGGCTGGCTCCTTAATTAAAACCATAAATGATGATATTAGGAGTGAGCAAGGTACCTTAGGAAGCCATATCGCGCAATGGGACCTACGTAATGATAACGATGTCCCGATAGCCAGTGGAGTTTACATTATCCATGTCGATATGGGTGACTTGGGTGAAAAAGTACTGAAAGCTGCTGTATTTATGCCTGAAGAACGATTAGATAAATTCTAAAAGGTCTTCGGAAAGTTAAAATACTATGATATTCAAAAATTCTCAAAAATTAGAGGAGAAAATCATTATGAATAGATGGAAAATTCTTATTGTATTGACTGCAATAGCTGTCTGTGTTCTCCTTGTCGTTTCAAGTATCTTTGCCGGTACGGGTCAGAGACGAGGGACGGCAGGAGCACAGGAATTGCTGATTCCGGTCGGGTCAGTCGGCACAGCTTTAGGTGGCGCAAACCTTGCCAATGTTTCAGGTATTGAAGCAATTTTCTGGAACCCGGCTGGGCTTGCTGCTTCAGCGGTTTCGACGGAATTGATGTTTTCACATTTAAGCTATATCGCGGATATAGATGTGAATTATGTTGCCGGGAATTATAATGCCGGTGGATTCGGTGCCCTTGGATTTAGCATTAAGACGATTGGTCTTGGAGACATTGCCGTAACCACTAATGATAGCCCGGATGGTACCGGGGAAATGTTCTCGCCAACATTTTTAACATTAGGTCTCACCTACTCTCGCGCCATGACCGATAAAATCCACTTTGGTACAAATCTAAAACTAATTACCGAGAGTATTTTGGGAGAGTCCGCAAATGGTTTGGCTTTCGACTTTGGACTTCAATATGATACCGGCATGGGCGTAAAAGGTGGTATTGCATTGAAGAATCTTGGTCCAAATATGAAATTCGATGGAACTGATACCGAGGTTTTTACCAAAGATCAATCAGACCGCCCTGATGCCGAAGGTGAAAATTTACGTATCCCGCTGGCTTCATTTGATTTACCCACTACATTTGAAATTGGATTATCATATCAAATTAATATTAATGAATCCAATAACATAACGCTGATGGGTACATTTATGAATGATAACAATGCATTGGATGAGTACCGGGTCGCTGCCGAATACAATTTCAACAGTCTCATATTTCTGAGAGGAAGCTACCAGTTCGGTTATGATGCTGATGAAGATCAATTTAGAATGGCAGACGCAGATTACTTCCTCTGGGGACCCTCATTCGGTGCAGGTATAAATCTCAATTTGGGCACAAATGTTGATTTGAAATTAGATTATGCCTATCGAATTACTGAATTATTCAATGATAATCAATGGTTCACATTAAGAATCGGTTTTTAATTCAGTAAAAGTTGTGTAATTATCAAAAAGGTCGGTTTTATACCGACCTTTTTGGTTTATAACGAACAAGATTTTTTTTATTCCACAGCGGAAATCTTCTTTTAAGTTCTATATCCTGTTTCATAATATTTTTTAAGTAGAAATTTTTTATAGGAGCTACAAGCTATGAAAATTTTTAAATCAATATCTCTTTTTTCCATGCTCGTCCTAATCATTTTTCCGAGCAATCAATTATTTAGCGAAGTAAAGATTGAGGTTGATTGTGCAATATTCCATTATGATAATACTCAATCTTTGGCTGAGATTTACTACGCCATTCCTATGGCAGGACTAAAATTTATCGATAAACAATCCAATAGCTTACATGCTCAAGCCATGATTCGATTAACTGTCAAAAAAGAAAATAACTACTTCAGTGATTATACCTGGAAATTAGAAAAGACAATAAAAGATACTTCAGAATTGAAGGATTCAGGTCAAATGGTTGATGTATTGAGATATCTCATGCAACCAGGCCTGTATGAATTTTCTTTTTATATCGAAGATCTAAATGATTCCACAAATACTTATACAAAAAATATTGAAGCTAAAATTGAAATATATTCGGATACAGATATTGGCTTGAGTGATATCCAGTTTGCAAGCTCTATAAAGCAGGCAAAGATGGATAAAAATAATGTCTTCTGGAAAAGTGGTTTAGAGATCGTCCCAAATCCAGGAGCAATCTACGGTTCTCGAACACCAGTGTTGTTTTACTATCTTGAAAGTTATAACTTGGAACGACTTTTAAAAAGTAATACTTATAAAAATAAAGCGTATATTACTTCTTCAGATGGGAAGGTCATCGATAAGGTTAAGCCTCGTGTTCAACAAAAAAATGTTTTAAATTCAAGTATTGAGGTCGGTACAATAAATATTTCATTTTTACCATCGGGTGTTTATGATCTTAATTTTGAAATTTATGATATGGAAGATAGTTTAAGACGTTCAGCTATCAAAAAGTTTTATGTATACAATCCATCGACTGATGTGGAATCAGAAGTTGAAATTGAAGATATTGAAAAAGCCATTATTGAAAGCGAATTTGCTGAGATGAACGAAAAAGAGCTGGATAACGAGTTTGAATTAACACGATATTTTACGGCAAGTGAACAAAGAGATTTTTATAAAAAATTAGATAATGCTGAAGCCAAGCGTCGTTTTATTTATGAAATATGGAAAAAAATAGATCCAACGCCGAATACAAGAATTAATGAATTTAAGCTCCAATACAAACAGAGGATTGAACAAGCCAATGAAGAATTTCGGAGTTATACCAGAAAAGGGTGGAAGACCGATCGTGGGCGTGTTTATATCCTCTATGGTCGGCCAACTGATATTGAAAGATATCCCAATAATCCGACTTCTTTTGCTCATGAAATCTGGCATTATGATAATATCGAAGGTGGTATCATCTTTGTATTTGTTGATTTACAAGAATTTGGAGAATATATTCAAATTCACTCAACAAAACGTGGTGAGCCAATGAATAACAATTGGCAGGAAACGATTGATAAACACATCAGGTAAAGAAATGAAATTAAAAATAACTGTATTATTTAGTTTTCTATTTTTTCTAACCACAATAAGTTTGAATTTTGCTGACGTTTTAGTCATCAAGAAAAAAGTTAGAGACTCCAATACACATCAGGAAATTCCTCATGTAAATGTATGGATTAAAAAGTCACAAATTGGTACAATAAGTGATATTTCAGGGGAATTTCAATTAAAAATTCCAAATCCTGATCCCCAGATGGTCATTGTATTGCAACATATCGCTTATGATAAATTAGAGCTTACACTAAACGATCTCAACAAAATTCAAATCATCGAGCTTCAGCCAGGTATTATTCCGTTGCAGGAGCTTGAAATTGAAGCTTTAAGTGAACGACTTGAAATTAAAAAAGATATACCACAGCAGGTTTCTCTCTATGAATCGGATCGATACAAATTGCGTGGTTTTATCGATGCCGGAGATCTATTGAACACCGATCATAGTATTCAGGTTGAGGAACGGCTTAGTGGCAAGAAAAACGTTACACTCCGAGGCGGCAACTCCGATGAAGTCGTTATTCTTTATAATGGTATTAAATTAAATAATACATACGATAATACTTTTGATCTTTCCTTAATCGATCTTGAGGATATTGATCGTTTTGAAATTATAAAGGGAAGCAATACTGTCATCTATGGGGCGGATGCATTTTCTGGTATTATCAATATTGTCCCTCGTGTGCAGCAAAATTACAATATCCGATTTCACCAGAAGTTTGGTTCCTATAATTCCGGAACCTGGGGGCTTCACTTGTATAAAAATTTAGGCAAACTCCATGCGTCATACAGTGTAAAAAGGGGTGGATATAAACGCCAATTTTCCGACGCGATAGATGACAATGATCAACTGGAAAACATCTCTTTACATCACACTGCCAATCTTGTCTATAATTTTTCCGGTGATACAGAGAGTTTGAAAAGGAACGCTCTTGGAGTCATGTTTATTCGTACCTCGCTTGATTTTGAAAATGAAAAATATAACGAAACTTTATCTAATGCGAATCAATTAGCATCAATTCGCTATAATGGAGATATTAGCAAATTCAAAGAATTGAATGTGAATCTCTCCTATCGGTGGCTTGATGAGAAACAATTTTTGTCATATAAAAATAACATGTCTGATAGAAGTATTGAAGATAGATCGCTATATTTCAATATAGATAAGAATTTAAAAGTTAGTATAATAGACTTTTTGTTAGCCTATCAGTTCGAGAATGCTGAATTAGATTTTCAAGATTTAGGAAGCAATCCAGCTTATCCAACTGCATTCGGAGGACTGGTTCATTTGAATCGAAATCGTCATGGCTGGGCTTTGATTACAAAACTCAATGCCCCGAGTGGATCAGATTTTCTAAGAGACATCAAATTCGATTTAAGTTTTCGTCACGAACTCGTCAGGGATGAACTAAATCGTGTAGATCAGCAGGATAAGCACAACTGGCAAAAAAGCATGGTCAAATTCTCCACTGATATATCGGGATATCGCCAAAACTTAGAATTCAATACTTTTTTTAATTATGGCTTAAATATTAAATTCCCAACTTTATTTCAACTCATCAGTAAGCCTCTTTCGGAAGAAACTTCTAATACCGAACTCGTCCCGGAATCAAATAAAAGCCTCGAATTTGGCGTTACAATAACCAGTGATACCAGGGAATTCTCCACTATTGATGGGTGGCAAATTTCAGGTAGCTTTTTTAAAAATTACTATGATAATAAATTTCGGAGTTTTTATTCTCCAACGAGTCCGGTTACATTTTATGATAATGTTCCAAAAGCAGAAATTTCTGGATTTGAGGCATCTCCCCGTTTCTTCTTTTTGAGGAAAAAAGTGACAATTGAGTTTGGCTGGGCTCGCTATTTTATTTCAGAAAAATCGGCTTTTCCGTTTAAATATGATATGAAACGAACGATGAATATTATCGTTGATCACGCTGGTTATGGATTTCAACTAAATTGGTTCAAACAAGGAAACGAGATTGCATGGATTCGGCAGCTTTCAGGCGAATTTGCTGATGTTTCATTAGCTGGCTATACAGATATCGATATTCATCTCAATAAAACATTCACATTATTTTATCATTTGAAACTCTTTGCCAGTTTCAGCGTGAGAAATTTGTTGAATAATGACATTGTATTAGAAAAGCTCACATTGCGAGATCGACGTTTTTATATTACTCTGGGAGCACAATATTAATCACGGGTGAAAAATATGAAATCCAATTTTGTTTTAATCGTTTTAAGCTTTGCGGCATTATTTCATATAAAATGTACCGAAAATCCATTTTTTGATGATGATAAAATTCCATCAGGAGGTGCAGAAATTCGTGGATCTGTAAAACTAAATGATGAACAAAGTCCTGATGGTGTATTCGTTTGGCTCCAGGGATTTAATATCGGTTCGTTTACGGATGAAGAAGGAAATTTTAAAGTTGCATTACCGCCAGTTTCCAGCCAAATAAATGCGGGTGTATCTGGGATTTTTGATTTATACTTTTATGTAGCAAATTATAAAGTGGATACCTCGAAAGTATTTATTCGATCAGGCGAAGTTGTCTTCTCAAAAGCCGATATTAACAAAAAGGGGGAATTAAAGTCTACCAAAGAACTTTGC
>JABAOH010105394.1_pt5 | contig 18033 bp, 15 predicted proteins | sample 7062181 | NCBI WGS metagenome assembly JABAOH01 (sample SAMN14538630, study PRJNA623070) | marine sediment metagenome | biome: marine biome [ENVO:00000428]; feature: marine pelagic biome [ENVO:01000023]; material: deep marine sediment [ENVO:00002113]; isolation source: pool of 5 deep marine... | reverse complement strand
GGCCGTGGTCCGCGAGGCGATGCAGAGCGGTAAGCGGGCGATCTGCGCCGGCCCAGGCAATCCCCCGGTCGTGGTGGATGAGACGGCCGACCTGGAGCAGGCCGGTAGGGATATCGTACGCGGCGCTTCTTTCGATAACAACATCATCTGCATCGACGAGAAGGAAATCTTCGCCACGGATGGCATCGCCGATGCCTTGAAGCAGGTCATGTGCCGCCATGGGGCGCACGAGATCGATGCGGGCCAGCTGGAGCGGTTGATGAAATCCATCTTTACCGAGATCCCCCCGCGCGGTCGTTATGGGCTGATGAACAAGGATTTCATCGGCAAGAACGCCAATGTCTTGTTGCGCGAGATCGGCGTGGAGGTGGGCGACGAGATCCGTCTCGTGATCGTGGATGTGGAGCACGACCATCCTCTAGTGCTGTCCGAGCAGATGATGCCCATCATACCGCTGGTGCGCGTGCGCAACGCGGACGAGGGCATCGATCGCGCCAAGGTCGCTGAGCATGGGTTTCGCCACACGGCCGTGATGCACTCCAAGAACCTGGATGCGTTGAGCCGTATGGCGCGCGAAATGGATTGCAGCATCTTCGTCAAGAATGGACCTTCCTTCGATGGGGTTGGTTACGGCGGTGAGGGTTTCTGCTCCTTCACCATCGCCAGCCCAACCGGTGAGGGACTGACCAATCCGATCAGTTTCAGCCGTATACGCAGATGCGTTCTCAAGGATTCGTTCCGGATTGTATAGCGGGATAGAAGCCTTGATAAAGAGAGTCGATGAGCGATGATAGAACCGGCCCTGGCATTAATTGACTTCAGCAGCATAGCGATCGGGATCCAGGCCGCAGACGCCATGGTCAAGCGCGCCCAGATCGATGTGATCAAGGCAGGCACGGTGCAGCCCGGCAGGTATCTGGTGTTGATCGGTGGACCTGTGGGTGAGGTGGAAGAATCACTGACGGCTGGGCGGGAAACTGGCGGCTCGACGGTGCTGGATTTCGTGTTGCTCCCTCGGGTGCATCCAGAAGTCGTGGAGGCGATCGGTGGTGGCCGAGTGCCGGAACTCACCGACGCGCTGGGTGTGATCGAGACGACCACAGTGGCGGCGGTCATTCACGCCGCCGATGCGGGGATCAAGGCGGCTGCCGTGCGACTCGTCGAGGTGCGTATGGCCGACGGTCTTGGCGGCAAGGGGATCGTGCTGTTTTCAGGGTTGGTCCACGACGTAGAGGCAGCTGTCGAGTATGGTGTGAAGGTGTTGGTGCGCCCGGACATGCTCGTGCGTCAAGTGGTGATCCCGAAGTTGCATCCGGCCATGTGGGAAAACGTAGCCGACGCCACGCGCTTCAGCTCGAGGGTGTTGGAGCAGCTATGAAATTCGGACGCGTAATAGGGACTGTGGTGGCCACGCGTAAATATGATGACCTGGAAGGGATCAAATTCCTGGTGGTGCAGCCGCTCGACGAACACCGCAAGCCGCAGGGTGAGCCTGTCGTGGCGGCGGACGCCACCGCACAAGCAGGTCCCGGCGAATTGGTCTTCATGGTGGCCAGCAGGGAGGGGGCGCAGGCGCTGCCGGAGGTCTTCGTACCAGTTGATCTAGCGATCACGGGCATCGTGGATGAGGTCGATATTGAGACGGGGTCGAGGCGAGAGCAGGTTACCGCAGCTTGGCATTCGCTCTCAGAGGAGGGGGATTGACTTGTACATTGGTAAAGTCGTCGGGACGGTTGTCGCCACCATCAAGATCTCGCATCTCGCGGCGCACAAATTGCTGCTGGTGAAACAGCTCGATCTGGATGGCAAGGAGATGGATTATTACGACATCGCCGTCGATGTGGTTCAATCGGGTCCTGGGGACACCGTGCTGGTGATCGATGAGGGCAACGGCGCCCGGCAGGTGCTCAACATCGACCCCGGCGCCGTGCGGGCGGTGATCGTCGGTGTGGTGGATGAGGTCGAGGTACAGGCATAAGATGGTAGGTTCTTTCCGATAAGTGTTGATGGAATTTAATCGATCTTGGCATGAAAGATTGGGGCGACCAGGTGGGTCGCCCTTTCCGCTTGTTATGGCCTATCCTTTGATTGTTCCGGTGAAGGTCCTCGTTGTGTGTATATTCGGGTTCAAGCCGAGTGAAAATAAGGGTGTGCGACGCTAGCAGGAGGCCGCACACCTACGGTGATCGTTCGTGATGTTCTTCAGTCGGCAACTCACGGGCACTGGCAGACCGATTTTTCACCGGTGACGACGTAGACACCACCTGCCTCAACGCACTCGCTGCGGTTGAGGTCGGGATGGCAGGCGGGCGATTCGTCTCTGTCCGGGGGCAGGGGCTCGGCGGCGATAAGCGGAAGGTCTTCCGGAATACAGGTCGCCTCAACCGCGCCGCTCCATACCCAACAGTGACCCATGGCGTCGGGATTCAGGATCCACCACCAGCTGCTGTCGGTATTGCGCCCGTCAATGGTCGAAGATTCTCCCTCTAGTAGAAAACCGACGTCTTTGTAAGCTTTATCCGGACCGAAGCGGCAGGTGACGTTCATCAAGGCTGTGGCGGTCGGTATGCAGGGAACTGGGGGATGCGCCTCTTCTTCTTGTTCCCCGATCGGTTCCGGTTCGGAGGGCTGCGGAGCTTCTGACTCAGGCGGCGCAGCATCCGACCACGGTGGCACGTCAAGCGTCTCGTATACGCCTAGCTGAAAGTGAAGCCAAACAGTGGGGTTGCAGTAGGGTTGCCAATCGCCCGCCTCCGTCAACGTTTCTCCGGTCAGGCGCCAGGCGAACATGCCTTCCATCTCGGGTAGGATGCCGAATTTCGATAGGGCAACGGAGCCCTCGGCTGCAGATTCGCCCCTCACCTCACCGCTGGGTCCTAGCAGTTCGACAAGCCAACGTTGATCTTCGCCCAGCGGGCTGGCGAGAGCCCAAGTAAGATCAGGCAGCGCCTGACCCTCGAAGATCGCGCCTTCCACCGGTGAACGACTTCCGGGCTCTAAGAAGTGCTCACATGCCGGTAGGCCACTCCACGTCTCGTATGTTTCCTCGGGTGGTCGGACGAGTTCCACATTGGGGATGACTAATATGAGTGCGAACACTCCCGCGACCACAAGTAGGCCTCCCAGTCCGCCGGCGACTGCCGCCGTACCTCTGGCGAGGCCTGCGCGGATGCCTACTTGACGCACGCCAAACCAGATGATGATGAAGATGATGATCTCGATCAGGTAAAACCAGGAGGGATCGATGGAAAAGCAAAGCCCAACCGGCCAATTATTCGAGAACTCGGAGGTGTTGCCGGATGAGTCGGTAGCGGTAGCGCTAATGCGGTTGCAGGTTGCCAAGGGGAACATATAGGAGATGTTGAAATCGCCATTTACGTCGGCAATAACGGAACCGACAAGCGATTGCCCCTCGCCGTGGCCCGATGGATCGGAATCGGATTTATAAACTTCCACCGTGCAACCAGAGCAGGCCGTTCCCGTAGCTCCCGAGGTGCCCACGCTGGTGAACTCGGGGTAATTAAGACGATCGTTCGCACCGCTGTCGACATCCCCGGGGTCGTTTGGGTTCACGCCCCATGGAGCCAGGTCGATGCCTAAGGCGCCGTTGGCGAAGATGCTGTTCTCAGTGAACGGGTTGGCGGAGGTCGTGTCGTCCATGGCGTAAATTCCGACGCCGTTGTCGTGGATGTCGTTGACCTCGATGAGATTCTGTGAAGCCGACCACACGAGCAGGATGCCTTCGTCGACGTTATAGGCGATGATGTTGCCGCCATGGGTGGCGACGTGTCCGATGAAATTTCCATTGCCCTGGATGAAGATGCCGCGGCCATTGCCCATCGATCCTGAGCCGGTGATGTCGGTGCCGATCTTGTTGCGTACGACCTCGACGTGCGTGGCGAAGTCGTGGAGGATGATCCCGGTGTTGGAGTTGCCTGAGATCAGGTTGCCCTGGCCGGTTCCCGTCCCGCCGATGAGTATATAGCTGGCGGATTGGACGGAGATGCCCACTTGGTTTGGGATTGCCGCTGATCCAGAGAAATCGGTGCCGATGAAGTTGCCCCAGATCGTCGCCGCGAATCCGCTTAAGTTGATCCCAGTGATGTTTCCGGAGATCAGATTGGTCTCCCCAGGGACTGTGCCACCGATGTTCAGGTTGGTTGCGTTGGCGGCGTGAATGCCATTGCCGTTGCCCAGTGCGCTCGTCCCCGTGCGATTGGTGCCGATGAAGTTGCCGACGATCTGGTTGTCGGAGGAGGCGATGTAAATACCATCACCGTTGCCAGAGATCAGATTGCCGGTGCCGCTCAAGCCGATCCAGTTGTTATTGGCTCCAGGCTCGATGTACACTCCGATCGTGTTTCGCAGGGCGAGGTTGGTCGACATGCCGTCCGGGGTGGTGCCGATAGTGTTTTCATCGATGACGTGCCCGCCGACCAGGGCGTGGATGCCGTACGTGTTGCCCGAGATAACGTTTTCGAGGACTTCGTGCGCTTCAGATCCTAGCAGAATTCCGTTGCGGTTGCCCCGGGGGCCTCCGCCCGGCTCGAGGCCGATGTAGTTATTATCGATTCGTGCCGCGTTTCCACTGTGCACGATGATCCCGCCGGAAACCGGTGCGCCCGGTTGGTCGAAGCCCACGATGCTGAGGCCGCGTATGACCGTTGTCCCGGAATCAATCCACAGTCCATAAGGAGGCGGGGCGCAGCTCGCCCCTTGACTGGGAGCGATTGCAACCACCGGTCCGAGGTTGTAGGGATAATCGGGTTCGGTTGAGGCATCGATGATCACCGAATCGGTCACGGCCGGCAGGGGATCGCACAGCTCGATGAAGTGCGGACCCGAGCCGGGGATGTCGAATGCGATCAGCTGCATGTCGGGGGTGGCGTTGGAAATATTGATCGCCTCGCGCAGGGAGCAATGCGCTGCATCACAGAGACCGTCGTCAGAATCGTCTGCGGTGTTGACCCACCAGCCAGAGCCGCCGGCTTCTCCTGCGAAGAGCGGGGGCAGTAAGAAGAGCAGCAAGGCCAGGCTAATGGCGAATCGTAAGCTTCGTCTAGTCGTGACGCTCAGCATGGTTTCTCTCTCCGATCTGGTACGCGTTGTGTTGTCAGGATGCAGGAGAGCCAGCCTGCATTCACGATCTGTAACGTAGTATAGAAGAGGTTTGTGACAAATCAAATAATCGGAAAGACTTGCATGCGTGAAGGCGAAGGGCGTACTTGATGGTTGCGTGTCGACCCAGCGCGTCTCGTTTGATATACAAGCTTCTGGAATTATGGTACTAGGAGTGCTCAATGGATACGGGGTGGACGCGAGTGAATTCCACGTTAAACCGTACGTTCACAGTACGACCCTCAATTCGGGGATGTCAAGAGATGGGATTATCCTTCTAACAGCGTGTGTTATTCCTAGTCAGGTAACTCCCGCGGCGTTGCGCACCAGATCCACGAAATCAGGCTTCAAACTGGCGCCGCCCACGAGCGCGCCATCGATTTCCGGCATGCGCATGAACGCGGCGATGTTCTCTACATTAACGCTCCCACCATACAACACGCGTACCGATTGAGCTGTCCCTTCGTCGTGCAACTCAGCGATGGTGCCGCGAATCGTAAGCCCGATGACACCGTTTGCCTGCGAGGGCGTAGCCGCTTTCCCAGTGCCTATCGCCCAGATCGGCTCGTAGGCGATCACACATCGTGCGACCTGATCCGTCGTCAAGTCGTTGAGAGCGGCTTGCACCTGCCCGCTCACAAATGCTTGCGTCTCTCCCCCCTCGTTCTGTGCAAGGTTTTCGCCGACGCAAAGAATCGGTGTGAGATCATGCTTCAGTGCAGCATGGACCTTGCGGTTGATCGCTGCGTCGTTCTCGTTCTGGCTTTCCGTCGCCCGGCGTTCCGAGTGGCCCAGGATCACGTAGCGACAGATGAGGCTGAGCATCTGTGCAGAGATTTCTCCCGTATACGCCCCGCTTTCCTCCCAATGCATATTCTGTGCGCCCAACTGGATCGGTGATGGTCGTAGCACTTCGAAGACCGCACCTAGCGAGGTGAACGGAGGGCATAAAACCCGCTCGATTCCGTCGATGTCGATCAGGCCGTGGCGGATTCTACGGACGAAGTTGATCGCATTATCCTCGTCCCCCAGATTCATCTTCCAGTTCGCTGCGATGATCGGCGTACGCATTTAGCAATCCTTTCTTCAGCACATTCGTGTTCGAGTTGTGGAGCACGCTTGGCGCACAATTGTCTCCCCAGGTTGTCTGCAGCGAGGGGGAGGCAATGATCCTACTTGCTGTGCTCAGAACATGGTGAATATTCGAAACTCAGTACTCCAGGGCAATCCATTTCGCATGGATGGGGAAGGTAGATGAATCCAGATCTGCTAGCGANNTTTGGGATTTCATCTTTGGCCAACAGGGCGATGGCGTCAACTGAATGACGATTGAAAAGACCTACAGGAGAACGGGTGCGTACAGCGGGAAAGAGGATTGCATTCAAATCCGTGTGGTAGATGGGAACGAAGATCGAATCACCTTCAAACATAAGCGAGCCGAAGTTGAACTTACCGGCGGTCTCGATCATCCCTCGTAGTTCATAGCCTCCCATAACGATGCGGACCCAATTGGGAACCTTGCTTGTGTATCCGCCGCGGGCGAAACCCGTCGCTCCGAGTTCGGTGCGGTTGCTGAGCAGAAGGATAACCACCTCGTTCTTGACAATCCAGAATCTCGGGTGGCGAGCAACCAGTCGTCCGGGCTGGTGCAGGCGCGTAAGGTGCGCTCCCTCGAGTTCGAGATACGACCGTGTAGGGACGTTAATGAAACTGAACAATCCAGTAGGCCCCGCTTCAACCCTGCCGAGTATTCGGTGGGTAGTGGTGTAAATCTCAACCGAAGTTAGTTGGCCTTTCATAGTCCCTCTCCGTTCAAGTTATGGGAAGGGAAAAAACGATGGTGGTACTTGCCGGCGTGTGTTCATACCACATTTTTCCGCCCATGCTCTCCAATATCATGCGAATCTCACCCAATGAAAGGCCCGGGCCGATTTGTCCGGATGAGGGGTCAACCTCGGTTTTCGTGATCGCGTGTATGGTGTCTGGGGATAGACCCGGGCTGGTATCTGATATTCTCACGATAGCCCATAATCCGTCTTTCAACTCGATGTTGCGGGGGATATTGAGGCCCGAACTGCGACCCTGCCGTACTTCGAGACGGTGGCCTTCCAGGACGATACGACCTCGTGATGTTCGCCGGATCGCCGCCGAAACGAGTGTCTCGATGACGCGTTGGGTACGGCTGCTATCGCCGCGGAATAGTGGCATGGGAGGGCTGTTTTCGACGATCAATTCCAGACCACGACGGGTGGCTTGCCGACGCATGTCTTCAACGACTTGCTCGAGCAGGTTGGGCAGATCGACCATCTCTTGCACTTCTTCGACGTCCAATTCAGCAACCGGCAGGGCGCGCAGTGAATTCAATTGCTCCAGCAGTTCGTTCAGGGCTTGATTTTGAGAGTCACTCAGTGAACCCATCAATCCGCGGAGCACGGGTTCTAAGGTCTGGATGGCATGATCGAGGCCGTCGATCAGGTTGGGCGGCGCGGCGGTGAGGGTCTTGCTGGTTGACGGTGAGGTCGCCTCTCGCATCATGCTGGCATACTCGAGCGCAACTCCGGCCCAGTGCCCCAGCGCCATGAGAAGGGTTAGATGATGCTCATTGAAACGACGGGGCGTAATGCCGTTGTAGATTCCCAACACGCCTACGACATTATTGCGCATTCGCAGCGGGACCTTGGCGAGGGATTGCACCATGAAACCCGTTTGAACCTTAATCGGCCCACTTCCGAGGGAAGGCTGGCGAAGGATCGGTTGTCCTGTGGCGAAGACCTCTCCAACGAGCGTATCTTCAACTCGCAGGCGCTGTAATGTTGCATGACGATCACCTACGCTTTTGGTTGCCCGCAGCACCAACTCATTCGTGCCCGGTTCGGCGATGTAGATGCTGGCTTCTTCCGCGTCGGTCATGAACGCGGCCGCTTCAACGACACGGCGGAGAATTGAGTCCAGATCCCCAAGGCCGACAACCACCCGGCCGATTTCGCTCAGCAGGCGTATTTCCTCAGAGCGACGCCGTAGCTGCTCGCGTATCGTCTCCAGGCGGCGAGCCAGGATCTGTGTGTCGGCTTCAGTGGAGCGACTCTCGCTCAACTCCAAAACGGCTTGGCAAAGCGCTTGTGGGCGGTAGGGCTTCAACAAGAAATCGTTGACACCCAGGCGAAACATATCTCGCAGCCGTGAATGGGGGAAATGAGCTGCCAGTACGATGGCGGGGGCATCCTCACCTTGCGCTCTAATTTCACGCAAGTCGGCCAGAGGATCTCCGCGCAATTGGGTTACATCGACGATTATGATATCAGCAGGAGGCGCTTCTTGGCTGGGAATCCACGCTTGTATACCGGCAGGCGAGAGGATACGCTCAATGAGAGCACTGGCGTTGCTTTCAACATCGGCGATGACGATCACGCGAGGTGACGACTGTGCTTCGTTGCTATCGGACATACGGAATTCCCCCGCATTTTGTCGCCGGATCACAGTTGGATCAAGGACGTCGTCTATGCTGTATCGACTTCCCGGTTCCATCCCGATCACTTGTTCTTCTTCGGCGCTGGGGCCGGCGTCTTGCTTGACGGTCGCTTTCCAGCATTGCATGTAGGGCAGCTAACGCCGTCGCATCGTAAAGTCGTTGTTTGCAAATATCGCATACCCAAACCGGAAAGGATGGTACGCAGATCGGTCGACCGTCCTTATGCTCGAAATAAAAGGATCTTTTGGGTTGAAGTTCTCCGACCTGACATTCCGGGCATGGTTCAGAAGATTCTGGTCGCATGCCTCAACGATCCTGGCTTGAGGGATAGCCATGAAAAAGCATTGTAACTGGCTCCCCGCCTGCGCTATGAACCAAGCTATCACTCATTGTATTGTGAACTGATTTTAGCACATCGTCGGATGTTCGGGCGAGGGTCTAAGGTCACTCCCCGGCGGCAGTGACGAGGTCATAATGTGGGATCAATCCTACGGTTTCCGGAGGCCAATAGACGAGAATGGCCTTGCCGATGATCTCGTCCATGGGGAGTGATCTCCAGTTGTGGGAATCCGAGGAGTTGTTGCGGTTATCCCCGAGTACATAAACCTCGTTTGGTCCAACTCTCACATTGTCGACGGTGTAATGCGGAGCTGCCGCGATGTACGGCTCCTCGAGTAGGTTATCGTTGATAAAAACCTGCCCTGCTCGTACCGTGACGACATCTCCGGGTAACCCGATCACACGTTTGATGAAGCGGCGCGAAGGATTGAGGGGAAAGTAGAAAACAACGATATCGCCGCGTTTCGGTTCTTGCCATCGGTAAGCCAGACGGTTTACGACGACGAATTGCCCGTTGTGAAGGCTCGGCTCCATGCTGATGCCCTCCACACGAATTCGAGCCGTTACTAAATTCACCACCAAGAAAAGCAGAAAAGCGATTAATGCCGTCTGGAAGAGCTCGCCTAACAATCGTAAAAACGGCTTTCTAGACTTGCGGGGTGCCGGTGTTTGCAATTCCGGCTGTTGGTCGAAGACGTATGGATCGGGCATGACGAGATATTATAACATGTATACCTTATCTCTCATGATCGACGGCATAGTTCGTTTGTACGCCTTATGGCATTGCTGTTTTCTAATGAGAGGAGATTTGGCTTCGAGTGGAATCGTGTCAAGACACAAACCAGCAGGTCGAAACCTGGCCTTGGGGATCACGTGAATCAGATCTTGGTTCGTCTCAAGCACGGGGCGGTGATTTTCTACGAAAGGAAAGCCTCAGTGGCGTACCTAGGAAACCGTATTGCTCACGAATTCGATTTTCGAGGTAGCGTGCGTAGGTGAAATGGACCAATTTGGGATCGTTCACGTGAAAGAGAAACGTCGGCGGATCGGAACGAACCTGGGAGAGGTACCGGATCTTCAATTGTTTGCCTTTCCTCGTGGGAGGAGGATGGTCGCGCAGGGCACGTTGGAGGATTCGATTGAGTTGCCCTGTGGGGATGCGGCGCAAACGCTCTTCCTGCACTCTCAACGCCATGGGGATCACGTCTGCCACGCGTAGACCGGTTAGAGCCGATATGAATAAAACAGGTACGTAGGCCAGAAAATTCAGATGATCGCGCACGTGCTCACGATAGGCGGCCATGGTATGGGCGTCTTTCTCGATTGCGTCCCATTTGTTTACGAGCACGACGACACTTTTATACTTATCAATCGCCATACCAGCAATGTGCGTATCTTGAGCAGTGATGCCTTCGACGGCGTCAATTAGTAGCAGAACGACGTCGCTGCGCTCCATAGCTTTTAAAGCGCGCAGCACCGAGTACTTCTCCACCCCAGGGTCGATGCGTCCTCTGCGGCGGATTCCCGCTGTGTCGATCAAGGTGATGGGCTTGCCGTAGTACGTCAGGCGAGTGTCGATCGCATCTCGCGTCGTGCCTGGTATAGGCGATACGATGACGCGATCTTCGCCCAGCAGGCGATTGAGTAGGCTCGATTTTCCGACATTGGGTCGCCCAATGATGGCGATCTTGACCACATCATCTTCTTCAACTTCAGGTAGGGGTTGCACGTCCAGCCGTTCAAGAAGCGTGTCGAGCATGTCGCCGGTTCCCGTGCCATGCAATGCGGAGATCGGGATCGGGTCTCCCATCCCTAGTTCGTAGAATTCAGACGCCTGCGCACGACGTTGTTCGTTCTCGCAGCGATTGACAACCAGGAGGATGGGAGGTTTGGGCTCACCATTTTGGATGCGTTGGTGTCGCCGTAAGATCTCCGCCACCTCCACATCTGCAGGTGTGACACCACTCTCAACGTCCACTAGGAATAAAATCGCATCCGCATCTGTTACTGCCATTTCAGCCTGTGCGCGAATCTGGGAGATATACTCCGCTGAGTCGATGGACAAGGGTTCCCAGCGTTGGAGATTGGTGGGGTCAATGCCGCCGGTATCGATGATATCAAGGGTTATCCCGCGCCACTCAGCCTCGGCCACGAGACGATCACGTGTGGTCCCCGGGCGACTGTCGACCACGGCCAGCCGCTCGCCTGCGAGGCGGTTAAAGAGGGTCGACTTGCCGACGTTAGGGCGTCCTACAAGGGCGACGACAGGGTTGGACATCGGATTTCAAGGGTTAGGATTTTCGGCAGCTAGGGGGGTTGAGCTGATCGTGACCTGAATGGTGGATGGGATAGGGTCGCTGGCCTCGAGGTTTGGTGGCAGTCCAAAAATCTGAGGCGTGAGCTGGTACGTCCCGGGCTCCAGATCGAGAACATCGACGACGACGATAATCTCTTCAGGCAACAAGGCATCTAACGTGGCGGCGGGGCCGGTAAGGATGATGGAAACCGCGTCTGGTGAGGGCAGCGCATACAAATTGATACCCACGCCTTGTACCTCAACGGCTCGGCTGATGGTGATGGAGTTCAGCCTGGGATCGATAGCTACTTTCACGGTAACGATCTGGTTAAAGAAGACTGGGGAGAATCCCTCGGGCAAATCGAGTTGTAGGCGTCTTTCAACGTCTTCAACGGCACTCGCTAGGTCGAGAGGTACCGTCTCTACGAAACCAGGCAGTTGCTCGAATGCTTGGGGATCGGAGGAATAGATTGTCACCAACGCCGGCGTTACTGTAACCTCGGTCACCCGATAACCGGCCTCTTCCAGCTCTGCCTGACCCAAAATCTTGGGGATCACGGAGACGAGTCGATAGTTTGGTTGTTGTGTGATTTGAACCTGTACGCGTACCGCCTCTGGGACTACATCGACCTCCTGCACCTCGCGCCCATCTTCGTCCAATGCGTCCAGCGACACCAACTCTTCCAGGCTCTCCTGTCGGTTGGTAAGGTTGATAGGCGCACGCAACTCGACGACGCGCGCGACAGCCGAAGCAGGACCGACGACGGAGGCGCTTGTTGGGTCTGCTGTTGGCTCCTCATCGATGTAGCTCAACGCTGGGCTGCCAATTTTGAGCACGTGGACAGGCAGATCTTTGGAAGCGGAGTCTTCTATGCTGACCACAAGCGTGGCGGGCTCGACCGCCGTGACCTGGACTGGTTGCCGGTCGACGACGGGGTTAATAGGGATTTGATGCGTACCGATGTCTAATCCACTCAAATCGGCAATCAGATGGATCTCCTGCGGGGAAAGTTCATCCCAAATAGAGCGTGTGGTTCGCAAGCTTATGACACCTTGTCGCGCAGGCTGGTTAATGATCAGTTTCCCTTCAGCAAGACCTGTGTAGCTAATATCGATCAAGTCTTCAAGGGTGCGTTCGATCAGCGGATCGTCCTGATTGATGGCTGCTATCCAGACGGTCAGAGCAAGGATGAAGGCGAGCAGGAGGGTTCCTAGGTTTTGCCTCAGCCGGTTTAGCATGTGATGCTCTCAATCCCCAGGGGCTTCACTGCTGGATCGTTGCACCCGAACGAGCAGACGATCGATCCAACTCGGTAATCGGCGCGGAGGTCTGGGGCGAAAGAAGGCCGTGAGGATATTCCGCAACCGGCCTTGGTCTAGCCGGCGGATCATCCGTCCATTGTGCGTGATGGAGATGGCGCCGGTCTCCTCAGAGACCACCACAGAGACGGAATCACTGACCTCACTGATCCCCAAGGCAGCCCTATGACGCAAGCCGAGATGACGCATCGGAGAGCCTGATAAGGTTCCGCTAGAGGAGAGCGGCATAACGCAAGCTGCGGCAGCGATCCTACCCCTGCGCAGGATCACGGCTCCGTCGTGGAGCGGCGTGTTGGTGAAGAAGACCTGTAGCAAGAGTTCTGGCGTCAGCTGTGCATCGAGTGGGATTCCCGTTTCAATGTATTCGTCTAATCGCACTTCACGCTCGATGACAATCAGGGCGCCAAATCGCCGATCAGCGAGTCGCTGTGCCGTCCCGCCAAGGATTTCGATCATGCGCTCGACATGGTCAGTTTGCGCGGTGAAGAAGAGGATGTTCCCTGCTCGGCCGAGTTGCTCAAGAGCCCGGCGGATTTCGGGAGCGAAAATGACAGGAATTGCAACCAGGAGGGCGGGAAGGACTGTCTGTAAAAGCCAGGAAAACGCCGGCAGATCGAGCACGAGCGTAAGAAGGGCTATGGCGATAATGAGCAGGATCATGCCGCGCAGCAGAATCACTGCGCGTGTACCGCGTATTAGCCTTAATAGTAAGAATGCAATGGCTGTTACGAGGAGCAGGTCGACGATGTTTAACAGGTTGAGTCTTTGGAGGAAGAACTCAAGTTCACTTATTAAGTTGTCCACGATCGAAACCCGTCATTCTTGACGCAAGTCTACTCTTCACCCTTGAGGTTTCGCAGTAGTTCACGGTAGCCCTCAATGTCTGGAGGGCCGAGGTCGATAATGACCTGGATCGTTTTGACTGCTTCCTCCATATGGCCGGCGTCGAGAAGGATTTCCCCAAGCGCGTCGTATTGCGCGATAGCATCTGCTTTACGCCCTGCGGCGCGGTATGCCTCCGCCAGTCGTTGGTGAAGGATACGCTTCCCTGGGTGCTCGCGCGCCATATCTTCAAGCAGGGTTAGAGCTTCCGGACCGCGTTTGTTTTGGACCAACAGCTCCAGGTAGCTATCTAATTCCTGGGCCGCCTGATCTTCTTGTCCGAGTCGGAGATTCAAATCGATGACGTTTGTGCGGGCTTTCTCGTCGCTCGGATCAATTGTGCGGACCTGTGTGTACACACGCAGGGCTCGCCGCCAATCAAGCCTAGATAGATCGATGTCGCCCATTTCGTGCAAGATCTTCAAGGACCATTCTCGCTCGATCGAATTATCTTGAGCCAAAGGCAATGCATTGGCCAAGACCTTTCTGGCTGAGTCGATTTCCGCCATTCCCCGATAGATGTCGGCCAACTCCAGGTAATTTTTTAGTGCGTCCATATTGCGTTCCTGCTGGATCAGAAGTTCGATCAATCGAGTGCGTGCAGGGATGTTTACGGGAGCCTCATGAATGATCTTTGAGTATACCTCGGCAGCTTGAGGGAATTCGCCGCGCGCTCGATGGGTCTCCGCGATCAGGGTCATTTTGTCGAGGCCAGCCTCCCTAGAATCGCTGCGGATCATGATCTCTGCGATGCGCATGTGTAATCCGAGGTAGGAGGGCGCATGATCGAGAGTCAGCATCGCTTCTTCCATTGCGGCGGAATACAGCTCTCGAGCGAGCAAGTCTTCGATGCGTCCCATGGTTTGCAGTACACGGTCGGTTCCGCCTACGGCGAGCATCTCAGCGATCGGTACCACCGTTGTACTCTCTGGCACTTCGCTTTCGAGTTGCATGCGCGCCTGCCTGAGACGGCGCATCCAGTCAGGTCCGCTGAGGAAATTGAGCGTGTTCTCCACAATCTGTGCTAATTCCTGTTCGTTGCCCTCCTCTTGGGAGGCGAGAATGGTGTCGTAAAACTGATTGAGAGAGGTGGATTGGGTTTTGTCAACGGAGAGCGAATCAGCCAATCGTAACGCCTGCAGCAAGTAGCGTGCGGCTTCGGGGAGGTCGTCCTGCATGCGTGCAATTCGCCCTAACGCAAGATTAGCACCAAGTTCAAGACCCGGATGCCCCAACGCGTTCGAAAGATGCCTGTAGGCAGATTCATGATCCTTCAGTTTCTTATAAATGAGACCGATGTTGTAGTGCACGGCTGGGTGATCCAAGCCGACCTTGAGGGCACGCTCGTATTCTTTTATTGCCTCACGGTCTTTTCCCCGCGTTTGTAAATCGATCGCCTGCCCTAAGTAGCGATACATCTGAGGTTGACCGACTGACTTGCGCCCGCGCACACCTCGACCGCGTGTGAGCGCAGCGAGGCCTGACGTCTCATCTTCCCCTGTATCCGCCTCCTCGTCCTCATCCCTGGGTTCATCGAATAACAAGCCTGCAAGTAATGTAAGCGCCTCCCTTTGTGCCGTGATTTCGGGATCGGCGACTTCGTCTTCGTCCACCAATTGATCGGCCGCTTCAGATCGGATGTATTCTTGGACTTTGGCCATACGCAAAGGTGCTGTAGCACCGCGTGGTTGGGTGGGGGGAGGCAGAGATTTTCCGCTTTGCAAGCGCTTCAATGCCTTCGTACCCTCCGGATCTCCTGGGGCGAGCTTCAAAGCTCGCTGAATGGCATTCAGAGCAAGCTCGATGTTTCCGCTGCTTTGAAAGATAGAAGCTGCAGCCAAGTATTCATACACCGCCTCTCGACTACGGCCGGTGCGTTCATAGGTGAGCGCCAAAGTGCGACGTGTATTTAAATCGTTTGGTGCAAGCCTGGCGATATGGACCCAGTTTTCAATGGCTTTTTGTGCGTCTTTCCTCTGCAGATAGCGTTCCGCAGCTGCGTTGCGCTGTGTGACCGCATCGCTGATTTGCCCCAGGCGTTCGAATATCTCCGCACACCGTTCGAAGGGAATCGGATCCTGGGGTGAGATCTTGGCCGCTTTGTGGTAGATGGCCAAGGCTTCCTTGAACTGCCCCATTTCCAATAGAGCCAATCCCAGGCTGGTCAGAGCCCCAGGGTCTTCAGGTGATTGCGTTAGGGCTTTGCGGTAGAACTCGATCGCTCGGTCCCATTTGAGGTCCCAAGCTGCTGAGTGCCCCAGGCGCATAGATTCTTCGAAAAGATCTTGACGTCCCATTGCGACACGCTTCGTCCGTACCTAGGTGGTGAGGCGAGTATAGCATAAGTTGCCGTGGGTCGCTGTAGGATGGACTTCAGATGCAGGATTGTTATACCGAAATCTGAATCCAGATCGCCTCGTTTACATCAACCGATCGGTTGCATCCCAACCCATGTCGGTCCCGACTTGGCGTCCGTTTTAAGCGGCACATTGAGTTCGTAGGCGTCCTGCATGATTTCACGGGCCAATTGAGCGGTGTCTTCGACCTCATCCTCGGGGCATTCGAACACAAGTTCGTCATGAACCTGCAGCAACATCTGCGCTTGCAGTCCCCTCTCCCTCAGTGCCGACGGGAGCCGCAGCATAGCAATTTTGATGATGTCTGCCGCTGTGCCTTGAATGGGGGCATTGATCGCTTCTCGCGTTGCCCGAGCGCGAGCTTGCTCGGAGACGCTAGCGCCGGGCATCAACTGAGGGAAGTAACGCCGGCGGCCTAGTAAAGTTGATACATAGCCTGTGTCTGCTGCCTGTGTACGAATTGCCTCCAAGTATTCTTGTACGCCGGGAAAGCGTTCAAAGTAGGCCTTTACAAAATTCTCGGCTTCCGCCAACGTGAGATCGGTTGTGCGGGTGAGTCCGAAAGGACTCATTCCGTATATGAGACCGAAGTTGATCGCCTTGGCGCGCCTGCGCATCTGTGGTGTAACTTGCTCCTGCTCGACTCCGAATATTGCTGCTGCGGTAGCGGCGTGGATATCCTGATCCTTTAGAAATGCCTGGATCATCGCTTTATCTTTGGAAATGTGTGCAACAATACGTAATTCGATTTGTGAGTAATCCACGCTTAGCAGTGTATGGCCCGGTTTGGCGATGAACGCACGTCGAATTTGACGCCCCAGTTCGGTGCGGATGGGGATGTTTTGTAGGTTGGGATCAGAAGAAGCTAGTCGTCCAGTGACCGAGCCTGTTTGGTGAAAGGAGGTGTGCACTCTTCCCGTTGCCGGATTTACCTGCGTCGGGATGGCATCAGCGTATGTGGATTTGATTTTGGCGATTTCACGTTGTTCAAGAATTCGCTCCACGACTGGGTGTGCGTCGCGCATATCCATGAGGACCGAAGCGGCGGTGGAATAGTGACCAGATGCCGTCCGACGGGTGCGATCAGGAGGTGCGAGTCCAAGGTCGTCAAAGAGGACCTTGGAGAGCTGTTGGGTGGAATTCACGTTGAATTCGCCGCCGGCTAGTGTGTAGATTTCAGACTCGATTTCAGCCAAGCGCTTGCTCAACTCTACCGCCAATTGCTCCAAGAAAGCGGTGTCCAACCGAATGCCTGCCATCTCCATGTCCGCCAGGACGGTTATGAGAGGCATTTCTAGGTCGTAGTAAAGCTGTTGTTGATTCTTTGTGGCCAATTCCTCATGCAACAATGGCATTAATCGCAGGCAGACCTCGGCATCCGCGACCGCGTAGGGGGCAACTTCCTCAATGGCTACTTCGGCCATAGAACGTTGGTTGCGACCTCTGCCGATCAACGTGCTGATCTCTGTCATTTCCAGCCCCAAGCGGAGCCAGACGAGATTTTTCAACCCTAAATTCCTCGAAGCCGGATCGCAGAGCCATTCTGCCAACATCGTATCGAAGGTCAACGGGGAAGCGCGCAAGCCATGTCGAGCCAGAACGATGAAGTCGTATTTTAAATTGTGACCTACTTTCGGGATGCTTTCGTCCGTTAGAGGGCCACGTAGAGCATCTATGGCACTATCGAGCTGCAATTGGGGTCCGGCCGCAAACCCAGTGTGGTGGCCAACGGGCAGATAGTAGCCCTCGCCTGGCTGGAAAGCCAGAGAAATGCCGACGAGATCTGCCAGCATGGCATGGGTGCTGGTGGTTTCAACATCGAAAGCAATATGCTCGGCTTCTTCGAGACGACGACGAAGCCGTTCGAGCGCTTCCGCATCGTCCACCACGTGAACTTCTTGAGCTCCAGCGGATTGCGCCTCTTTACTGCTCACAAACAATTTCATCTGTTCTCCCGGTGCGGAATCTTCCACTCGCAGGCGATTGAGGAGTGTTCGGAATTCAAGCTCGCGGAAAAGCTCCACGATTTTATCCCGGTCGTATTCCCTGGCACGGCATGCATGGAGCTCAAATGAAATCGGTACGTCGGTGACGATCCTTCCTAATTCTTTGCTGAGGTAGGCTTGCTCTCGCCCTTGCTCTAGTTTGTTGCGGAACCGGGTGGGGATATCCTCCAGATTGGAGAAGATCGTGTCAAGATCTCCATATTGGGTCAGCAGCTTTGTGGCCGTTTTCTCTCCTACCCCGCGCAC
>JABAOH010017922.1_pt1 | contig 18033 bp, 17 predicted proteins | sample 7062181 | NCBI WGS metagenome assembly JABAOH01 (sample SAMN14538630, study PRJNA623070) | marine sediment metagenome | biome: marine biome [ENVO:00000428]; feature: marine pelagic biome [ENVO:01000023]; material: deep marine sediment [ENVO:00002113]; isolation source: pool of 5 deep marine... | reverse complement strand
CGGAACTAATATACCTTTTTGTAATATCATCATCGTTATCGACGTAAATCCATGCATCTATACTGCTGGGATCACCAACCGTGCGGTCAATAGAGTCAAGCGACTTATCCAAATACTCGGGTCTTGCCCGGTTGAGCATCAATAAACTAATGTGCTGCGGTTTATCAATTGGTTTTACAGTTTTGGATGAGTTTTCCTGCATTTTTTCTCTCGAATAAGAACCACGATATTAGAGGTTTTATCAAGCGTTTGCCCCTAAACCTTGGCTCCGTTCTTATTAAAATCTTGAAGAGGCAAGATTTTGGTGCCGGCGGCGAAGTATTCTTTTGCCCGTTCATATTCTTGGGGAGTTCCGATATCAATCAATTCCTCCTGGCTGACAAAGGCGTAACTACCCTGGTAGGTCAGTCGCGGAAAAAGGTCATATTCCAGAGAATATTTTGTGTTTGCGGGGATGAAAGAAAAAACCTGCTTATGGAAAAAGTAAATTCCTGCGTTGATATAGCCGGTTCCCTGTTTTTGCTCTTTTTCCTCGAAACTGATAATCCTTTGTAAGCTATCCAACGTGACCCGGCCACTGCCCGTTGTATCTTCAGATTCAACTACAGCCATCGAGAGCAATGCCTGTCTTGATGAATCAAAATTGTAAAATTCTGATAGATCTACCGGGCAAAATGAATCGCCATTTGCAACAAGGAACGGGTCGCTCTGTATAAATCTTTGCGCATTTTTGACGGAGCCGGCTGTTCCAAGTGGAGTATGCTCGCGAGATATGATGAACTCAAGGGGGCCTGCCTTTGGGCTGTAGTAATCCGCAATTACCTCTGACATATGGCCGGTGCAAAGCACAAAACGTCTGAAGCCGAAGCTGGCGAAATAACGTATGAGGATGTCAAGAAACGGCTGGTGATTTATCTCTGCCATTGGCTTGGGGCGGTCATTAACAACCTCGGCAATCCGGCTTCCTAGGCCGCCGCACAGCACTACAACGTCGATGTCTTCAAGTTTATTTTCAGTAAGGTCTTTAGTTTGCATAGAGAGTTATCTGACTGCCTAAGGTCTCGAAATGGAAAGGAACATATAAGAGGTTCTTCAAGGCCTCTTTAACCATCCGCTGCCTGCGCGGCGGAACAAACAAGAGCATAAAACCTCCGCCTCCGGCACCACATAACTTTCCGCCCAAGGCGCCAGCCTTGATAGCGGTATCATAGATTTCATCTATCACATCTGTGCTTACCCTGCTTGATAAGCTTCTCTTGAGTTTCCAGGATTCGTCAAGAAGCTTGCCGAAGCTTTCTATTCCCTCCGCGCCATTGTTTAGAATGCTGACTGCTTCCTCAGCCATCTGCGTTATCGTGCGCAATTCGGCGGTTTTCGAGGAGATATTCTGAATCTGCTCGGAGGCAATCTCAGATGCGGTCCTGGAAAATCCGGTAAAAAAGAACATCAGATGGTTTTGAAGCTCTGTTATCTTTTTCTGGTTTACGGTTACCGGCTGCACAAAGAAATTCTCCCTGTCGCTGAATTTTATCCAGTTGAGTCCGCCAAAAGCAGCGGCGACCTGGTCCTGTGAGCCTACGTCCTCTCCTATGACGTCCTGTTCGATGTAAATCGCATTCGAGGCAAGCCGCCTTTTGCCGACCATTTTGCCTTCCAGCGCGTACAGAGTATTCAAAAAGCCGACGGTAAATGCGGAACTCGAACCGATCCCCGACCGTGCAGGTAAGTCGCTGGTGTGCACCATCTCGATACCGTGGTCTATTCTCATAAACCGCAGGCACTCCCGTACCGAAGGATGCTTGATTTCCGAAATACTGCTTACCTCCTCACGCAACCTGTATCTTATCAAGTACTTATGTTTGAAAAACGGCGGCAAAACCCGGCAGCTGATGTAGCAATATTTGTCGATGGTTGTATTCAGCACGACTCCGCCATTTTCTCTGTACCAGCGCGGATAATCCGTACCGCCCCCGAAGAACGAGATACGAAATGGCGTTCTACTGATAATCATCGATTATTCTCGTTACTTTGCTTTTGACGAACCTTCTTCGTTACTTTCTTTGGTGTTTGCTGCAAATTTCGTGCCTGCTGCCAAAAACTGCGATTGTTCGCCATTTTGCCGCCAGGCCGATTAAATCCGTAAAATTATTGAACAAAACCGCTTCGAAACGAGGGATTAAAGCCCCCAGCGTGACGATGCGTATCAAAAATATGTCAATCGGCTCCTAAGTTCTTTTTTGAAAAGCTCGCTATACACTACGTTGTTGATTGATAAGCGGTTGTCGGTCTTGAAAGACCCCGCGTTCTTCTGTACCAGTCAACAGTCTTTCTTATGCCCTCGGCCAGAGGTGTTTTTGCCGTGAATCCGAGAAGTTGCTTTGCTTTAGTTGTGTCGATCAGTCTTTTCGGTATCATCGTCGGTTTGGAAGTGTCGAACACAATCCTTGCATCGGTATAACCATCTACGTCAAGCATAGTCTGCAGCGCCTGTTTGATGCTGCATGGCACAGACGTTGCAATGTTCATAGGGGCAAACGTTTCGATTCGTTCCGTTGCCAGCAGCATACCCTCTACAAAATCATCTATGTAAATGAAATCCTTGATGTCATTCCCGTCGCCCCAGACTTCAATCGGGTCGTGTCTCTCGACAACCTTGCGAATCAAGGCGGGTAAGACGTGAGATGTCTCCCATTCAAAGTCATCATTTGGGCCGTATATATTTGCTGGTCTGACGACAACCGTCCCCATAGTTCTTTTTATTTTCTCGGCATACATTTGGCAGAGGATTTCTGTGAACTGTTTCATCCAGGCCACACAGAAATACTTTTCAAACATTTGTCCCGGCATCATTTCGTTTTCCTTGACCGGATGGTCCGCGACGGGATAGACTGTGTTGCTGCTGATGAATAAGAATTTTTGAACACCCGCTCTGTAAGCTGCTTCCAGCATCAGCGTATTCATCACAACGTTGCCGGTGACGTGAACCAATGGTGCTTTCTCCATGACGGCGGCTCCGGAAGTGTTTGCAGCGCACATAAAAACAAAGTCGACTTCTTGAACAGCCCTCTGACAATCTTCTCTTTTAGTCAAATCGCACCAGATATACTTAATGTGCTCATTGTCAGTAACCGCCTGCTTTTTATGCAGCGTGGCTGTGACTTCGGCACCTAATTCCAGAAGCCGTTTTATCAGATTAACTCCGACGAAACCAGCCCCGCCTGCCACAAGCACTTTACTATTTCTGAACATCTCGAACAAAGCAACATCGCCTCTCTACGAAAATGATAGAACAAGGCAAGCTCAAACCGAGCCTTGTGATTCATCCCTTTCTGACAAGATCGGATTCTTAATCGGCCACCAGATATTAAGCTGCCGGTCGTCCCATTTGTATGTGAATTGACTTGCACGGTCGTAGTATGTTGACTGCTTATAATGGAAAATAGTCATACTGCTGAGCGCTAAATGGGCATTGCCGTGCCTCGGTGGAACCAGCACCTGCAGCCTGTTCTTATCTGATAGAACAAATGCCTGCCACTTACCAAAATCTTTGGACTGCTTGTCGCAGTTGACCACCACTAAATAGAATTTCCCGTACAAACATGATACCAGCTTCCAGGTCTGGTCATCCCCGTGAATACCTCTCAGTACGTTTCTGGACGATACTGAGATATCATCCTGAACAAACTTCACGTCAATACCATTGTCCTTGTATAACTGCTCGTTGTAAGTCTCAACATATTCTCCGCGATGATCCTCGAAAACAAACGGCCTAATCAGCAGCACACCTTCGAGATTTGTTTTCGAAACCTCTATCATCTACTACTCCTTAAAATAGTTCTTCTTATTCAAATACTCATTCTGGTTGTTTGTATACCACTGCCATGTCTCTTTTAGTCCCTGCGCCAGAGAAGTGGTCGGATTATAGTCAATGAGCTCTCTCGCAAGGGATATGTCCATAACCCGGCGAGGAAAGCCAGAAGGCTTGTTAGTGTCAAAGACGTAATTAAAATCCAAGAAGCTATGCAATGTTTCTACCAGTTCTTTGATCGAATAGCCTCGCCCACTGCCGAGATTGACAAAATCCGACTCTGTTCCATGATGCAATGCAAGAATGACCCCCTCTGCGACGTCTCTGCTATACGAAAAGTCACGGATTGCCGAGCCATCTCCCCAGACTACAACCGGGTTCTGCTTTTGATATATCCGGTACATGAGAGTTGGTATGACCATTGCGTTATCCGGGTCAAAATTGTCACCAGGACCGTACACATTGCAAGGCCTGACAACTGAAAAGTTTTCGAGACCGTACTGAATTTTGTAGGCCTTTATTTGTAGTTCAGCCATTCTCTTTGCCCAGCCGGGGAACATATCCATAGGTGGGCCGTCAGGATTTTCGGTTTCTCTAAAAACCTCGGCGCTGGCGTAGGCGCCTATAGAACTGGTATAAACAACTTTTTTGACTCTGTTAAGTCGGGATGCCTCCAATACATTCGTATTCATCATCAAAAGCGGTATAAAGAAACTGGCCGGCTTTGCTTTTGTTACCTGTATTGAGCCTTTTACCCCTGCCAGATGGAAGACGAAATCCATGTCTCTTGTTATCTCCCTGCAAAATTCAAAACTTGCAAGATCTCCAAAAATATGCTCAGCTTGTTCATTAATTTTAATTTTATCCAGAGAGACTATTGCAACATTTGCCTGTGCATTACAAAGAATATCCACGACCTGTCTTCCAATTAGGCCGGTCCCACCGGTGACCAGCACATTACTCCCGGCAAAACCTCTTAGTACTTCTTCTCTTATCACTAAACACTCCGTGTACTATTGTTGGTTTTATTCAACTACAAAATGTGAAACCTTCGAAGCATAAAGATATCTCTTTAAGCATATATTATTGAGCCCAAAAACTTCTTTAAGTGCGATAGTCTCGCCAGGACAATCATGATCATTCACTTCATCAAATCCCAACACACTTCCTTTGACCAGATGGGGCTTGATGGCCTCCAAACACTTTCTGGTGGGCTCATAAAGATCCATATCAAAAAATGCAAGAGCAACAACTGTTTCAGGATTTTCTTCGAAGTATTTATCAATTTCGACACACGCATCACCAACTCTTATTTCATACTTCTTAATATGGGACAATGGATTGTCCCTTTCTTGAAAATCCATTATCTTTCTTAGATATTCAACGTAATTTTCAGTAACCGAATACCCCCCCTTTTTGATTAATTCACAATCATCGTAATCTTTATCGGAGATTTTCGGAAAACCTTCAAAAGTATCAAATGCTACTATTTTTCTATGTCGATTAAATGGTTCATAAATTCCTCTGATGGCGGAAAAGAGAGAAATGTTCTGTCCCCACCTCGTTCCAAACTCGACAATAATCCCTTGAACATCTATAATCTGTTGGTAAAGATAATGCATGAAGAGGATTCTTGATAGATTCTTCGAATTTAGAAATAATCCTAAATTCGATAGCAACTCATTATCCGGCAGAGGGCATTTTTTGAAATGCTCCAAGAATTGATTACGGATCTCGCATTCTTCTGAACTACTATAAAACTCGATATTCGGTTCAATTGCTTTTTTTCTCAATTTGCTCATCCCTCTCTACTATGTTTGGCTCTTTATTCAACCACAAAATACGAAACTCTTGAAGTATAACGATATCGCTTTAACTTTATATTATTAAGACCAAAAACCTCTCTCAAGGCTATGGTTTCTCCGGGAGAATCATGGTCGCTTAACTCATCAAAACCCAGCACGCTACCTTTGACCAGGTGTGGTTTTATAGCCTCCAGGCACTTTCTGGTCGGCTCATAAATGTCAAAGTCAAAGTATGCCAATGCGACAACTGTCTCGGGATATTCTTTAAGGTATCTGGCAATTTCGACTACCGCATCTCCTGCCCTTATGTCGAACTTCTTGATGTGGGACAAAGGGTTGTCCAGCTCGTGGTACTCCAGTATCTTCGTAAGATATTCGACATAGTCTTCCGTAACAGAAAGATTACCAACTTGCACTAGGTCGGAAGAACCGTCTTTTTTCGATACGCGGGGAAAACCCGCAAATGTATCAAAGCCGATTATTTTCCTGTGACGGTTAAAAGGCTCATATATACCTCTAAGCGCGGCGAATAAAGCAAGATTCTGTCCCCATCTTGTCCCAAACTCAATTATGATTCCCTGCACATCTACAATTTGCCTATACAGGTGGTCCATAAAAAGAATTCTTGACAAATTCTTCGAATTTAGAAACAAGCCAAGATTCGAAAGAAGCTGATCATCGGGCACAGGACATTTCTTTAGGTGCTCGACAAATTGTTGTCTCATTAGTTTCTCTTGAGCACTATCATAAGTTTTTATTCCTAATCTGGTCTTCTCCACTTTCCTATCCGTTTCATTAAGCATTCTTTTTCTGTTCTTCACATACATAAACGGGGATCGGCTCTTCCCCTTTATGTGCAATAGCCCATGCCCAATAACGAATTCGCCCTTCAATCAAATCGTAGTCGTACTTTCCGGATTCATCCGTACTTTGGGTTACTCTTACTGGCTTGAGGATTTCACCTTTCCGAATGTCTTGTGCCAGGTCGAGCGGGCTTGGCACGAAGCCTAACCCGTTCTCTAAGGCTTCATCGATAGTCTTATAAACGTGTCGATTCCCTCGGCCCCCTGAAATGACGCGAATTCTATCTGTCGCAGCGTATACACATTCCCGAGTAAAGACCTTATTAATCTCTTCAAAATCTTCATCCGAAAGTTCAAAGTCAGCGGCAGAAGCATTCTCTCTTATATGGATGGGGTCCGTTGCTTTGGGAATTGCGATAACGGAAGGCTGAGAAACCAACCAGTTCAAAGCTACTTGAGCCATAGACCTGTTGTACCTGTTGGCAATCATCTCTAATGCCTCGGCTTCCTTATCATCGCTAGCTATTTGTCCTTGATTTAGCGGACTGTAGGCTATCGTTGTTATGCCCTCACTTTCACAGTAAGGAAGAAGACTATTTTCAATATTGCGCTCGAAAAGACTGTATTCAACCTGAACTGAGACAATATCATTTTCAGACAAGGCTGCTTGTGCTGCCTGTAATTGTCTCACAGAAAAATTGCTCAGGCCGACATATCTGACTTTTCCTTCTTTTACCAACTGCTCCATCGCCCGCATAGTCTCATCTATAGGGACTTTAGGGTTTGGCCAGTGTACCTGGTACAAGTCAATATAATCTGTCTTCAGCTTGTGAAGACTTTTTTCGGCTGCGAGCAAGAGGCCGTTATAAGAAAGATGTTCTGGAGATACTTTGGAGGCGATGAAAACTCGGTCTCTGATTCCCTCGATTGCTCTGCCAACTAATTCTTCAGAGTGACCATCGCCGTATGCTTCCGCGGTATCTATGAAATTCATTTCCAATTCAATCCCGAGCCGTAGAGCTTTCACTTGGCTGTCATCTTGGTAGGAGTCTTTGGACAGATAGCCTCCGATGCCCATACAGCCTTGCCCGATAGCTGGTATTTCAGTGTGTCTCTTTCCTAATTCTTTGTATTTCACAGTGCATGCCTCCATAATCAGAAAGCATCTGACACAATTCTTTTAATCGTTCAATAATATTTAGATTTTCAGGGCATTTTTCTTCGCATTGTCCACATTCTAAGCATTTCTCAAAATCATTGCGTCGTATGGTTTGGGCTGTCGCAAACTTTTGAAATTCTCTTTTTTGACTTTTAAAAATGCTTATTACACTGTAGAGCTTCATTAATTTTGGAATGGGGATTTCTGCAGGGCAAGAATCACAATAACGACATGCGGAACAGAGTTTCATACCAGAGAAATAAGAACTCCTGTACTGTTCCGTGATATTGTTGCGAAAAGTACGTCCCAAACGTTCTATCCCATTAACTGATTTTATGTTATTTTTTACTTCACTCGCCTCTGTCATTCCTGAAATAGCTGAGCTAATTGATGGTAACGATAGAACAAATTGCAGACCTGTTACTGCCGAATCATCACTATCTTGGTCAGTAAGAATATCGGATAGGAAAAGCACAACGCCACCATAAAGCGGTTTCATTGCAATTACTCCTAATCCCTTCCTGTTAGCATAATTGATTACATCTTCATAGGTTGTGTCAATAATACTGTAAGAAAGAATAGCCAATTCGAATTCGCCGGAATCGATGTACTCTTTTATATTCTCCGCACTATCATGACTCGAAAAACCAAAATGGTCTATAATTCCCTCCTCCACAAGTTTCCTGACGCCATCAATAAACCCAAATCTTTTTCTTGCAGCTTTAAAATGTTCAAGATCAAAAATATTCCAGGCATTAAAAATATCTATTTTATCAACACTCAATCTCTTCAAGGACAGTTCAACATTCTGAAATAGGTCATCCTGTGAAATTGGCACGCCGTGTTCATCTACAAGACTGCATTTAGTTGATATATATACCTTGTGTCTATAACCTTTGATTGCATCACCGATGATAAGTTCACTATCTCCATAGCCGGGGCCTGTTTCAAATAAATTGATTCCTTGAGACGCGGCCTCTATTATTGCTTTCCTGGATTCGTCAGAGTTTATTAAGCGCGCGCCTCCAAATCCCAAAATTGAGACTATTGGACCATTGGAGCCAAGTTGTCTATACTTCATCAGCTCATTATAATTCTTGATCTGATTGCGTTCTTTCGAATCCATACAGACCTGCCCTACATACGCATATTTCTTTGCAGTCGTATTCCTGGATTCATCGTGCAATGGCTTCTTAATTACTCGATGCTTATATCCCACCCTTCGAGACCGTCTGTGTCAAAATTAGTTCTTACAGCGGATTTCTCTTTGTCACCAGTCTCTTCTAAAAGTAGATTCTTCATCTGATTGCGAATCCCATTCAATTGATGAGCAAATTTCAGCAATTCCGAATAGTGCTCTGGGTCTTTTTGCATCTTATCCTTGTTGTACCAGATATGAAGATTCATCTGCGAAAGCATAATAATGATTCTTATCAGCCGTGCAGATAGCTTCAGCTCTCTTTCTTCAATTATCAAGTCTATGTCATGAGCTAATTTCTTCATCTCTTCAGCACAGCTTTCTTTATTTTCCGGTATCAGCACTTCTTTGATTTGGTCTATCGTCAGACGGTCTATCAACTCCGCGAGCGGCAATAAATATCGTCGTTCTTTCCTTCTCATGGTATACCCCTTTTTTGGGTGTGCTAATTCTGCATTACCAAGATACCAATCGACTGTCTTTTTGATACCCTCTTTAAGGTTTGTTTTTGACTGAAATCCTATAAGCTTCTTGGCTCTTTCCATTGACAATATCCGCACGGAGTCGCCGGATGGTTTTGCTGTATCCCATTCTATTCGCGGTGGTTCAGAAACGCACTGCGCAATGGTTTCTGCCAATTCTTTTATGGCGGTGCCTTTTCCGCTCCCAAGATTTATTGGCACACAAGGCGGTGCTTTTTCAAGAGCAACCAGCATCCAATAAGCCACTTCTTCCGAAAAAATGAAATCTCTTACTGCCGACCCGTCACCCCATACTTTTACTGGGTTTTCACCATCAATCATTCTTCTTATTAGTGCAGGTATAACTTGTGCAGTTGCAGGGTCAAAATCGTCAAAAGGACCATATACGTTTGATGGTCTGACTATTCTAACTGCTTCCCAGCCGTACTCCTGTAAATATGCTTCGCCTTGAACTTCCCCTATCCGCTTGGCAAGTCCTGGAATACGGTCATTTTGCTTTGGTAGGCCATTCCACAGACAGTCTTCCTCTTTAGGTAACGATGATTGAGGATAAGCACAAACACTGCTCACAAAAAGATAGCGACTAACACCATTTCGAAAAGAAGCTTCCATGAGATTTGTCTGAAACCTGAGCATTGGTACGAAATAACTTGCAACTTTGGTCTCGCCGATGCCCGTGGACCCCTTAATTCCTACTAAATTAAACACATAATCTTGATTCTTCGTTGCATCAAGACAATTATTAAAGTTCGTCAAATCCCTTCGCATAAAAAACACTTTGTCCCCAAGGACTGCTCTGGAATATTCAACGCTATCCATAGAGACCACAGTGACATTTGCTTTAAGTTCTATTAGCCTCTTTACAAGAGGAATTCCGATTGTCCCCGTTCCTCCCGCAACAAGCACCTTCCTATCTTTGTACATTGAATCACTCCATTATCGTCTGCTGGTTAAATTATGTGTGTCTGAAAGAGACCTGAGAGCACACGAAAGAAGACTCGTTCAATCGCTTTATATACTCGTCCAGTTTCTTCTTGGGGAGCTGTGAGTAAGCATACTCTTGTAATTGCTTTCTCTTTTCCCAACTCAAATCATCACTTTCCATGACTCTATAATCCTGCTTTCCATAATGGTCCCAATTGTTGGAGAGTATTTTCATGCCGTACATATTTTTCGATGCCATTTCCCGCATTTCCGTTCCCGGAAACGGTATGGCAATAGGAAAGGTATTAGAGTACATATCTAACTCTTTCGCTAATTCCACGCTTTTTAGCACATCTGCCTCCGAGTCTCCTGGAAGACCGATAATAAACGCTCCGACAGGTGTAATACCAGCCTGTTTGGTCCATTTAACGGCATCGTATATTTGCGACAAGGTAGTTCCCTTTTTAATCCTCTTCAATGTGGCATCACTGGCGCTTTCGATACCAAAGAATATATAATAACAGCCTGCTTCCTTCATTCGCTGAAAGAGTTCCGGTGACACGTTGCTCACGCGCATAGAGCAGGACCAGTTAATCTTCTTATTAAGTCCGCGATAGATTGACTGGGAAAAGAACTGCTCCGCCCAATCTTTGCTAAGGACGAATGTTTCATCCAAAAAAGCAATCGACTCACACCCATATTCCTCAATATTTCGCTCGATCTCGGAGATTACTGACTCGACGCTTCGACGGCGAACTTTGTCCCCCAAAGCACGGCAGCAAAAGACACAACGAAACGGACAGCCTCTACCTGTAACAACTGGTAACTCTTGCCTGGTCCTGTGAGGACAGTTTCCTGGATACTTTGTCAGGTCAAACTCTTCCCATGCAGGCAACGGTATTCCTTCGATGTTTTGAATCGGAACGCATGAGTGGTCCTTTTTACCCTTGGTTACAACACCTGACAACCTGGATAAGGCGTCATAATTCCCAAGACAGTCGAAGATTTTCGGTAAAAGATTCTCGGCTTCTCCGCAGACTACAAAATCAAAATCCGGGAATTCTTCAAAGGTCTCCTCTGGAACGGCGCTTGCGTGAGCGCCGCCAACACATATTAATGCCTCGGGCATTTGCTGTTTTATCTTCGCGGCAATTGTGCCAGCGGCACTAATTTGAATTGAATATGCGGTAATACCAATCAAAGACGGCTTCGTTTTGGTAACGTATTGTAATAATTCTTCAACCGAAAAACCATCCATGACCATGTCGATATACTTTGCCCTGCAGCCATTCTTTTTGGCTACAGCCAGAAGGTATGCAATGCCGATGTGCGGCGTTTCCTGACTGGGGAGGTGTTTTTCGATTCGTATTGCAATTTTCCGCTCCTTTTGATATTGCCAATCAAGACTGGGATTTATGAGTAATAGATCCAATTTACCCTCACTTTTGAAACGACTCTTCGAGTTCAAGTTGTCGCTTAACATATTTTCTTCCTTGTTTGGAGGCCTCTATTTTTATAGTTCTTAAACGTCCAATTTGCGGTCGTTAGCAACATACATTCTTATCAAGTCATAGGTCTCCATACGATATAGCTGTATCCATCGTGAAAAGAACAGCCGAAAGTTTTCCTCACAGCAAGTAGTTCTATTCTCCCTTCTTCTTCGAGCTGCCTTAATCGGGTGAGATAACCTTTCAAATAACCTCTCTTTTCGAGATATTTAGCTGCAACATAGTCAAACAGGGAGCTTTGATCGTACAATTCATAAGCTGTCTCGATGTTGATGCAAACAGAAGGACTTTTTTCCAATAGGAACTCCAAGAAGGATTCAAACCGGGTGCCAAGCTGTTCTAATGCGCCGATAGTAAACACTGCATCATCCGCACCCAGTTCTAAATGGTAGTCGGGTTCGCACATATCGAATAAGACACCGGTCATATTTAACTGTTTGGTCTGTGCGATTTTGCTGATAATGTCACATGAAGCTTTCGACCAGTCCAGTCCGTAGAGTTTTTTCTCCGGGAATAATCGACCAAGCTCGACCAGATTCAATCCTGTGCCGCAGCCGAACTCGTAAACTGCTGCAGCATCGCTGAAGTATTTCCTGAAAAGATAAGTCCTTAGTACTCTTACAAAACAGGTTTCGAAATCCGGATTAGCAGGCCTAATATAACTGCCGTTCAGCCTTACAACTTCGTTACGTTTGACGAATTTCGGGATCAACTGCCCTAAATCAAAACCGCTGTTTATGAAATCTCGTAAGTTTTCAGACCAGCCTTTCTCCCAGGCCGGTTTTCTGTTCGGCCCTGCAACGGGCAGTTCATTGGAATGTATCTTTTTGAGAACTCGCAGGACAATTGCATTTTGCTCATCATGGCTTAGCTTTCTGTATCTGAAATCATATTCAGCGATTAAATCCCGGCAATCGTCGGGGATACCAGCGGCAGTAGTCCCGAACAAACAGGCGAAGTCATCCGAGGTCAATTCAGAATATGTACCGTCACTGGATGATGTTTCACTCACGGGCCGGTTCACCTCAGCTCTTGTCCACCCAATATCACCTCGATACCAGTTTAAAATTGTCTCTGCGACGCCATCCACATCCAAACCGTAAAAAGAATGCATCCAATCTCTGTTACCATAACCCAGACAGGTCTTCTCTAAGATACCTATTCGTTTTAACGGCACCGCTACATCTTTATCTGCTAATATTTCACTGATAATACTGCCGATTCCTCCTACAACAGAATGCTCTTCTAAGGTTACCACTTGTTTTGACTGACTGATAACATCTAAAAGCAGATCTACGTTCACAGGCTTTATTCTGTATAGATCCAGAACCGCCGCATCGATAGAATGCCTGGAAAGTTTTTCTGCCACTTCCAATGCCCGGTGAACCATCAGACCGGTTGCAACTATCAACACATCACCGCCGTCTCCGAACAACGCTAACCCATCAGCGAAATCCTGTATTTTGTCGTATAGTAAGGGCCATTTGCCCTTGTCAATTCTGACATAGACAGGATTATTTTCTTTATACGACATACTCGCCGCAGCGGCAGATGTCACAGGGTCGGAAGGATTAATAATTGTAATACCGTCGAGAGCGCGCATAACTGCTATATCCTGCGTTGCATGATGGGTGGGCCCATCGCTGTTATAAGCGATTCCTGCTCCGACGCCTATTACCGTTACGGCTAATCTCATACAGCATAAATCTATTTTGATTTGCTCATAGCATCTCTGAGTAATAAATGGTGCTATCGCATATATAAAAACCTTTTTACCGGCCAACGCCATGCCTGCAGCGACGCTAACTAAGTTTTGTTCCGCCACGCCTACGTTAATGTACTGGCTGCCTAAGTTTTTCTTAAATTTAGCGAGGCTAAATGCACCCATATCAGCGGTTAGGAATATAACGTCTCTGTCACTTGCTGCTATCTCGTATAACCGGTCAAGAAAAGCGTCTCTTATGTCGACCCTATCAGATGTTTCTAATTTACTGCTCAAACTAATTGTCCTTGATTATTTCAGAGAAAGCTCCTGCCTGGCGATTTCGAGCTCCTTACCACTTGGAACACCATGATGCCACTGAATCTGCTTTTCCATAAACGAAACACCTTTTCCTTTGATGGTGCTGGCAATTATAATTAGCGGTCTGCAGGATTTGCGCTGCCGCAAACCCTCAAAAGCGGCGAACAGTTCTTCAAAACTATGCCCATCAACTTTGGTGGTATCCCAACCGAAAGCACGCCATTTATCCTCGAAAGGTTCCAAGCGATTGCAGTCTTCGGTAAAATCAGTCACGCACTGATAATTGCGGTCAACAATTGCAACCAGATTATTCAAGCTGTGATGTCCTGCAAACATCGCTGCTTCCCAAACCGAGCCCTCGTAACACTCCCCGTCACCGAGCAAAACAACGCTCATACAATCCTTCGCATCCATCTTAAAGCTCAACGCCAAACCTGCGGCGGTACCTAAACCGTGACCAAGAGAGCCTGTATCTGCTTCAACGCCCGGGACATTCCTGTCGGGATGCCCGCCTAACATGCTACCATTTTGACAGTACGAGCTAAGCTCGGATAGTGGGAAGAAACCTAAATCGGCCAGTATGACAAACAATGCCACACACGAGTGCCCCTTACTTAAAATAAGTCTGTCCCTTGAATCGCAATTGGGGTCCTTGGGATCGAATTGAAGAATGCCGCCATAGTAAAGAGCAACCAAAATATCAGTGCAGGATAGCGCTCCGCCAATATGACCGTGCTTAGCCGATGCGATCGTCTCTAATATTTGCCTGCGTACCCACAGAGCCTTCTTTTCTAATTGTCTTATTTTTTCCTGCATAATCTTTTACTTTAGCAAATGCAGATATTAGTCCGTTGACAAGAAGAACGTAGTAATCAATCAAGACTGTCACTTAGTCAAAAAGGTCCCTTAAATTTGTTTTCATAGGCATAGAAGTTTTCGCCGGATAAATCTGTCTCTTCAAGGTGCAGCTTTGCCTCTATCGCTCTGATAATGTCAGTTGCATTCGGATAAAAGAGATTTTCAAGAGGCCTTGTGCACGGACAATGGGTAAACGCAAAGCCCAGTCTATTAACCGGCGATTTGAGCTTTCCGAAACATTTTTCAGCTATTCTGGCGGAAATCTCTGCGCTAAGCCCGCAGTGCAGCCAGTCGTTGTCTGCGACTATGCAATGCCCGGTTTTATTGACGGAATCGACTATGATGTCATCCTCGAGTGGTGCAGCCGAACGCGCATCGACTACCTCAACGCCTACGCCGTGCCTTTTTTTCATGATTTCCGCGGCCCGTAAGGCCTCAACATTCATCCAGGAAATAGCGACGATTGTTACGTCACTGCCGGCCAGCAGTACGTTCGGCTGGCCGATAGGAACCGAATAATCACCTTCGGGAACTTCATCGGTTGCATAATAAAGCCACCTGTGCTCGACAAATATGATGGGGTTATCATCCCTTATGGCGGAAATAAGCAGTCCTTTTGCATCCGCCGGCGTGGTCGGCATAACAACCTTCAGGCCGGGAACATGAGCGAAACAACAGTACATTGTCTTGCTGTGCTGAAATGCTTGTCCCCATCCTCTACCGATAATAGCTCTTACAACCAGGGGCACCTTTAGCTTCCCACCCGACATATATCTGTAGCAGGAAACCATATTGGCCAGTTGATTCATCGCCAGAAGCATAAAATCCATACGCATATGTACATGAATTGGCCTGGCTCCGTTTATCGCGGCACCGAGCCCAAAGCCCGTCATAGCATCTTCCGAAAGAGGCGTATCAAAGCATCTTTCGGGGCCAAATTTCTCCACGAGGCCAGCGGTGGTCCCAAATACCCGTTTGTGGTCCGGTACCCCTATTCCGTACACGAACACCGCAGGGTCCCGTTCCATCTCCTGGGCCATCGCCTCATTGAGTGCTTCGCAATAACTGATTTTCCTCACGCCAACACTCCCTTGTAGAGGTCAGAAATTCCGCTGAAACTCGCTTCTTTTGCTATAGCAACACTACTATTTATTTTAGCGTCGATGTCGGCCTCCAGTTCTGCTATCTGACCCTCTTCCCAGCCCAAATCCCTCAACTTTCTTCTTTGCAGCTCTATCGGATCGGCCTTCAACCATTGCTCGAATTCATCTCTTGAGCGATACCCAGCATCGAAGTCCTGATTTACCCCGACGTGCTCGAGATATCTGAAATACTGCAAGTGAAGGAAGCAGGGCATCGGCCTTGTCTTAATCTGCTCAATTGCTCTACGGGCCAGTTGGTAAATCACTTCCACGTTGGTTGTTTTCTCTTGGTAGACCAGACAATTGAAATTGGATACGATATCAGTAATACAATTATAGCCGCGTCGCTGAGATTTTGGTGTGTGCACAGCAAGACCGTTGTCTTCACAAACAAACAGAAGGGGCAGCTTCATCAGACAGGCAAGGTTAAGACTTTCCCAAAAGATCCCTTCCTCTACGGCACCGTCACCGAAGAAGACCACTACAATCCTGCTGTTCTTTGCGCGTTTATTTGCAAAGGCACATCCCACAGCCACGGGTATCATACTTGCCACAATCGCCGAAGTACCCATGAATCCGTAATCGGGCGAACACAGGTGCATTGAGCCGCCTTTGCCTCTTAAGAACGCCGTTTGCTTGCCGTATATCTCGGCAAAGAAATCGTCGGTACCTTCGGTCTTGGCCAAAAACAAGGCGTGAGACCTGTATGTTCCAAATACCTGGTCGCCGGGTTTTAACGCCTGACAGATGCCGACAGCTATGGCTTCTGCTCCCATCGACATATGCATAGGGGTCTTCATCTGGTCTTCAGAATAATGCGCAATAATCTTCTCTTCGCATCTTCTGATAAGATACAGCTTCTTATAGAACTGCAGATTCAACTTGCTGATTTTGCTCAGTTCTTTGTTTTTTTCTGTAGTAATCACGCCAGTAGTCCAGAGTATCCTTCAGTGTTTTTTCAAATTTTATCTGTGGTCTCCATCCCGTGGCTTTATGAAACTTTTCCACGCAGGGTATTTGCAGGGTGACATCGGAAGGCCGTAATCTCGCCTGGTCAACCTCGATTTTTGTGTCTGGAACAGTTGACATTGCCATCAGTTGTTCGAGCATCTGGCCGACCGTCATCGTTTCAACGCCTCCGATATTGTAAACCTCTCCCGGTGGACAGGTGTTAACCAAAAGCCAGTACGCCCTTACGGCGTCACGAACATCGGAAAACGTCCTCACGCTATCCAGATTTCCCACTTTGACTACAGGCTCAGCCAACTGGGCTTCTATCATTGCTATCTGTTTGGCAAAGTTAGAAACCACAAAAACTTCGCCTCTGCGTGGACCTGTATGTGTGAACATCCTGCTGCGGATAGTTTTAATCTTCCAGGAACTCCAGTATTGAAGTGCCAGCATGTCCTCTCCTACCTTGCTTACCGCATAAGGAGATGCCGGCCGTAGAGGGTTACTTTCTTTGATCGGAACTTCATCCTCGGTTACTTGGCCGTACACTTCGGATGAGCTGCATATATGAATTACAGGGTCGTATGAGTCTGATTGCTTTAACTGCTTTACCGCCTCCAACACGTTGCACGTGCCAACAATGTTGGTTCCCAATGTATCGACAGGCGCCAAGAAACTAAAATCAACATACGACTGTGCAGCCAGGTGGAAAATAACATCCGGCTTATACTCGGCTAACATGCTTCTTACCGAAGGAAAGTCCAGCAAGTTGCCATAATACAAAGCTACTCTGTCCAAGACACCTTCGATATTGACCTTTGGTGAGCGCCACCGGACAAAACCGGCAACTTCAACCTCCATATGATTTTCAAGTATATACTCTGCCAGATGGCTTCCCACAAAACCCGTGATACCTGTTATCAATGCTCGCACAATTAGACCCTTCCGTTAATCAAAATACTACTTCGATAAGTCCCGATGGTCTTCTTGCCTCTGCGAACCTGGTTTAGCTTTGCGGCGGTATCGGCTTTCTGAGCTGTAATGGCCAGACATAGAGTGTCGTATAATTTCTTCAAATGCTCCCTTCGATTCTTAAATTCAGATGATTCAAGCATTCCGGACTGTGCGATTTTTCCTACGAGGGCATCGGCTTGGTTGCTTAATACCTCAATCCGTCTGCTGGCCGCATTACCTCGCTGGGCAAGCTTGATTTGCTCTTCTAACAGACTCTGCAGCTCATCCAGCACATGTATTTGTTTAAGTGTGCTCATCCGGTTTGCGCCTCCGTCTGTTCTATTTGGGCCAAGCTATGTTCAACTTCCTCCAAGAGATTGGCTGCATCTTTATGATTGTTGTCCAAGGCTAAGATGTC
>JABAOH010014771.1_pt2 | contig 18036 bp, 14 predicted proteins | sample 7062181 | NCBI WGS metagenome assembly JABAOH01 (sample SAMN14538630, study PRJNA623070) | marine sediment metagenome | biome: marine biome [ENVO:00000428]; feature: marine pelagic biome [ENVO:01000023]; material: deep marine sediment [ENVO:00002113]; isolation source: pool of 5 deep marine... | reverse complement strand
TGCCCATCATGCCAATCGAAATCCCCGTCCTGGTGGTCACATCAATTATAAAGATGATCCAGAGGGTTGGACTTTTGATTTCCGCAATAACGTGATTTACAATTGGGGAGCTGAAAGTGCGGGATATAATATGGATGGTATCGGGCAACCTGACTGTATTACTAAAATGAATTTTATCGGAAACTATTATATTCAAGGACCAGATTCTAAGGGTAGTTTGGCTTTCAATGAACGGAGTACTCAGGCTATAGCATATTTCGAGGATAACTGGATGAATGGAGTCTGTCCGAAAGATCCCTGGAGTCTTGTTTCATTTGGGAAGAGACGTACTTCAGAACAAAAAAAAGCATACAAAGCATCAAAATCCTTCGATACTGCCCATGTTACCACTGATGATACTTATACAGCCTTGCAAAAGGTTATTGCAAATGCCGGAACGACGCTACCTGTACGTGATGCTGTGGATGCTCGTGTTATAAATCATGTTATAAATAAATTGAGTGGAAGCGGGGATTTTGGTCGCATTATCGATGATGAAGACCAAGTCGGGGGTTGGCCCGAACTAAAGTCTATCCCCGCTCCCGAAGATAAAGACGAGGATGGAATGTCAGATGCATGGGAAATGACGTATGGATTTAATCCTGAAGACCCTAATGATTCAACAGGGGATAAGGATGGAGATGGATATACTAACATCGAGGAGTTCCTCAATAGAACTGACCCAATCATTAAAATTGTCAATTACAATATTAATGAAAATTAAAACCGGTCTTAAAGCTGAAGTTCAAGTACCAATTACTGTTTATTATGAAAAAGAGCTATTCTGAAAGAGATTGGCAGGATATTCTTTTGATCTTGTTTATTCTATTATACTGCCATCTAAATAAAAATAAAAGGGTTAAATATTACCATAGTTGTATAATATAAAATATCAAAACCATTAATTAAATTCTAAGGAGCGATAATTTGTTAAAAAGAAACATAGATAGCATTAAAAATTCTTCAAATCTGTCACTAATTTACTTGTCTGTACTATTTATTCTTAGAATTGCAATTGGTTGGCATTTTCTTTATGAAGGTCTTGTAAAACTTTTAGATCCGAATTGGACATCTGCTGGTTATCTTGTAGAATCAAGATGGATTTTTTCAGGTTTTTTTAAGTGGATCGCTAATAATTCGTCTGTGTTAGAAGTTGTTGATTTTCTGAATATTTGGGGATTAATTTTAATTGGATTAGGTTTATTTTTTGGTTGTTTCACTCGTATTGTTAGTATAACAGGTATCTTTCTGCTATTGCTTTATTATATAGCAATGCCCTCTCTTCCTGGATATATTAATGGCATATTTACAGAAGGCAATTATTTAATTATTAATAAAAACTTAATTGAGTTAATCGGTTTATGTATTTTAGCAGTTTTTCCTACAGGTACTTTTTTAGGATTGGATAGAATCCTGATACTGAAAAGAAAGAAAGATTCAAGTTTAAAAACAGAAACTGCGTCCGAGGAAGTTTCAGATCATCGCATCAATAAAGAATCCTTACTTATTAATCGAAGGGAAATATTAAAAAGCTTTGCCGCCTTGCCGTTTTTTGGTGCTTTTATTTATTCTGTTATAAAAAGACATGGGTGGAAAAGTTTTGAGGAAAAACAGTTAATGGAAGTGGTTAATAGAGATGTTAGTGCTATTACAAGCGCAAGTATTAAAACAGTTCGCTTTGCAAGTTTGAAGGATTTAAAAGGTAAAGTTCCACATGGACAAATTGGTAACATAAAAATTAGTCGGTTAATTTGTGGAGGAAATCTAATTAGTGGTTTTGCTCATTCAAGAGATTTAATTTATGTATCTTCTTTTTTGAAACAATACTTTACTGATGAGAAAGTCATTGAAACACTTCAGATATGTGAAGCCTGTGGAATCAACACAGCGATTTTAAGAACTGACAAAGATACGATCAGAATTTTACACAAATATTGGAAAAGAGGAGGAAAGATACAATGGTTAGCACAAACTTATCCCAAAGAGACTGATTTGACTGGTAATACTCAAATAGCGATTGATAATGGAGCTATCGGTGCTTTTATACAAGGTAATATTGCAGACAGATTTATTCTGAATAATCGTATTAACTTTGTCGAAAGAGTCATATCATATATTAAAAGCAAGGGGATTATTGCTGGTGTAGCGTGCCACCAATTAGAAGTGCCCGTAACAATAGAAACTGCGGGAATTAATCTTGATTTCTATATGAAAACTCTGCATTGTGGAGATTACTGGTCATTTCAACGTGAGGATCAATTTGTTAATGTCGTTGATAACAAGCACGATAATTATTGGTCTCTGACACCGGAAAAGACAATTGAATTTATGAAGGAAGTAAAAAAACCATGGATTGCCTATAAAGTTTTAGCGGCTGGAGCTATTCATCCCAAAGTAGGTTTTAAATATACTTTTGAGAACGGCGCCGATTTTGCATGTGTGGGAATGTTTGATTTTCAGATTATTGAGAATGTCAATATCTTGTTAGATGTATTATCAGGGAATCTTGACAGAAATCGTTCCTGGAGAGCGTAACTTGATCGGATTTATTTATGCCAAACCCGACTTCTGGCAGCAGGTCGATATACTCAATATCTGAGTTGTTTAAGCTCTTGTAATCAATCATATTAAATTAATAAAATTTCAAAGGAAGAATTATGCGAGGAATTAAATTATTCATCTGTGTTACAATTATCACTTTTATCGTTAGTTGTTCGGGAGAGCAGAAATCTGTCGATCTATTTTTAAGCGAAATTAGAGCAACCTGTGTCACTTTTGTTCGACCGGGCGATATTGATCATTACATCGGTTATCGCATTGTTGAATACCAACCAGAAATCACTGATCATCCAATTAGCAATTATGCAGGACAACCAAAACGGAAAAATTATCCACCTCCCTCTATTCCCGATACAACACTATTAGGTCCTACAATACCAAAAGGAATGTATACCAAGGAATGGTTGACAAAACATCAAAGCGAACGACGTTATTTTCGATCCTACAAAAACGGTGTTGCCTATTTTCGTTATAAAGAAAATGAAGGATTGTATCGAGTTGTTGTATTAAAGGCAGTTGCTGATGGCGTTGAAATTTGGGCCTGGTTAGAAAGTGAGGAGGAAATAGCTGGATCTTTCATCGTCCAAGCGTGTTTCCGTCTCTCGGGTGATACCAATTCACCGTGGCGTCATGGAATGGCAATTGTACCTGAATTGAGTGAATACGATTTGTGGTCAACTGGCGATACACTAAGCCTTACTTATGTACGTCAAAATAACGCATGGCAACAAGTAGAACCTCTAAAAGAGAAAATTACTTATTATACTTCCAGTGTCGTTAATTACCTACAAAAGCAACAACGTATTGTTGATAATGATCTGATTGTTTCTCATGGATTAATCATACGTGAAAGTTTGGATGGCAATAATGTTGCCGGAATGTATTGGGAAAAAACAGTTAAAGTATCTAATCATCAACCAGCAGATTGCTTGCATGCATATATTGATCTTGGTCCAGTGCATCCAGGAGAGAAAAATATTGTGCATGGTAAAATGTATTGGTTCGGTGGTAATAAGCAAGATCTTTTAAGGCATTGGAATAGAGATTTTAATAATTAATAAGTAAAGTGACTCAATGCAGTTTATTAAGAATATTATACCATTCGGAAATTAAAATCAATTTACATTTTAATTTTTTAAATCTTATGAAAAGTATTAATAATGAAGATAGCTCATGTCAAACATTAAAATATTAAATGCAATCGCTTTAGTTACTTTACTATTATTACCAGTCACTTGCGTTAAACAAAAAAAAGAAACGATTAACATTGACCAAAGTCGAGCAAATACTCAGAGCGTAAATCCAAGCCGAATTAAAATCGAAAGGGAAGATTTATTAAACAGAGCTTTAAGAGGTTGTGATTGGTTAACGGATATTAGTCAAGTTTTGGATAAAGCTGATTCCTCCTATGGGGCTATGAAAGGTGAGTATGATACAAAAAATCGAAAATGGAGCTTTTATGGTCCGTTCTGGCATACCGGTCAGGCAGTGCGAACTCTAATTTTAGCGTATAAAATGACGGGTAAAGAGAAATATTTAAATCATGCCATTTTAGGCGGTGAATACATGATCCGTTATCAAACAATGGATAAAAATGATGAAAATTTCTATGGATTTATCCATGGGAAAGAGTCAAAAGGAGCAAATACTGCTTCCCAGGTTGAAGGATTCATGGCTCTTCATGATTTATACGAAGTGACGAAAGACTTAAAATGGTTGCAAAGGTTTCATTTAGCAGTAGATTGGGTCGCTAAAAATGTTTATATTAAAGGTGAGGGATTATTTTATAATGGTTATTCAGCGATAAAAGATGAATTGGCTCCGATTGAAAAGTCCCGTCCAACTAATGACGATGCGATATTTGGAGTGGCTTACCAGGAATTCGATGATCCGTTATATTTAAAAATATTTCGTGAGGTGTCAGATCGTTTGTTAAAGGATGAAGACCCACCAGGTAATTGGATGAAGTATCCACCATGTCGACCAGACGTGTTTGAAGGTCGTGGACGGATACATCCTCGTCATGCCTGGTGGTGGGGTTATCCAATGTTGACCGCTTACGATATACTCGGTGAACAAAAATATTTGGATGCAGGGATTCGCGCTGCACAATGGTATATTGATAACAACAATCTTGATGGAGGTTACTATTATAACGTGACGAAAAGCGGTGGCAAACATTTGAGTTTTGATTTTTGTACCTCTGCAGTCGGCTGTGCTGTAATCATGTGGACGGATTTGTGGAATAGAACGAATGATGAAAAATACGCTAAAGAAATAGAGACAGCATTAGGATTTTTAATTCGAGCACAATTTAACCAGGATGTTGAAGATCCTAATATAAGAGGTGCATTCTTTGAAGGCTATCTACCTCCCGATGGTACATTAAGTCCTGGATTTTATCTTAGGGACATTGCTACAATTTTTGCTGTTAGAGCCATGTTAAAAACGTTAGATACTTTTCAAGAGGATGTTTATTATATGCAGTATTGATTAACTTAAAAAGAAAAATCTTGAACAACTTAAAAACTAAATGGAGGTTTATATGACAGATCTATCACGTCGTGAATTTTTAAGCCGTGGCACTAAAGCAGTCGCTGGTGCTGCTGTAGCCGCAGGGGCTGTAATGAATGCTATTAAGCCCCAAAATGTCCTTGGAGCCAATGATCGAATAAATGTAGCAGTCATGGGGATCCGCTCTAGAGGACAAAAGCACTATCAAGAATGGGTAGGAATTCCGGGTGTTAAAGTAAAAACATTATGTGACGTAGACGAAAATCTTTTTCCAGAAAGTCTGAAAGAGCTTGAGGAATTACAAGGGAAAGCGCCTAAAACTGAAGTTGATATTCGGAAAGTACTTGAGGATAAAGACATTGATATTCTCTCCATCGCTACCACTGACCATTGGCATGCATTAGCAACGATATGGGCCTGTCAGGCAGGTAAACATGTTTACGTAGAAAAACCTATTTCCCATAACATCTGGGAGGGACGTAAAATGGTGGAGGCAGCTAGAAAATATAATCGTTGTGTCGCTGTGGGTATGCAAAGCCGTAGTCTTAAATCGGTTATAAGTGCCTTGAAATTCTTGCATGAAGGTAAACTTGGTGAAATTTATATGGCTAAAGGGCTTTGTTTCAAACCTCGCGATTCCATTGGCAGATTTCCAGATGGTTCCTTGTCTGAGGAACGGGATATTTATGTGTGGGGTAATAAGTTGCCTCATTGCGATGCAGATTACCTTAAGAAAGTCCATTATGATTTGTGGTTAGGTCCCGCACCTCTGCGCCCATTTAATCCCAATCGATTTCATTATAATTGGCATTGGTTTTGGGACTATGGTTGTGCCGATATTGGCAATCAAGGTCCGCATGAAATGGATATCGCACGCTGGGGTATGAATAAACGCGTCCATCCGAAAAAGATAAAATGCGTCGGAGGATATTTCGCATTTGATTCAGATCAAGAGACACCGAACACTCAATTTGCGACATTCGAATATCATGATGGAAAGATCATTCAATTTGAAGTCCGAGGCCTTTATACGAATGCTGAAGATGATATACTCATTGGGAATCTATTTTTTGGCACGGAAGGATGGATGCATCTTAATGGAGGTGTCTGGAAAACATATTTTGGCAGGAACAATGAACCTGGTCCCAGCTCTTCTGATTTAATGGCAGAAGAAGTTGCTGATCCCAAGGATCTTTCCGGTACGGGTAGCACATCGCATTTTATAAATTTTATAGATACTTTACGATCTGGGAACTGGATGAATCTAACTGCTGATATCCTGGACGGCCATATGTCAACGGCAATGTGCCATCTGGCAAACATTTCTTATCGCTTAGGTCGTGAATTGACATTTGACTCCAATTCTGAAAAGTTCATTCAGGATGAAATTGCTAATAGCTATTTGACTCGGAATTATCGTTATCCTTATATTGTTCCTGAAAAAGTTTAAGGACGTGGGATGAAACAAATTGACCTTTTATGAATTTACGATAATTGCAAGTAACGGACATCTGACAATAAATTGAGTAAGTTGTTTTATCTCACGTTCTAAATGACTATAGCTAAGGTTATCAAGCTAATTCAACATATATGTCATTTCGAGCGATGCGAGAAATCCGTAGTTCATCGAGCGTTTGATTTTGCAAAAACAGCAGGAATAAAAGTTATCATTGGCGTGCCTGAGCATAATCTTTTAGACTTGGTGAAGAAAAAAGTACAGGAATACGATACTAAATTAGCTATCCATAACCATGGACCATGTGATGAGCGTTATCCGAGTCCGCAGAGCGATTACGAAAAGATTAAAAACGTGGATCCTCGCGAATGGGATTATGTATTGATATTGTACACAGGATGCGTATTGGTCTCGATCCAACTGAAGATACAGCAGTCGTTTTTCATGATTCTAAAGAGGGAATGTTCGCAATTCGAGTCGCTGATTGGTTAAGGGAAAAATGGAGTTTAAATTTTAAGGAGGTACTATGAAGCTCTTATCGTTTGTTATTTTTTTCTTGATGATTGTTTTTTTCTCCTGTGCCCATGATAATGCTATCGTCTGGAATATTGACAATTTAGAAAAAATTGGAGGATATGACATCACCGTTTTAGGTGATCCACAGGTCATTGAAACACCAGCCGGACCAGCCGTCGAGTTTGATGGAGAAGATGATGCGATTATTCTGGATATGAATCCACTGGCAGGATTTAGTAAGTTCACAGTGGAGATAATCTTCCGTCCCGATTCTGGCGGAAATGAGGAACAAAGATTTTTCCACATGGGGGAGGTAAATGATGATCGAGTTCTGATAGAAACACGATTGACTGAAGATAATCAATGGTTTCTTGACACTTTCATCAAATCAGGTGAATCGGAAAGAACGCTCTATGCGCAAGATTTTTTACATCCCCTTAATGAGTGGTATCATGCAGCCTTAGTCTACGATGGACAAAATATGCGGCATTTTGTCAATGGTTTGAAGGAATTAGAAGGCTCAATAGAAAATACGCCAATGAAAGGTGGACAGACATCACTTGGAGTTCGGTTGAATCGCATTTATTGGTTCAAAGGGGCGATCAGGAAGGCACGAATGAGCCCACGTGCTTTATCCCCTGAAGAATTTATGTCATTTTAATATCGCTGCATTTATAAGATATAGAATACGGTTATCCAGTTTACTCCGACAACTCCAACATTGTCATCCTGAGACGTTTTTTGCCGAAGGATCTGTAATCGCTGAATCTGTTAAATTATAATAGCTTAGTGGCTAGAGATTCTTCGTCCAGCAAAAAGCGCTGGACTCAGAATGACAACTTTTCTGAGCTAGGTGCATGACCGTTTCAGCCTTCGCCTAAAACAAATGTTCAAATTATGCCTGATTGCAGTATAATAATTGTTCAGGTGATTGATAAAACAAACGAGGTTATAATATGAAAACAAAATCAAAAGGAATGGATAGGCGTGAATTTCTATCTCAAAGTTCAAAGTTTGCTGCGGCTACTTTCTTTGGAATAGCTAACATGAGTAGCAAAGCACAAGCTGCGTCTTCAAGAAAAGTTAGACTCGCATTGGTAGGAACAGGTTGGCGAGGAACATCAACTTGGGGCAAGGAACTAGTTCATCCATTTAGTGAATATGTCGAGATGGTGGGACTTTGTGATATAAATCCAAAACGACTCAATGTAGCAAAGGAGATAATCGGCACGAATGCTCCCGGATATTTGGTAAAAGAATTTAATCTCATGGTAAAAAAAACAAAACCTGACACAATAATTATAACCACACCGGATTGTTTTCATGCGCAGTATGCGATACAGGCAATGGAACTTGGATGTAATGTCATTGTCGAAAAACCATTAGCAACGGATGAAAAACAGTGTCAACAACTTTTAGAAATGGAAGCAAAGACTGGTAAAAAGATCATCGTTACTTTTAATGCACGACATGGCTCTTATTCTGAAGAGATCAAGAAAATATTGCTATCTGGAGAACTTGGTCGAATTATTTCTGCAGAATTCCAGGAATACCTGGATGTTTACCATGGTGCTGATTATTTCCGTCGTTGGCATGGAAAAGCAAAGTTTTCAGGTACACTGCTGGTTCATAAAGCTTCACATCACTTTGATCAAATGAATTGGTGGTTGGATGCAGAACCTGAAGAAGTTCATGCATTTGGCAAAGTCGACTTTTATGGTAATAACAATCCGTTTCGTTTCAAGAATTGTAGGGGCTGCCCCTTTGCTGAAAAGTGTGATTTTTATTGGGATATTAACGAAAATGAGAAATTCATGAAACTTTATGTGGCTTGTGAGGATGCTGATGGCTATTTAAGAGATGGATGTGTTTGGGATAACGATATTGATACCTATGATTCAATGACCGTTGAAGTAAAATACAACAACGGTGTATTATTGAGTTATTCATTAAATGCTTATATGCCCTATGAAGGACAGCGTATTGCTTTCAATGGAGAGAAGGGTAGATTAGATGTGCGTCGTTATAATCGTCAGCCATGGGAAGTTCCTCATGCAGCAGAGTTTCGCTTAACGAAAAACTTTAAAAATACCAGGCCATGGACTGTGGAACGAAGTGAAGGTCCTCATGAAGGTGCTGATATGAAATTGAAGAATTTATGGTTCAAGCCCGATCAACTTGATCCACTTGGAAAGCGTGCAGGGAGCCGAGCTGGTGTCATGTCAAGTATTATTGGCATAGCGGCAAGAAAGTCGATAGAGTCAGGTAAACGGATAAAAATTGCCGATATGGTTGACTTCCCCTTAACCTGGAAATGGTAGCTGGTGTATAATGATAGGTTGGACATTCTTCGACCGTCAAAAACAGGCGGATTTAGAATGATATTATAATTGAAATTTCTGATTAAAGTAAATAACCGAAGAAGAAATAATTTTCCCTTCTTTTAAAAATACATGTAGAAATTGATTTGTAATACTTCAGGGAATAGTTGCGTTTCCAGAAAAATACAGATTATTGAAACAATTTATTTAAAAAGCGGGGTATGAAATGAAAAAGCCAAACAAAATAAAAAGAAGAGAGTTCTTAAATTATGGAGCTAAAATGACAGCAGCAGTTTCAGCTTTGGGGGTTATGGGTAAAGCTATTGAGGGAAATGCCTTTCCCTCGAATGTTGATAATGGACACCAACCAAGGTTCATCATTGATTCACACATCCATTGTGGTGGAACTGATGCCTGGGTCGATGAAATGGTCAAGACTTATCGTCCGTTCAATGCCATGGCTTGCGTTTTAACATGGATGAAAGACATGGAACTGATGAAAGAAGCCATTAAAAGCTATCCAGATGTATTCATTGGTTATGGTCGGGTTGATTTGGATGATCCCAACGCGGTTCGTGAGGTTGAAATTTTTAAGAAAAATGGTTTCATCGCCATGAAATTTCATAGTCCACAAAAGGATTACGACGATCCATCATATTTCCAAATCTACCGATTGTGCGAACAATTTGGTATGCACATGCTATTTCACACCGGCATTTCCAGTCGTCGCATCATTGATTCACCACGCTGGCAATCGTCTTCACGGATGAGGCCGATGTATTTAGATACACTTTGCCGTCTATTCCCCAGGGTAACGATTCAAGGAGCTCATCTTGGAAATCCATGGTATGAAGAAGCTGCAGAGGCGGCTCGCTGGAATCCAAACCTGTTTTTTGACGTGACAGGATCAACGTTACTAAAATTCATCAAACTCAACAAACTGGATAAAATGAGTGAAATTCTCTGGTGGGCAAGTGATGAGGCGGAAGAAAATCCACATACTCTCAAAGATGGACCAGGGGCATGGGAGCACATCGTTTTCGGCACGGATGAGAAGCCGAGCGGATTGAAATCTAATATTGAAAGATTCCAAAAGATGCTGGATGTAAATAATGTTCCAGTACCTGTACGAGAAAAAATGTGGGGCTTAACCATGGCGAACATACTTGGAATTGATTCTAATACGCATAAATTTTTAAAGGGATAAATCATCTCAATGAATGAATCTACCATCAAGAAAAAATTTTCACGTCGCAGATTCCTGGAATCTGTTGGATCTATTACGGCTTCGTTTATGGTACCAGATGTGATGTGGTTAAAAGGTAAAAAGACTTCAACACCGCGTAAAGGTAAATCGAATCTTTTTATCGAAGATGGCAAGCCCGTGCTGGTTGCCGTGGAAGGAACTGATGTACAACAAATGTTGGCGAACGGTTTGAAATTGATAGGCGGATTAGAAAAAATTGTGGATAAAGCTGATCATGCATTTATTAAGCCCAATTACGACTCACATCGCGCTTATCCAACCAGCTCTGATCCAATTTTTTTAGTTTCTATCGCCAGTCATTTGAAAAAAAATGGTGTTAATAAAGTGACTATCTGTGATTCTTCAGATGCCTATGTGTTAAATCGCTATAATGATTTCGAATATGTTTTCAAAGTGTATAATGTCTTTGAAATCGGTAAAAAAGCTGGTGTTGAGGTAATCTGTACCCATCCTAAGGCTGAGAAGGAATATATTCCTGTTAATTCTGATCGATGGGAAAAGAATCCAGAAATTAAGGTCAATCGACATTTATTGCCTGCTCAAATTATCATTAATCAACCCATGCTTAAAAAACATGGTGATGCATTCATGACCTGTGCCTTAAAAAATTTCTATGGCATTGTTTACCAGCCACAACGAATGAAATCGCACATTCAACGCAAAAAATATGGAGAATCGGGACAGGATTTCTTTATGAAGACCATCGCTGAATTTGCCGATGCCATGCACCCAGAACTCACCATCGTCGATGCTAGAAAAATATTAACTGTTAAAGGTCCAAGTTTGAAAGAGGGATCGGTGGTGAAGGATATAAATAGAATCATTTTATCTGGAGATATGGTTGCTACCGATAGTTATTGTGCTCAAATCCTGGACGAGCACGATAAGACATTTGAAAAAGAAATGATTAGTCCGACGCTCCAATATGCTAAAAAATTAGGACTCGGAACTATGGACTTGAGTAAAGTTAAGATTATAGAAGTGATAGTTTAATAAGTATATTTTCGCAGTCCAAAAACCTAAGTAATTTTAACACTTGCGGGAGGATTCAAATGAAAAGTGAACAGATTTTAGGTAAAGTAATTCTTTTAGGAGCTATTTTAATCGGTTTAGCTAAGAACGATTGTGCAAATCAGTCCGGGAAGATCGTTATTACAGATAATGGATTACCCAAGGCGGTGATCGTGATTAAAACAGAAGCAACGGAAACCGAGAAATTTGCTGCCCAGGAGTTGCAAACCTATTTAAGGAAAATTTCAGGAGTGGAGATTCCAGTAAAAACAGATTCTGATAATCCACAAGGGAATCGGATACTTGTAGGTCAAAATAGATTGACTGAAGAATTAGATTTAAAGACAGAAGGTCTATCAAGAGAGGGTTTTCATATAAAAACAATAGGCAATGATCTGGTGCTGGTAGGCGCGGTTGATGCAGGAACCCAATTTGCGGTCTATACTTTTCTGGAGAGATATCTTGGAGTGCGCTGGTTTTGGCCGGGAGAATTGGGTGAAGTAGTTCCTCAAATCAAAACTATTAAAATCGAACAGATTGATGATATCCAGGAGCCAGATTTTAAATGGCGTAATCGGGGACCAGAAGGGGCCCTCTGGGGAGCAACTACAGGACCTACAGAAATGCATGCCCGGGAGCGCCTGTTAGGTGTGACAGTAAACCATCAGAAAGAAGTTGAATTGTGGGAAAAACGTAATAAATGGGGAGGTATGAAGATTTATGGGGGTCATGCTTTAGGAGAAATTTTCCCACCTGAAAAATACACCAAAACCCATCCTGAATATTACGCATTGGTGGATGGTAAACGTGCCGTGCCAGGGGACGATTACGATTATAAACATGAGGGACAGGTATGCACCACCAATCCCGGTGTGATACAAGTGGCACTTGAGTGGGCAAGAAAATTTTTTGATGAACACCCTGATTATGATGGTGTTCACTTGACTATGAATGATGGTGGTGGATTTTGCGAATGTGAGCATTGCCAGGCATTGGATTCTGGTGAATTTGTAAAAAGACCAGGAATCGATATCGAAGAGATGAAAAAGAAACCTGCTAAATATACGATTATAACGGATAGAATTTTTACCTTCTTAAATCACGTTTCTGAAGAGGTGCAGAAAACTCATCCAGGAAAATACATTGTTTCCATGGCTTATTCTAGATATACTCAACCACCAAAGAACATTCGGCTCCATCCTTTTGTTATTCCTCAGTATTGCCTTTGGAGTGCTTATAAACATGCCAATGCAGAATTCAAACAACAACATGAAGAAATCGCCTCAGGCTGGGCTAAAGCAGCTAATAAAAAGGGAATCTATGAATATCATATCAATGGTTCCTGGCCAGGGATGCACCGTGTGGTGATGCCATATATTGCTGAATCCATCAAATATTTATACCAACAGGGAATTGATCTTTATCAGACCCAGTCAGGAGATGAATTTGCCATTAATGGTCTGAATTATTTTGTAGCCGGGAAACTCCTTTGGGACACTTCATTGGATGAAAACAAAATTCTCGAGGATTTCTATCAAAAGGCATTTGGAAATGCAGGAAGCGCTATCCAGCGATTTCATCAACGACTCGCAGATGCCTGGCAAATGGCAACTAAGGAAGGTAACGATGTCAGTTGTAGTTCCCTCGAAAAGACACGACTACTTGAACTCTTCACTCCTCAATTACTGGAGAAATGTCGTCAAGATTTGGCAGAGGCTGAAAAAGCTGCTGACAATGATTTAATCCGCCAGCGTATCGAATTTTACAAAAATGGTTTTCGTTACACCGAACTGACAGTTAAAGCAGTGCAAGCAGCGAAGAAGTTGGAGGAATCTGGAGTACATCTCTTTCCATTAGAGAAAGCCCAACAAGAGATTCAGACAATTAAACAAGGAGAAGCGAAAAAACTGCTTGAAGAAGCGCTTGGCGCATGGGAACAGAGGAATAGTTATGTTGAAGAATTGAAAAACGAGTACGTGCTCGCCTATTTTTGGGTGACATACAATGATGTTCAGCGGAAATTCAATCCTACTGAAAATTTGAAGGAGTTGGTAAAAATTTATAATCCATAACAAGTATATATATTTGTGAAGGATTAGATTTTCAATATTTAATCTGTCATTGCGAGGAGCGAAGCGACGAAGCAATCTATTAATATTTAATAAGTATAATACGCCAGGCAAAATAGAAAATTCGCACGTTACCGATTGATTATCAATATCCGCTCCCTGTCGCGATCTTTAAAATTCTTGAAATCGCTGCGACCAATTTCCTAAACTGCAAAGGGTGTTTTTTTCCTGCTGGAAAACCACTCAAGTTATTTACATTCTTCAAAATTTTTCTATTGACTTTTTCTTTCAATTTTTTTAAATTAACTTCAACATAACATTATAATTTTTTTCATCTCCGAGTCTTATTGTCTAACGGACAACTATGGTAATAAGACCGATAGGGTTTGGTTGGAAACGTCCAGGCCTCCCGGACTTGGAAAGGAGACTTTTTTATCAACTTCAATTATTCCGCAGACAAAAACCGCGATACATATTATTTTCATCTGAAATTCGATTTGTTAACTGATGCGGTTGAAGAGCGCCCGATGACATTTCTGAACCTTACCCAAAATTTATCATCATTTATTAATTGGAGGTTTTTATGTCTTTGCAGGCTGTGCGTATCAATCACATCATTTTTTCATTTTTCCTCAGTACTATTCTGCTCATTGGATGTAGCAAGGAAAGTAAAAATCCTATTGAGCCAGTGCAAGAAGTGAGCTATCTCTGGATTCACTTCGCAAATGATTCTACAAAAATTGAATTTGACAATCTTCCCAAAATTGATGCTGACGGCGAAGAAGCAATTCAACTGAGTTCATTCATCGATACAACGATAATACCAATCTTCAGGGATAAAGATAACAACCCCTATGACGCGCGAGTTCTTTACGCTTACAAGATTGTCGGCGATGATGGCTTTTCCGCATCGAAAAAAGGATATCCCGATAATATCTGGGATCATCTGAAACTGGGTCATATTCTCACACAAACCAGGCAGGTCGTTTTTCCTGATGACAAAATCGATTTAGCAGGGGCTTATAACGTGAAACAAGCTCGCCATATTTATATATTCCAAAAATTTGATGTGGATACTCCGGATACAACAGCATTTGTTGAATTACAAAACCTGACATCAGTCACAGTGACCAACCCGGATGGCATCATAGAAAAAGCGATTCAATTAAAGGATTTCATACTGATTTTTATCGCAACACCTGAGATTTATCATTACAACATGTTAACCCTGGATAATTTCGGTCCCACATCTGATATGACCTGGGATCAATTTCAAACTGGATATTGGCTTTTAACCAGTCAAAAAACGATGTTTACGGGTCCTGACTTAGACAGTGGAAGATACAAGTTAAAAGTGTTGGAAAAAATATTAGTAAAATAAATGGCAACATTTAAAAAATTCACTATCGTATTGATCTTCTCTTTTCTTTTTAATTCTGCTGCCTTTTCGCAATGGCAGTTTTATAACCAGGACGACTCTTCAATATACGTTTATAAATTGGAAGAGATTGTTGTCTATGGACAGCGTAATAAAATAAATCCCTCCATGGTTACCGAACTAAAACTGGAAGATATTCAGGCGAGAAATGCGACAACGGTAACCGAAGTACTCAAATATGATCCAGGGCTGTCCCTGACAACAGGTACCAAAGCTGAAACAGAGACGAAAATTCGTGGCTTCCCATCGCGGGATGTGCTTGTGCTTGTCGACGGGCGTCCAATTAATCCTGGCTATTATGGAAAAGTCGATCTTTCTATGCTACCGCTGGATAATATCGCCAAAATACAGGTGATTAAAGGGCCAGCCTCTGTGGCGTACGGTGCCAATAGTATGGGAGGAGTCATCAGCATTATCACCAAAAATGGATTGGATATCCCTAGGACCGTGATTGAGACAAAATTTGGCGATTATCAATTTCGTAATCTAAACATTAACCACAGTCGAAAAATTGGAAAGATCAATTATTGGATATCAGGTTATGAGAACTATTCCCGTGGATTCAAATTGAGCCATGATTTTACCCCGACATCATTGGAGGATGGCGGGGTGAGAAATAACAGCTTTTATCACAGAGCCGGATTCAGTGGCAAAGTTGGATTTCAACCGTCTGCAAAAGGTCAGTTCGCTCTGTCATTGAGCTATAACTGGGCAAAAAAAAATATTCCCACCACCATTTATTCCTGGGATTCTCCCCAATATTGGAAATTTCCAAGTTGGCAGCGATATAGCGGTTCTGCGAGCTGGCAATGGCAACTCAAGCCATCTGTTGAGATGCGATCAATTTTATATGTCGATGTCTATAACGATCGCCTCATCACATACCTCAATAAGGAGATGCGTTATGACCAGATCGATTACGATTCCAGATTGGAAAATTGGACTGCCGGTGGAATATTGGACGGAAAAATATTGTACGGGAACAATCATCAATTTCATGGTGGGCTAAATTTTAAACGTGATTTGATGAATAAGAAGTCTGATTTAGATCAGCCGTGGCATTCTCACACAACTTATACAGGCTCCATATTTTTACAGGACGATTATAAGTTCTGGAAACGAACTGAATTCACCATAGGGGTAAATTATAACTTCTTTCAGAGTGAAGCCGAGAACTCTTTCTCTTCCAGAATATGCCCATTGATTAGTATTAAACAGGAGTTCTGGCAGCAGTTTCAATGCTATGCAACTTATGCCAATACCATTCGATTTCCCACATTACATCATTTGTACAGTGAAACGTCGGGAAATCCCCGGTTAAAACCAGAGCAAGCAGATAAAATAGAGATCGGTCTTCAAAAGTTCTTGTTATTTGACAACCAATTTCGATACGGCTCGATCGAGCTGATTTATTTTTATAACAATTTGAAGAACTTAATTTATCGAGAATCAAAATCATATCGCTATAAAAATATTGCCCGGTCAAAAATCCAGGGCGGTGAGTTACGATCAATCTGGAGTTTCAATCGATATTTCGCGGGAGAAATCGGTTACGGTTATACACAAGTACATGGTTCATCAACAGAATTGATGGAATATATCCCAACAAATAAATTTCGTCTGCAATTGAATGCCAAAACTGGTTTCGGAACCAATTTAAATTACGAGTTTGGGTACTTTGATGAACGAATAACCTTTGTCACAACGAAAATGCTGCCTGCCTATTTTGTCCATAATATTAATATCTCCCAACAAATAACATCTCATTTCAAAATAAGGCTGGAATTGAGCAATTTTACCGATACTCATTTTGAGGAGGAATTAGGCTATCCAGCTCCTGGAGCCAACGTGATTGCAGGATTGTCATGGACTTTTTGATCAATTCCTGTTCCATTTTGCAATATTTTTGACACATTCTTAATAATTATTTAACAAAAAGTTATAGACTCGAGTCCTTAAAAAAATTGGATTAAAAGAGATTTAACATCATCACTGCTATTTTTCTGACTTTCATTTTTCTAGTTGTGGTTGTCGTGAATGTCGGTGCACAGGAAAAGAAAGAAGCGAAGAAAGAGGAGGTTAAAGTTCAGAAAACAGAAAAGCAAGCTTGCGATCCGAAGGAATGTTCAAAAACATGTCAAGAAAAACATGCCAGGGGCGAATGCAAGGATCATGATCCTGGCAAATACAATCATGAAAATTGTGAAAAGCATGATTGTGATCTTAAACCAGGTTCCAAAGAGTGCTTGGAAAAACATGCCAAAGGCGAATGCAAAGGTCATAAACCAGGTGAGTGCTGTCAGACTGATCAAGCCAAAAAGCAGAATGAAAATGAGAAAAAGAAATAAAAATTTTACTCTCAACTACTAAGGGAGTGATAATAAATAAACTGGATTTCTATGTTATTTTAAGGTAATAAGAACAATAGTTGAACAATTTTAAGAACTCCAATTAAATTTTTCTCACTCCCTAAAGATTCAAGGAGAAGGTATCTACCACCTTCTCCTTTTTTATTTTTTAAGATATAGTTTGACAGATAATAAGGATTAACAGGAATTTTTTCCAGCAATTCTTTCTTGTCCCGCAACGCGACCCTGGCAATTTTGATATACTGCCGGTACCACAGGTCCAGCTCCTTGAGCGCAGCGTCCTGGTCTCGGGTGGCTTGTTGCGCCGCGCCTTTTGCCTGTTCCTGGCTGCGATTGGCAGCATCGTAAGCCTCAATCATCGCTCGTTCGCTCTGTAATTTGGCGCTGTCGTAGCCGTAATTGACAAGCAGTGCCAGGATTTCAGGGATGTTGGCGTTTTCGAACAGGGCATAAGCTGCCGTTAAAAATCCAGCCGTG
>JABAOH010045446.1_pt2 | contig 18038 bp, 15 predicted proteins | sample 7062181 | NCBI WGS metagenome assembly JABAOH01 (sample SAMN14538630, study PRJNA623070) | marine sediment metagenome | biome: marine biome [ENVO:00000428]; feature: marine pelagic biome [ENVO:01000023]; material: deep marine sediment [ENVO:00002113]; isolation source: pool of 5 deep marine... | reverse complement strand
GACATCAGTCCCACGAGTGATGGCGCGGCTGCTGTCATCCTGGCGGCTGAACATGTGGCTCGTCGCGTCACAGAGAAACCAATCTGGATCGACGGGGTCGGGTGGGCCTTGGACACAGCCTACTGGTGCACCCGTGATCTCTACTATCCAGACTATGTGGAGGTCGCTGCCCGTCAAGCATACAAAATGGCTGGTATCAGAGAACCGTCCAAGGAGATCCATGTTGCTGAGCCATACGATCCCTTCACCTATAAGGAACTCCACCATATCGAAGGCCTACAGCTCTGCAAGAGGGGTGGATCGGTCCAAATGCTAGCCGACGGGGTCACACAGAGGACCGGCAACCTTCCCTGCTGCCCCTCAGGTGGATTGTTGGGGGTGGGGAACCCCATCGCCGCTGCCGGGTTGATGAAGATTGTCGAGATATTCCTGCAGCTCAGAGAGGAGGCAGGCAAAAGACAGGTTCCCGGCAAACCAACATGCGGTCTAGCCCAGGCTTGGGGCGATCTAATGCAGGTGGGGACAGTCGTTGTCATGAGGAACTGAGAAGAAGGGGGTGAAACCATGGAGATTACAGCGAAGGATCTTGAAGGCACGGTATCCAAAATAAGCGTCAAGGATATCAAGAAAGGGAAGGTCCTCTCTGTTAAGTGGGAGCCGAAACTCAAATACGCCTGGGACAATGGCCCTGCAATCGGTCGGTACCTTGCGGAGCTGAAAAACGGGAAAATCATCGCCAAGCAGTGTGACAAGTGTCATCGTATCATGATTCCACCCAGAATGTTCTGTGAACTCTGCTGGAGGCCGACGGGTGAGTGGGTGTACGTCCGGGATACGGGGATTGTCAACACCTGGGTGGTCAGTTATGTTGACTGGAAAGCTGGTCGGCTCGATATCAAAGGTGGGGTCCGTCCCTTTACCCCTGCTGTGATTGAAATCGATGGTGCCTCAAGGGGCATGGGGATTCTCCACCTTCTCAATGAAGTCGATCCCTGGAAGATCACCCGGGGGATGAAGGTAAAAGCGGTGTGGAAACCTGCCGGTGAGAGAACTGGGGCAATCACGGATATCAAATACTTCAAACCGGCAAAGTGAAACCGTTTCCGATTGAGAGGAGTTCTTTTGTCAGAGATGAATCAGAGTCCAGATTCGAAGCATCCCGGCGGACTGATACAAACCGACGTTCAAATTCCCACAAGACGGAATTCAAAATCGTTTTTTTTCGATGATTTAGGGATATCATGTATTGTTTCGGACTTCGATATTCGGATTTCGTGTTTCTATAATCAATGAGAACCCTTTGGTTTCCGAGCATCGGATAAGAGATTTAGAATCGGAAGACATCCAGGAGGTATATAGATGGCAATGATCGAGCGATATCAGAAATCAACGGACGTTTCCTATTGGCAAGGACAAATCCCAATGAGTTACGTCTATACGCTGGGCCGAGCAGGTGAGAAGTTTTTTCGGCAGATCATTAACGGAAAGATCTTCGGTACAAGATGTGATTCCTGTAATGTTAACTATGTCCCGCCAAGAACCTACTGCGAGAAGTGCTTTGACCGGTTGGAAGACCATTACCTTGAGGTCGGGACCAAGGGGGCGGTCCACACCTTTACCCAGTGCTACGAGACATTCGACGGAAAAAAGAAAAAAAACCCGTCCATCGTGGCCATGATTCGAATTGACGGGACCCAGGGTGGTCTTGTTCACTGGCTGGGTGAGACGGATTTCGAAAAAGTTCACATCGGGATGCCCGTGGAGGCCGTTTTCAAAGCCAAGAAAGACCGAGAAGGAAGCATCCTTGACATTAAGTATTTTAGACCTCTTACGTAGTTTTTCATGAGCAGGAGAACACCATTGCCCCTTCCCTCCGATGCTCTCGCGGTGACCCAATTGGGGCTCGCAGGTGGGGAATACTTGCCTCTTCCCCGCTCTAAAGGCGGGGCCTTCCCCTTCCTGCTCACCTCGATGGGTACCCCACTGCTCCCGCTGATGTCGCTCAGAGACAACGGTGTTTTCCACCAACTCAGGAGATCTTGCTTGATTCCAAAATGACCCGGTATGGGTTTAGGAGGGAGAGATGCCTCTCGATTTTGATCTCGATGAACAGTTAGAAAGCATCAGGAAAATGGTGCGGACCTTTGCCGAAAAGGAGATTGCTCCTGTTGCGGAAGAACTGGATGAGAAAGAAGAATTTTCCTATGACCTGACGCGCCGAATGGGAGAACTCGGTCTTTTCGGCCCATTTGTCTCCGAGGACTACGGAGGGTCTGACATCGGCTACATGGGTTACATCATTGCAACCGAAGAGATCGCCAGGATCGATGGCTCTCAGGCAGCAACGCTGGCGGCCGCGAATTCCCTTGGCATCTATCCCATCTATTCCTTTGGCAGTGAAGAACAGAAGCGCCAATGGCTTCCAGATCTTTGTGCCGGCAAGAAACTGGCCTCCTTCGGCCTCACAGAGCCCAATGCCGGCTCGGATGCTGGTGCTTCGAAAACGACAGCTGTCTTGGAGAAAAACCAATGGGTCATCAACGGAAGCAAAATCTTCATTACCAACTCTTCCTCTGATATCAGTGCAGTATGTGTAGTCCAGGCTGTGACGGGGAGGCGGCCTGATGGAAGAAAAGAGTTGAGTTGCATTTTGGTGCCCAATGAAACCCCCGGCTTTACGGCCAAGACCATGCATAAGAAGATGGTCTGGCGGTCATCAGACACAGGCGAGCTTTATTTCAACGACTGCCGCGTTCCAAAGGAAAACCTTCTTGGGAAACAGGGAGAGGGATTTCACCAGATGCTCCAAACCCTTGATGGAGGAAGGCTCAGCATCGCCGCGATGGGTCTGGGAGGGGCTCAGGGAGCTTACGAACTGGCCATGAAATATGCTCACGAGAGGGAGCAGTTTGACCGACCGATCGGCTCCTTCCAGGTTAACGCTTTCAAACTGGTCGATATGTATACCGAAATTGAGATGGCCAGGCTCCTTCTGTACAAGGCCACATGGCTGGCCGATAACAAGAGGCCCTTTGCAAAAGAGTCAGCTATGGCAAAGCTGGTCTGTTCAGAAACATACCACCGAGTGGTCAACCAAGCGGTTCAACTCCACGGCGGCTATGGATTGATGAAAGAGTATGCCGTAGAGAGACACTACCGGAATCAGAAGCTCTTGGACATCGGCGAAGGGACCAGCGAAATCCAGCGAATCGTGATCGCCCGCAACATTGGCGTTCCGGGCGATCCGATTGGATAGGCTTTTTCAGTGCGACAGGCCGAGTTATCGACACGGAAGTATCCTCGCCTGGTAACACGAGAATCATTTCGTGAAAAACCGTTGCTCCTGATCAGTCCTCCGTGGTTAAAGGCATAGTAGAGTCTACCAAAGACTATCATATGAAGGAGGGGGCTCAGAGACCCCATTATCAACCGGTTAGTTCGAGAGGAGAGATACCGCCAACATCGGACAACTGACGGGCAAAGATAAGGACTCCGAGCAACATAGCGTGACTTTTCTGTGCACCTTCCCTTTCAATTGGCAATGGGTAATTCCGAATGGGGCTTGCTGAGAAAATACTCAAAGGCGATCTGAGGGCAGCAGCTCGACTCATGCGGGATATTGACGACGATCTCTCCGATGCGTGGGACGAGCTGAAGCAACTCTATCCCAAGACGGGAAAAGCCTATATCATCGGCGTGACCGGACCGCCTGGATCCGGCAAGAGTACCCTCGTCGATAAGGTTATTGAGATATACAGAAGGGAGAAAAAAACCATCGGAATCATCGCGGTCGACCCGACCAGTCCGTTCACGGGAGGAGCGATACTCGGCGACCGAATTCGGATGCAACGGCACAGCACAGACGAGGGGGTTTTCATCAGGAGCCTGGCCACTAGAGGCTACCTTGGCGGAATTTCCAAATCAACCCATGATGTCATCAGTGTAATGGATGCGATGGGCAAGGACATCATCATTGTGGAGACGGTAGGTGTCGGCCAGGACGAGGTGGACATCGTAAACACGGCTCATACCTCCATCGTTGTAACGGTCCCAGGGCTGGGTGATGAGGTACAGGTTATCAAGGCGGGGATTCTCGAAATCGCCGATATCTTCGTCATAAATAAATGCGAACGGGAGGGGGCTGACAAGTTAGAGCAAGAATTGCGAGTCATGATGGAGATGGCCCCTCCTCATCAGGACGGATGGGTACCCCCTATTTTCAAGACGGATGCCATTCTCGAAAAAGGCATTTCGGATCTGGTCGAAGGGGTCTCCCGCCATTACAAATCCCTCATCGAATCCAAGGAATTCCAAAAAAAGAACAGGCTCCGGGCCAAAAAGCATTTTGTGAAACTGCTGCAAGCCAGACTTATGGACAGTATTCTCGACCGTCTTGAGACGGAGAAGAACCTCGACCGAATTGTCGAGGATCTGGTAGAGAGAGAAAGCAACCCCTATGCGATGGTCGAAGGCATCGTGAGAGAGCAGTTGAAAGGCAAGGTGAGGAGTAATCATGGATGAGAAAGAGAAACTCAGGAATGAGATACAGAGGTGGAAGGAGACCACTCTCGCTAAATCGGTCAGCCGGTTTCCAGAAAGAAAACAGAAGTTCGAATCGACCTCGCATATAGAACTAAAGAGGCTCTACACACCTTTGGACGAAAGCGACGTGGGGTATCATGAGAAACTGGGTTTTCCCGGCGAATATCCTTTTACACGCGGAGTTCAACCCACCATGTACCGGGGCCGGTTATGGACCATGAGGCAATACTCTGGCTTCGCCACGGCCGAGGAGACCAACAGGCGATACAAATACCTGTTGGACCACGGACAGACGGGATTGAGTGTTGCCTTCGATCTTCCCACCCAGATCGGATACGATTCAGACCATCCTATGGCCGCTGGGGAAGTAGGCAAAGTCGGCGTGGCCATCGATTCCCTGGCTGACATGGAGACCCTGTTCAATGGCATCCCGTTGGAAAAGGTTAGTACCTCTATGACGATAAACGCAACCGCGGTCATACTGCTGGCTATGTATCTCGCTGTGGCGGAAAAGCAAGACGCGGCTTTAGACGGGGTCAGGGGAACCATTCAGAACGACATTCTAAAGGAATATGTGGCCCGAGGAACTCACATTTTTCCGCCCCGGCCCTCCATGCGCATCATCACAGATATTTTTGCCTTCTGCAAGGACCATGTCCCTCAGTGGAACACGATAAGCATCAGCGGCTACCACATGAGAGAAGCGGGGTCCACGGCAGTGCAAGAAGTTGCCTTTACTCTTTCTAACGCCATTGCCTACGTCCAGGCGTCCATAGACGCCGGACTCGATGTGGACGATTTTGCAAAACGGTTGTCATTTTTCTTCAATTGTCACAATCATTTCCTTGAGGAGATAGCCAAGTTTCGAGCCGCAAGAAGGCTTTGGGCAAGAATAATGAGAGAGCGGTTCGGTGCCCAGAGGCCTGCCTCCTGCATGCTCCGCTTCCACACCCAGACGGCCGGATCGACATTGACCCTTCAACAGCCTGACAACAACGTGGTCCGTGTCGCATTCCAAGCACTTGCCGCTGTTCTCGGTGGAACCCAGTCACTCCACACCAACTCCAGGGATGAGGCTCTGGCTCTTCCATCGGAATCGGCTGTTCGGCTCGCTCTCAGATCTCAGCAGATTGTTGCCCATGAGACTGGCGTTGCTGACGTTATCGACCCTCTGGCTGGCTCATACACCATCGAAGCCCTGACCGACGAAATCGAAGCTGAAGCCAGGTCGTACATAGAAAAAATCGACAAGATGGGAGGCGCCGTCAAGGCCGTTGAATCGGGATACATGCAGCGCGAAATAGCGGAAAGCGCTTATCAGTACCAGAAAGGCATCGAGACCAAGGACAGCATCATTGTTGGAGTCAACGATTTCACCATTGAGGAGGCGCCTTTTCAGGATATTCTTCGCATCAATCCAGAGATTGAGAAAAAACAGAAGAAAAAGCTTGAGGATGTCAAGAAAAAGAGAGACCAGAAGCGGGTCATCAAGGGACTTAATTTCATTAAAGAGGCGGCGGAGACCAATGAAAATCTTGTCCCCCACATATTCGAGGCTGTTAAGTCGTATGCGACTGTGGGAGAGATATCCGATACCCTGAGGATGGTCTTCGGAGAATACGAGGAAAGGTCTTGAACTATGACGAAAAGGAAAATAAGAGTTCTCGTTGCGAAACCCGGTCTCGACGGCCATGACCGCGGGGCCAAGGTAATTGCAAGGGCCTTGAGAGATGCTGGTATGGAAGTCGTCTACACCGGGATCCGCCAGACACCTGAACAGATCGTTAATGCGGCGATCCAAGAGGATGTCGACATGATAGGGTTGAGCTGTCTCTCCGGGGCTCACATGACGCTCTTCCCCAGGGTGACAGAGGTATTGAGAGATAAGGAAGCCGAAGATATCACCGTAATTGGAGGGGGTATTATTCCCTTTGACGATGTGCCAGCCCTGAAAAAGGCCGGGATCAGGGAAATCTTCCAACCCGGCACGTACACGGAAGATATTGTCCGATATATCAAAGAAAACGTAAAGCCGTGACGGTAAAGTCACGGGGAACCCCGCCCAGCCGATTGCCCGTGTCCGTGGTTCGTTGCCCGTCGTTCGTTGCACTCAGAATGGATACTCGAGAATCACCTAAGGTGCCTGAGATAGGCGTAGACGATCTTATTTGTGAGCCAACTACTTTGGTTGGTTGCAACTGACCACTGACAACGGACAACTGACGATTCGCAAAAGACCCTGGACCAGAAAAGGAGGGACTGTTTTAGAGTACTCGGAGATTAGCGTTAAGGAGAGGATAATTATGGTCAAAAGACTCGATCACGTTGCCATTGCGGTTCACAATGTCGAAGAAGCAGCGAGGTTTTATAGGGACATGATGGGCCTTAATCTAGAAAACGTCGAGGTTGTCCAAGAACAGAGAACGAAGGTTGGATTCTTCCCGATTGGTGAGACAAACATCGAGCTGGTGGAACCAACTTCGGACGACTCCCCTTTGGTCAAGTTCTTAGAGGCCAAAGGCCCTGGAATTCATCACCTTTGCTTTGAGGTAGAAGACATTGACATGGAGCTAAGGAGCCTCATCGACAAGGGAGCTCATCTCATCGACAAGGACCCGCGGCCTGGCGCTCATCAGACCAGAGTGGCCTTCCTCCATCCAAAAGGAACGGGTGGTGTTCTCATCGAGCTTTGTGAAAAACCCAAAACCTAAAGGGTAGGTTAGGAGAGGTCCTCAGGAATCGGGGGTCAACCCTTTAATCTCTTATTTATCGATTTGACAATACTCCTTGCGACGGCACGGCTCTCGCTATCCTTCAAGTGAAGACCTGCCTGAAAGGCTCGGACGTCTCCTTCTGGTTCGCCGATTCGGTACCATCGCACAGATCCTCGAATGACGAACTGCCTGTCCTTGGAGTCGGTCAAGAGCACCTCGAGTTCAAAAGGAGAGTTATCCTCCAAGGCCTCAGGAAATAACTGGCATACATCGATCAGATCCAACCGGGAATCTAAGGAGAGCCCTTCAAAGGAAACATTCCGGAGTATCCCGCCGACCCCCATTCTTCTCATACCGGGTACGAAATGGTGGTTAGGATTTAGGTTGAACCGAATCGGAATCTTTGTTTTGAATCGTGAAAACTTTCTGTTCTCAACTCTCACTGCTGCCCCCCATCCATTCTTGTTAGCAGAGGTCGGATTCCTTGTCAACCGTTCTCCTCTCGAGTTCCTTTCCCTGGCGTGAAGCCTCTTTTTCCTCTTTTCAATGACTTGAGCCCTCATCGACGTTTCAACGATTGGTCCAAAAGCCCGTCGGATCGAACTTACGGATAATCATCAGTTCTTCAGAAGTGGGAGGAGGAGTTTCTTGAACATCTTCCCTCACCTTCAAGGACCACCCCGTAGCCTCTTTGATTTCTCGTAGATCCACCCCAGGGTGCAGAGAGTCGAGGAACATTTCCTTTGTTTCCGACTCAAACCTCAGGATCCCAAGTGTCGTGATAACGGCGCTGGGGCCACCCCCTTTGAGTCCCATCCGCTCACGCCATCCCATGCCCTCACCGAATCCGGGCGAGGTCACGTAGGAGGCTTTTTCGACGAACCGCCGCCGCTCGTGGCTCATGACGATGACGAGTCGCTTTGCCAGAGAAGCGATATCACTGCCTCCGCCACTCCCTGGGAGCCGAACCCGAACCCTTTCCTTCCCTCCGATATAGCTGGTGTTCAGGTTTCCAAAGTGGTCGATCTCCGCACCGCCGATAAACCCGAGGTCCACTCTACCTTTTTGAAGAAGGGCCATGATGTCCAGCATCGTCGTCGTCCATACCGCACCCTCAATACATGGGGCATCTCCCATGGTGAAAAGGGGTTTTCCCGCCGGTTGATCCCGAAGGACTCCATTCTCAAAAAGGCCCTGAGCGTTGGGAGCGTGAGTCGCCTTGGCCAGCTGAAATGCCAGAAGGGGCAACCGCATCCCGACAAAAACAAGCTCCCCATCTTTGATTTCCCGGGCCCCTGCAACAACCATTAGTTCCGATCTAGTGTATTCCGTCATGAACGATTCTCCCACATGTCCACATTCTCCACGGCCATCAAGGGATTCCTGAGAACTAAGGAATCGAAGTTGCAAGCCGAGAGTCGTTGCTTGTTGTCCGTTGTCCGTGGTTCGTTCCGGCAACTGACAACCGATAACCGCCAACTGACAGCGTCTGATAAAACCTTCCAACCGTGGCAGGGCAACTTCCTGGAATCCCCTAATCATCTCCCTTTGAGGCTGTCAGTAACCATACTCCACCGATAGCGATTTGCGTGACCGCCCAACTCGAAGCCCTCCAAATCTCTCTTCACCTATTATACCCATATAGGTCGAGCGATTTTCGACACCGAAAACCCACTGGTCGACCCATTCGACAAACCCGTCTTCTGTCTTGGTCGCCTTATGATAATTAACGTAGTGTTCATGATCCCTGTCATAGTATCCCTGGGCTGCTGAGGGATGCGCACCCCACGGTTCCAGGACCACCGCACTCACTAAGTAGCCGGGGATCAAAGTCCTGTTGGGATCACTCACGATGACCTCTCGATCGACGATCTCTTCTACCGAGACGATTACCCTGCTGCTTGCCAAACAGGCTTCTTTAGTGACACCAACACTTCCCCACAGGTGCGTGTTTCCGCTCGCATCTGCTCGCTGAGCGTGAATAATAGCCACATCAGGATTCAATGCCGGCACGAGCGCGAGCCTCGTCCCTGTGAACGGGCATGTCATCTCTTTGATCCTGGGGTTGTGTCGATGCATGTCTGTGCCCAGGAGGGTTTTGGTTGGCAAAAAGGGAATACCCATCGCCCCAGCATTCAACGCCAAACAGATACTGAAATTAGTGAAATCCTCCATGTCAATCTTCCCAGGGATTTCATTTTCCACTGCCCGACGAAGATTATAACCTACCCCCATGGTGACATTTCCTACCCAGGCGACAATCATCTTCGAAACACACCCTGCTCCCACAACCTGATCGAACAGAATGTCTGATATAGGACCGATGAGTGTAAGATTCCTCTTTTTCTGCCGAATTATCTCATGACCAGCAGAAAATGGTATCAATGGTTCAAGGGCCATCCCCATAGCAACCGAGTCCCCATCATGAACAAACTTTTCGATGGCCTCTTTCATTGAAAGGACTTTTTCCATTGACAGGCACCTCCTATCAGATCAGGTGTCAATCGCCGTGCCTTTTGGCACCCTCAAAGACCCGGCGTCAGAAGCCAGTAGCCGGGACAGACACTTATCAAAGCTGAAACGACCGAACCGCCTTTTCCAGTCTGAACATCGATTGTCTCAGTTCGCCCCCTCTAGACGTAGAGCATACATTCGCAAATCGGGACGTTCCCCGATCGAAACTGAGGAGTATGAATAATCGATGTTAATCGTTCCCTACTCGCTCTGTCTCTATTCTGGATTCTGACTCCTGACTACTCTACTGACCGCTGCTTTGTATATTCTGACTCCTGGCTCCTGACTTCTGGTTCTTACATTCCGACTCCTGTCTTCTGGCTTCTAAATTCTCTTTCTACAAATGAATGATGCCGTCATCAAAATGGCTCAACTTCGCTAGCCCACTTGATGTAACCACATAATCGTCTTCCAAACCGATAGCTCCCTCCCCAGGGAACACCATCTTGGGTTCTACGGCAAAAACCATACCCTCCTCAAGAGGTGCGGGATATCGCTTTGCCAGCACAGGGAGTTCATCAATCTCCAGTCCAATACCGTGGCCAAGAAACTGGACTTTGTCATCCCCGAAACCCATAAAATAGGCCGTCAACCCCCTCCCTTCCACTAGCTTTATCGCTTCTCGATACAATGAATTACAAAGGATTCCCGGCCGAGCTTTTGATTCGACAAGGGCGGCTACCTCGTGGAGTACCTCATAGCCTTTGTAAAACTTTTTTGGCAACTGCCCAATGACAAAAGTGCGGGTCACATCTGCCACGTATCCATTGATGCCGACACCAAGATCGAGGAGAATGGACTCGTTCCGTTTGATCCGATTGTGCCCCGCACCCTGAGCGATGGCCGGAGTCGTACCTGACCCACCGATGGGAGTCTCGGTAAACGAGGGGGTGGCGCCTGTCTTCCCACACAACACATGGGAATGGAACATCTCCTGGTTCCATCCCCTCATTCTGAGCCTTCCTTGATCTCCTTGACTGCGGGCCAGACTGAACAAGGCGCCGTCCACCTCGATTTCCGTCAGCCCCTCCCGGATGATTTCACGGGCTTTTTGAAGACTGCCCGCTATCACTTTAGTCGCTTTCTTGATCTGCTCAATTTCGAAGGGCGTTTTTACCATCCGCAGACGACGTATGAGAAACGAGACATCCGAAAAGGAGGCATCGGGGAAGACCTTCTGAAACCGCATGAACTGAGAAACGGGGAGAACATCGAATTCCAAGCCCACACTCTTTGGGTAACCAATCCCGCACTTCTTCAAGACCTTTGGAATATCTTGTGGCACCTCCATCGGCTCGATCAGATCGAGTGCTGACTCGTGCTTCGCCCGCTCAAGGCTCTTCTGGACCAACAGCACCGGCGGGCCCTGTCGGGGGATGTAGAGAACCGATCGCTGGGTTGTTCCCGAAAAATAGAATAGGTCTACATTCTGGGAAATAATCGTCCCATCCAGTCCCTTCTTCTGGATGGCCTTTTGAAATTTTTCGATCCGATTCTGTAACTCTGTTTTCGCTGTGAGAAGCATTTGCATTTAACTTGAGTTCCTTCCTGATCGAGATAGGATGTGATAACACACAAGAGCCCTTTTCTCAATCGAAAAAACCTTGAGGAGTTTCCCCAAAAATCCGGAGGCCAATCAGTAATTATGTGAGCACCTTCCTAGTTGTAGGGGATTCTCTTGTCCCTGAGCGACGTTAGCGGAAGCGGTGGGGTCCCATCGCAGGTGAGCAGGAAGGGGAAGGCCCCACCTTTAGAGCGGGGAAGGGGCAGGCTTTCCCCACCTGCGAACCGCGATAGGGTCACTGCGAGAGCGTGGGAGCGAAGGGATGAGAGAATCCCCTCCGCAAATCCGAGTTTTTCAACAAAATCCGAATTATATGGGAACACTTCATTCAAAAACGGGGTAACTCCTCAAAAAACCTTCGGTTTTGCAGCATCCAAGGCCTCACTATCGATCGGGCTATGGGAAATCTACTAGGAGATGAAAAAAAAGCACTGAGCGTGAGGGCGAAAAGGAAGAAGTAAGAGGCTAGAATTGGCGATATGGAAGGAAGGCCTCCATGCTCTAGCCCTGACCCTTTAGCCTTTCCGCATCTTTGAAATCGATTCTTGAGCTGGCAAAACCAATCTTTTTCGGGGAACTTGAATCCGTATTGAGACCAGGAGCCCTTTGCGAATCAGGGGAAGACAGAAAACACCATCCCCTCTCGAGAGATGGTGTATCCAAGCCACAGGTTCGGATTCTACAGGTGATCTACTGGTTCAGGTACTCCTCCTTCCACACCTCGTCAGCGAATTCGCCAAATCTGGCGGCATATTCATCCATCTCTTTCGCCATATCGGTGACGACTTCTTCGGCTCCAGGGTGAGTAAAATAGGCTCCCGATTCCTCGATTACCTCTCGGTAGACATGAGGATTGTCGATGATCATGCAGGGGCGAAGATGGTTAGAATTATGCGGCACCTTATTGCGGATGCATCGGAACAGTTTGCCATCAAGGGCTTCGGCAAGGCTTACATCACGGATGTTGTGTTCAGCTATATGGGTATAAACACATGGTTCCACATCGCCGTTGGCATTGATGTGGAAGTAGCGCCTGCCTCCGGCAATGCACCCCTCGACGTGGGGGCCATCGTTCCAGAAGTCGAGCACAAAAAGGGGCTTCTCTCTTCTGAATTTGATCACTTGCCGCCGTAAGAAATCTCTCTGTTCGGGAGTCACCATGAGATTGATGTCCCCTTCGCCATTGACGGGAAGATAGAGAAAGTACATCTGGGCCACCACACCCTTGTCAACCAGCGTGTCGATGAACTCGTCGGAAGCAACCGTCTCAACATTGTGCCGTGTTACCGTTGCCGAGGAACCCAGGATGACGCGTGACTCTCTCACATAATCCATGGCATCCATGATCTTCCGGTAAACCCCCTTTCCGCGCCATCGATCGGTCTCCTCTTCATACCCTTCACAGCTTACCACGACAGCCGCATTTCCCAGTTCAGCGATTCGATGAGCTTTCTCCTCATCCATAAGAGTCCCATTGGTGTAAACCTGGAAAAAGATGTCCGGGTGGTCTTCGAGCATCTGAAAAAGATGGGGGTACACAAAGGGCTCCCCACCCAGGATTGTGACAAAGTATATTCCCAGCTCCTTAGCTTCCTTCAGAATCCTCTTGACCAGATCATACTCGATCCCAGGATGACGCCGCTGCCCAAGCGTGTAGCACCCTTCGCACCTCAGGTTGCATCGCCAGGTGGGACTCAGTATCATGATGAACGGGGGTCGGAAGCCGTAGTTCTGCTCGAAAAAATCTCTTTTCTTTCCCCCCCTAAACCATGCATTATTGAACAGGGTGTGGAAAATCTTTACCCGGTTCTCCTTGGGCAGGTAGTTGAGAACCTTGTAGAAAAGTTCCTTGGTCGAATGGGTCGGACTCTGGAGCATTTCCCGAACCGCCTTGATTGCACCTAGCACCTCTTCATCACTGGTGAGCTTTTCCCCAAGATAGGTCATCTGGACAAGCCCCTTGTCCGTGACCCGACCAAGAAGCTCAACGATCATTCTTGATGCCTGTTGGGATGTAAAATCCCTGATTTGCTCCGAGAATTTCATCTCTACCTCCCAATTCACTAGATTCGGCGTAAATCATTTCACTGCTGCCCAGAAGCCTATCACCGAGACAGCGACGCCTACCCCCAATTCATTGAATGCATTGCCACTCGCAACGAAAGACGCGATGATCAACCAGATTCCCAAAACTCCTGTGACCCATCCCTGCCACATTGGTGACGCTCTCTTTCGACAGTGTTGATATTCTGTTGACTATTTTTCGCAAAATCCGTACCATTTGATAAAAAAAACAGGTCACAAAAAGCGACCTGTTTTCAATAAGTTACGAGTCAGGACTCCTCTGCCCTTACATCGAAAAGTCAGAGGGAGAATGAAATCCGCGAATAAATACTTCGCACTCTCGGAAAGTGAGACTTACCAACGGTGACAAGTGCGAAGCATGATATCGCATCAGTTATCTTCTTCTTCGCAGTTTCACCCTCCTTGATAGTCTCTCGGGTTGATCCGGTATTTTCGAATCATATTCTGGAGCTGTCTTCGGTCAATTCCCAATTCCTGGGCACTCCGGCTGACATTCCCCATGTTTCTATTCAGACCTTCTTCAACAAATTCTCGTTCGATTTCCTCTGTTATTCTATCTCTTGCCGCTCTCTTGATCGCCTTCAACTCCTCCCAGGTCCTAATATCCTCCTTGGGAAGGGAAGGTTCTCCAGCCCGAACTTCAGGTGGGAGGTGCTCAATCCGAATCACTTCAGACCTGGCGAGGACCATCGCCCGAACAACACAGTTTTCCAGTTCTCTCACATTACCAGGCCAATCGTATCCCTGTATGAGAGATAGGGCCTCCTCTGACACTTCTGGGGGGCTTCCCTTCGATTCCTCGCGATGCTTCTCTAGAAAATGGCTAACTAACAAAGGGATGTCTTCCTTTCTCTCCCGGAGAGGAGGCAACTTCAGGGTCAGCACATTTAACCGGTAGTATAGATCCTCACGAAATCCGCCTGCTTTCACAGCCTCTTTCAGGCTCTTGTTGGTTGCCGTCACGACTCTCGCGTCAACCTCGATGCTTTCAACGCCGCCGACTCTCATGAAGCGATACCCTTCCAGGGCTCGGAGGATTTTTGCCTGCAACTCCTTCGGCATCTCCCCAATCTCGTCGAGAAAAATTGTGCCGTCGTTGGCCATCTCGAAGCTCCCGATCTTCATTCTTGAGGCTCCCGTGAAGGCCCCCTTCTCGTAACCGAAAAGCTCACTCTCAAGAAGTTCTCTCGGAATTGCAGAACAGTTGACAACGACGAATGGGCCTGAAGCCCGCTGACTATGGGTATGAAGCGCTCGGGCCACAAGCTCCTTGCCCGTTCCGCTCTCCCCCTCTAGCAAGACGGTCGCTTTGCTGTCGGCAATCTGTCTGACTAAATCGAGGATCTCAAGAATCTTTGGATTGACTGAAACAATGCTATCGAGACCGTAAGATCGCTTCAGCTCCGCTCGCAGGTAACGGTTTTCCTCGAGCAGGTCGGCATGGGCGAGCGCCTTTTCAATGACGATCTCGATTTCGTCCATCTTCAACGGTTTAACAATATAATCATAGGCACCCTCTTTCATCGCTTTCACAGCAGACTCTACGCTCCCATAAGCCGTCACGAGGATCACTGGAAGGCCCGGTTTTACCTTCTTGATATCGTGAAGCAAGGAGATCCCGTCCTTGATGGGCATCTTCAAGTCAGTCAAGACCAGATCGATTGTCTTACCACGAATCATTGCCGCGGCCTCCTCGCCGTTGACGGCAAACTCGAGGTCGTACCGATCCTTGAGATTAAGTTCCAGGACGCGGCTCATCTTCGCCTCATCCTCGGCGATGAGAATCAGTTTCCTCCGCATGATCATATCCTGCCTCATAGGGAAGACCTATTACGAAAGTCGTGCCTCCCTGAGGGGTAGCGTTCACAGAGATGGAGCCACCATGTTTTTCAATGATGGCATGAGCAATGGAAAGGCCCAGACCGGTGCCCTTGTCTTTGGTCGTAAAGAAAGGATCGAAAATTCTGGGAAGGTTTTGTTTTGAGATGCCACCACCTGTATCACTAAACTTCATGATCACCTGGTCCTTCCCGTTTCCAGAGAGAGCGACGCTGCAGACTCCACCCGTGGGCATTGCCTCCAGGGCATTTAGGACAATGTTCATTATTGCCTGTTGGATCTGCTCAGGATCTATTGTCACAAGAAGAGGCTCATTGGGAATCGCCTCGACAATGTCTATCTTGTGGTTCTTTGCCTGAGGGGTGATAAGTTGGAGCGTTTTCGACAGAAGATTAACCAAATCGCAACTCTGAAATCTCGGGTCTTTCGGCCTGGCAAAATTGAGGAAGTTAGTTACCATCGAGTTGATCCGTTCGGACTCTTCCACGATGTATTGGGCCATTTCTCGATGGGTTTCCGAATCCTCCTTTTTCAGGAGAGTCTCCGCTGACCCTGAAATGATCCCTAGGGGATTTCGGATTTCATGGGCAATCCCCGCCGCAAGCTGACCCAGGCTCGCGAGCTTTTCGGACTGCATGATCTGCCGATCTTTAAGGATCATTTCTCTATGAATCAATCCCCGGGAGATGGCGAGGAAGATTTGGAGGGAGAATCCATCCAGGAATTCGAGTTCCTCATGGGTGAAATCTTTTCTTGAGAGCTTTTTGCCAAGAAGTATCAACCCAAGTGGAGTCTCTTTCATGACCAGTGGCACAACAATCTCGAATCCATTATCCAGAAGAGCAGTAATTCTTGCATCAACATCTTCATCATCTCCGAGGTACTCTTCCAACTCACGGGACTTATCCCCTGCCATCACCCGTCGCATGAGCTCCTCATCGCCGTGAAAGGTCCATCCTTTGTCAACATTCATTTGGTACGCGGTCCTATAGTCGTTGGTCTGCTGATCCCGGAGGAAAATACTGACCCTGTCAACGTGAAATGTTTGGACCATGAAACGGCCAATCGTCTCCACGAGCTTATCGATCTCGACCAGGTCGATGATTTCTCTACTAAACTCCAGGAGTTTCATCCGATATTGGAGACGCTCCATATAGAAAAATCTGTCGATGAGATCTTCAGCCTTTCTCTGAAAGGGCCTCAGCAGGTAGACGAGAGCGACGATCAGACCGCTTTCCACCAAAAGAGACCGAATCGGATAGGTATGGGAGATCATCTCTCCAATGTTTTTGATCAAAAGAACGTAGATCGCGAGAACCAGACCTGAGAGAAAAGAATAGACGATACCTCCCCGGATGAGGATATGGATATCCAGAAGACGGTACTTGATCAGGGCAACGGCGAAAAACAGGCTGATTAGGATCGAGTAAAGACTGGCAAGGAAGAAAACCGGCCAACCGAGTTCGAAAAGATAATTGAAGACGCTAATGAGAGAACCTGCGATGGCCATTGCAACCATGCCAAAAATCAAGTACTGGATCTGCAGCTTCTGCTGGGTTAGTCGCGTCCTGCGAAGAGAGCGAAGAAGATTCCTAATCCCCCAGGCAATATAGATTCCCGACAGAATCAAGACCATAGAAAAGAACGCTTCGAAAACAAAAGGCCTCCGAAACTGAAAACCATAGTAGAAGACATTCCTCAATTCCGCCAGCCGGTGGATGTCGATCTGAAATACCCCATAGAAACTCGCCAGAAGGGCCACGGGAAGTAGATAGATGAAGATCAAAGTCTTCCTGCTGATTGTGGCATTCTGTTTTATGGGAAAAATGTCAGAAAAATGGAGGAAGAAGACGGGGATGAAAGAGATCCCGGCGAAGACAACCTTGGCTCCAAAAATAGCTCCCCGAGTCGTCTGGCTGTTGATCATAATGAATTCGCCCACATTCCATGTGGCGAATGCCAGAACAAAACACCCAAATAGCCGATTAGCAATGTTCTTTGGATTGCTGGAAAGAACGATGAGGCAAAGGGTGACGTTCATGGTGAACGCCAGGGCTGAGGGAAGAGACAGAATCTCCATCACCGTCTCCTGTTTGTCTCCGAACAGGCTTCCACCACACTAAGCATAAAGGAATTTCCGGGCTAGGTCAAATGAAGCTGATGTCAGTTGTCGGTTGTCAGCGGTCAGTGGTTCCGACGAACGATGGACAACGGGGTGTTGGCTAAAACTCGTTCACCGGTCGTTGGACTAATCCTTGAACGAAGAAACCATTCTTAGTCAGGAATCTTAGCGAAGCGTTTTTATCTCTCGCAGAGCACGTAGAGCCCCAGAGGGAACTTCCTCTGGATTGGTGAGAGGCCAACCCAGGGGAGATTACTTGGCCTAATTCTTCCCCTCAAAAAATTAGGCCAAAAGCCTGCTCCATCAGTTTTCTCACTCTGCGAACTCTGAGAGCTCGAGCGATCCCCCGCAGATTTCTGTGGGGGAGAGCGGGCGAGAGGAACTGGTGCTTTTATGAAGGTCCGCTTTCATCGGACAAAAGTCGAGAAAAGGGATTTGCGAACGGCCCAAGCAGGTCCAATCCCTTGTCTCCACAAAATGCCCTCGTGAGACGAGCGTCCACAAAACTGAAGAACTCCGGCTTTCGAACGCCTGAATTTGGGATTTCATGCTTCGGATTTCAGCGACGATAACTCGGCAGGGAAACCATGAGCCACTGGACCCGTTCATGGCTTCACATAAAAAAGCCCCCTGAAAGGGGGCTCTGAAAGTTTTCCGG
>JABAOH010152062.1_pt1 | contig 18047 bp, 14 predicted proteins | sample 7062181 | NCBI WGS metagenome assembly JABAOH01 (sample SAMN14538630, study PRJNA623070) | marine sediment metagenome | biome: marine biome [ENVO:00000428]; feature: marine pelagic biome [ENVO:01000023]; material: deep marine sediment [ENVO:00002113]; isolation source: pool of 5 deep marine... | reverse complement strand
CCATTCGCGGCCTGCGAGAAGCGCCGGGAGGATCAGGATCGCCAATTGCGGCTTCGCTGTCGCCAGACCGAAGAGCAGGCCGGATAGCAGGGGGCGACGGTCAAGAGCCAAGAGTCCGCCACCGAGGCACAGGGCGAACAGAAGTCCGTTCTGCCCGGCAAAAAGGGTCTGCGCAACGGCTGGGGCACCGGCTGCCATGACAAGGGCGACCGGCGGCAACGCAATCCTGCGCAACACCACAAGAATCGCTGCGAATGGCAGTGTCTGCCACAGTGCCAAAGCGGGGAAATACGGCAGTATTGCGAGCGGAGCAACCAGCAGCAGATACGTAGGCGGATACATGAACGCCAAGTATCCGATGTCATGCGAGCCCACCAACGCGATCTGGGTCGACAGCATGAACTCGCGATCATAGACCATCGCTGCTTGGCCGCCGAGAACCGCTTCGGAAGCGGCATAGAAGGCAACGAAATCGTGTCCGGTCACGAATCCGCCGGGATTGACCAGCGTCGGGCCTTCGTGCATCCAGGTCTGCCAGAGGGAAGGTCCGAAATAGATGAGGCTGCTCGCCAATGCGACAAGCAGAACGGTGGCCCAAAGCAGACCCAACCGTTCCAGGCTCGCGTGAAGCGATCGCGTGTTCATCCCGATCAAATCTCCTCGCAGTGCGGCCGCTGTGCAAGATGATTCATGTGAACACCGCGATGATGGGTATTATGCGAAAACATGTATACATGAATTTATATCATGTATCTTAAAATTTTATTGAAAACATTAATGCTACAAAATTCGAAAAACTGGAATCATTTCCTGATTTTTATTTGATTTGTTAACGAGTGGTTAGGGCCGAAATGCCATACTTCGGGCGGTTACGCGTCCGGGAATATGGCACGGGTGGTGCGGCCGGAAGCGCGATTGGATTTGGTCAAATTATGTGTTTTTTTGGGGAGAGTATCAGTGAACTTCATCAAATCGTTTCTGAAGGACGAGTCGGGCGCAACCATGATCGAGTACGGTCTGGTCGCTGCTCTTGTTTCGGTCGCAGCCATCATTGCGCTGCAGATCCTCGGCGCCGAACTGCAGGTCATTTTCAATACGGTGTCCAGCTATCTGTCGGCGGCGTCCGGCGGGCCCAGCTGACAACTGACTGCGCGGCACCAAGGTTGGGTGTCGCATTGCCAGGCAGTGGAGTCGGGAGCGCAGGGCAACTTGCGCTCCCGTTGCCGTGCCTGCGACCCGATCCCGGGGCAGCAGTTGACCATGAACTTGTCGCCGGACGGGCCGGTCTGTTTCCGGTCGCGATGCATCGCCGTTTGGACCTGCGTTTTGCGATCAAGTCTGGCACGATGCTTGCTTCGAGAGCCGGATTGTCTGCGGCGGGCGCTGTGTCAGTGGCCAAGGCCGCTTCGAATCGACGCCGCAGACGAACTTCATTTTCGCGAAGTGTGAACAGGTTGGGCCGGTTAAGACTAATTTAATCAAGCACGTATTTAATATAGCCGTGCTCGTGTGCCTGCTGCTTCGGCGGCACATGCGGCGGTGCGCCGTCGCATCGACACGCACCTGAGATGTTCGGAAATGCCAACGAAATGACACGTAGGGGAACGGAGTAGCATATGTTCGAGAGTGTCCCGGCGAGTCAGGTGTCGGTCGCCTGTTTCGTTGCGCTGCTGCTGGTTGCGGCGGCCTCGGATATCGTATCGTACAGAATCCCCAACGTGGTGGTTCTGGCCATCCTGCTGCTCTACCCTGTGTATGTGGTCGTTACGCCCTCCGATGTTGACTGGCCTTGGGCGCTGGCGGTCTTTGCGGCCGCTATCGTCGTCGGCATGGGCCTGTCCGCGGCCGGCATTTTCGGTGCGGGGGATGCCAAATTGCTGGCCGCGGTTCTGTTGTGGGCCGGCCCCGTTCTCGCACCGCTCACACTTCTCATATGCGCGATCGCCGGCGGCATTATTGCCGCGATCATGATGACGCGCGCACGATTCATACTGGCCGGTGCATTTGAATCGCTCGGCAGCCCGACGTTGAGCAATGCAATGCTTGCCAAGAATATGCCGTACGGCGTCGCGATTACGGCCGGCGGATTGTTTGTGGCCTGGGTTCTCTTGACCGCAGTGTGACCCAGGGTTCCTTTAGGAGGCCGCAATTATGAACGCAAGAAACATTATCGTGCTCGTCATTGGCTTGGCCATCGCCAGCGGCACCGGTTTCATGATGTGGAAGTTCCTTAACGCCAAGCAGAACGAGATCAAGGCGCAAGTCCAAAACGAACGACAGAAGGTTCCGCCGCAGATTCCCACGGTCAAGGTCCTGGTTGCCAAGTCTGACCTCGTGGTCGGCACCCAGATCGGCCGTGAGAACCTTCACTGGCAGACCTGGCCGCAGGAAAGTGTGGCCCCGACCTATGTGGTGGAAGGCAACAAGATCACGGATGCGGGCAAGAGTGAGGAAAAACGGCTGACGATTGAGGATTTCATCGGCGCCGTCGTCCGATTGCCGATCGCCGCCGGTCAGCCGCTGACGCCGGGCCTGGTGGCCCGCGCGGGCGATCGTGGGTTCCTTGCCGCGGTGCTGCAGCCCGGCATGCGCGCGATGTCGGTTGGCGTGAGCGTGGTGTCCGGTATTTCCGGTTTCATCCTGCCCGGCGATCGGGTTGATATCCTTTGGGACGTAAAGAGTTCCAGCAAGGGTTATCCGTTCACCCAGACGTTGATGCGCGACATTCGCGTCATCGCAATCGACCAGAAGACCCAGGCATCCGGCGCGACACCGGCAAAGACGATTACGCTGGAACTGACCCCGGTACAGGCCGAGGCGCTGTCCCTGGCAAGCAATATGGGCTCGTTGGAGTTCGTGCTGCGCAGCATCGCGCCGGACAAGGAAGAGCAAAAACTATTGGCCAGCGCCGGTGACGGCCTGTTGCAAGTCAGCATGACGGACGGGACGCAAGCCGGTTCGCTTATTGGTGCGGACCTTCTTGCCGTATCCCGGGAGTCGACGCGAGAGGATATCACGCGCGACAGCTGGACCGTGGAACGCGATCTCCTCTTCGGTGGGAAAAAGCCCAAGAAACTCCTTGTCGCCCCGCCGCCGCCAACAACGAGAACCACCGGCTCCGGCACCAGGCGCGCGGCTACGACCAGTGGATCGAGCCGGGTCAGGATCGAAGTGGTGCGCGGCACCAAAGTCCAGGCGATCAAGGTCAAATAGGGTCACACGCAAAGGGTAATGGCTATGACGTTCAACACGCCAGTCCTGGGAATGCAGTGGCGGGCAGCGCGGTGGGGCGCTCCGCTCCTGTTGTTGCTGGCATCCCTGCTGGCATCGCCGGCAGCGGCGCTCGAAGTCATCGACAGCAGCGGCGGCGTCATTTACGTGGAGGTCAACAAGGGACGCCTGCTGCGCCTCGACCAGGTACCGGCGACGGTGTTTCTCGCCGACCCGAATATTGCGGATCTCCAGTTCAAGTCGTCGAAGCTGGTCTATGTCATCGGCAAGGCGACGGGCGAAACCTCGCTGTTTGCGCTGGATCGGCAAGAGCGCGTGCTTCTCAACCGAAAGATTGTGGTTGGTTACGACCTCCATCAGCTCAACGCATCGATCGAAGCCCTGATACCGAACTCGGCCGTTAAAGCGTCGATGGTCAACAACACGCTGGTTCTCGACGGTGTCGTCGGCAGCCCGGCGGAAGCCGAACAGGTCCGCGAACTCGTCAAGACCTTCACTGGCAGGGGCGGCAACATGTTGAATCGGCTCAGCATTTCGATGCCGAATCAGGTCAGCCTGCGGGTGACGATCGCCGAAGTGTCGCGCAGCCTTACCAAGGAGCTGGGTCTCGAGCTGCAGATCGACTCGCCGACCTTCACATTCCATTCCGCGGTCACGCGGTCCTTCCAGGCGGCGCTTGAGGGCGGCGTTACGAAGACGATCGGCTCAGCCAACATAGCAGCGACGATCCAGGCCCTTGAAAACGAGGGCCTTGCGGCGGTGTTGGCCGAACCGGTTCTGACGACAGTCAGCGGCGAGACGGCGAGCTTCCTGGCCGGCGGCGAGTTTCCGATCATCGGCAGTACGAGTACCGGACAGGACGAGACCACCGGCGAGGTTACGGGAAGCGCATCGATCGAGTTCAAGACCTTTGGCGTATCGCTCGCTTTCACGCCAACGATTCTTGATAATTCCAGGATCAGCCTGAAAGTCCGGCCGGAGGTCAGCAGCCTAGGCACGGCCGAGGTCGTCGTTGACGGCCAGCCGTCTTCAACCATTCAGACCCGGCGCGCCGAGACGACGGTCGAGCTCGGAAACGGGCAAAGCATGGCGATTGCCGGCCTTCTGCAGCGGAACAACAATCTGGACGTGACCAAGATTCCCGGCCTCGCTGACCTGCCTATTCTCGGTGCGCTGTTCAAGTCCGACCAGTTCCGGCGCAACGAAACCGAACTGATGATCGTTGTGACACCCTACATCGTGCGACCAACCAACGACCGGATTGCCCTGCCGACCGACGGATACCAGCCGCCCAACGACTACGAACGGATCATGTGGGGCGGCATGTACCATGAATCGAGTGGTCAGAATCCGTCCAGGGTGGCCACCAGCGGCGGTCAGCGACTGATCGGTCGTCCCGGCTTCANNCGGTCGTGGCGCGCCGGCTTGGCGGTGCTCGTGGCGGTGAGCCTCGGCGCCTGTGTGCCTGCCGTGCCTCTGAGCGATGCGGAGCTTGATCGCGGGCACCAGTTCCGGCCGCCCTATCAGGTCGAACATACGGTTCACCGACACCTCGTTCCGGTCGCCGCCACAAACGCGACGATCGACGAGCGCCAGTACCGCGACCTCTACGATTTCCTCATCGGTGCCGGTGCCAAGACCGGCGATTCGGTTGTCCTAGCTTCGCGGCGTGGCCGTCTCGAGCAACGGGCGCAAGTGCAGAATTTCCTGTGGCGCGTCGGGCTCAGGCCCGAGACGCAGCTCATCAAGGAACTTGAACCCGGGAGCGAGGAGGACGGCTATGACAATGTGATTCTCGTTCGTTACGACCGTTATACGCCGCGTCAGCACGAGTGCGGCAAGTGGGGGCAAAAGGTCAAGTCCAATTTCTACAACACATCGCCGACAAACTTCGGCTGTACGACGACCAACGCAATGCAGCAACAGGTCGCGTACCCGTCGAGTCTCATCGAAGGCACGCTACTTGACTTCCCGGAGGGCGACGTCGCGGCGGAGTCCGTCAGTCGCTATCGCGGCCGCAGGATCGAGGACATCAAGCCCGAGGGTGCCGGCGGCTGATGATTTCCGAACGTCAATTCAACTTGAACTGCTTTGAAAGTCGTGAGGTAGGAACGTGAGCAAGAATTTCATGGCATTTGCAGCCGACGAATCGACGCATGCGGCGCTGGTTGACTTTGCCAGGGAACTCTATTGGCCGGAAGAGGACGTCGTCATGGGCGGCGTCGACGCGGCCGTCACCAAGCTTTCGAGCATGGAAACGCCGGAGTACCTGTTCGTCGATCTTGCGAGCAGCCCGGCGCCGCTAGGCGAGCTCGACAAGTTGTCCGGTGTCTGCGACCCGGGCACGCAGGTGATCGCCATCGGCGAGGTCAACGACATCAGCGTGTTCCGCGATATGCTCGATGCCGGAATCGCCGATTATCTGCTGAAACCTGTCGATGCCAACCGCCTGAAGCAGGCTTACGAAAACGCCCATCGGCGTGCCGACCCGGCCACTGCCGGTCCGGGCGCCATCAAAACACTCGCCGATGTCGTGGTGGTGGTCGGAGCCCGTGGCGGCGTCGGTGCCAGCATGGTCGCCGCCAATATGGCGTGGATCTTAGGACACGAGAACGGCAAGAAGGTCGGGCTCGTCGACCTCGATCCGTATTACGGAAACATTGCCTTGGCATTCAGCCTCGATGTCGGACGCGGCCTGTCGGAAGCACTGGAGGCGCCCGACCGCATCGATGCGGAGCTGATCGAACGGACCATGACCAAGGAACACGACAATCTGCGCGTCCTGGGTGCCGAGGAAAGCATGCAGAACGAGGTTCCGCTGGACTCGATGAGCGTGGAGACCCTGATCGAAAAACTGCGGGAAAGCTTCCAGATCGTCGTGGTCGAGGCGCCGCGGGGGCAGCTGCAGGTCGTCAAGGCGGCAATGCGGATGGCAACGCAGATCCTGTTCGTCACCGATTATTCCGTGGCCGGCATGCGCGACGTAATCCGGCTTTCCGGCCTCGCCAATTCGGTGGCCGCCGGCACCAAGCAAGTCGTGGTCGCCAATCACGGAGCGAGCCCGACCACCGATGTCAACGCCAAGGATTTCGAGGCGACGACCGGCCTTCCGGTGGACGCCGAGATTCCCAGCGATCCAAAGGGCGTTGCGGCGGCAATAAATGCGGGTGCCGCGATTCCCCAGTCCGCTGGCCGGAGTTCAGTGGTTAAGGCGCTGCGCAAACTGTGCACGGTGCTATATCCGCAGGCCGGCAAGACAAAAGCCAAGAAAGGCGGTTTTCTATCCGTATTTTCAAAAGCGTGATCAAGGCAGAACAAGAACTCAGAACAAGTCATTTAACGGATTGAGGCTAAATAATGTTTGGTGGTAGAGGAAACCCGGCGACGGCGCCCAGCCAGGAGAAGGCAGACAACGTGCTGCCGCTGCAGCAAGAGCGGCCGCAGCAGCCGCCGGCGGAACAGCAGGCCGTGCAGCCGGCCGCGCCGGCGCAGCAATCCGATGCCGCGCCGCCTGCCGCCCCGACACAGCCAGCCGGTGCCGCGCCGCCTGCCGCCCCAACGAAGCCCGCCGCGCCGTCCGTCGAACCGTCGATGGACGACTTGATCGAGCAGTGCTGCGACCTGGTTCGGCCAACCCTCGGCGATCACATCAAACCGAGCGAGGCGACGAGCAAGAACCGCGTTGCGCTTGCCGGCACGATCGAGAAGCTGGCAACGGAGGCCGCCCAGAAACACAGCATTCCGATCGACGGACTCAATATCCGGAACGTCGTCACCGTGCTTCTCAACGAAGTCCTCACCTCGGTGAAGAAAACAGGCAAGATCGGTGGCCTCGGTGACGCACCGCCGGCCGAAAAATCCGGCGGCGCGGCGCGGGATTCGCTGCAGGGGGCACAGCAAAAGATCCAGCCCATCCTGTTGGAACGCATCGATACTGCCGCGGCGACGAAGATGCCGCGCGAGCAGCTGTTCCGTGAGGTCGAGGAAATCGTCGGGGAGATCCTGACCGAAGAGAAACTACGCCTCAACGGTGCCGAGCAGCGGACCCTGGTCGAGGCCCTGGTCGACGACATGCTCGGGCTCGGTCCGCTGGAGCCGCTGATCGCCGACGAGACGATCACCGATATCATGGTCAACGGCCCCTATCAGGTCTACGTCGAACAGGGCGGCAAGCTGCGCCTGACCGACGTCAAGTTCCGTGATAATCAGCACGTGTTGAACATCTGTACGCGAATCGTTACCAAGGTCGGCCGCCGGGTCGACGAATCGACGCCGATCTGCGACGCGCGCCTGCTGGACGGATCCCGTGTGAATATCATCATCCCGCCACTGGCAATTGACGGCGCGGCTATCTCGATCCGTAAGTTCGCCAAGCAGAAGATCACGTTCGATCAGATGGTCGGCAGCAGCATGTCGGAAGACATGGCGACGGTCCTGCGTATCGCCAGCCGGGTGCGACTGAACATCGTGATTTCGGGCGGTACGGGTTCCGGTAAGACCACACTGCTGAATGCGTTGTCGAGCATGATCGGTGATGACGAGCGCGTGATCACCATCGAAGACGCAGCGGAACTGCAGCTGCAGCAGCCGCACGTCGTCCGGCTGGAAACGCGCCCGGCCAACCTGGAAGGCAAGGGCGAGATCAACCAGCAGGAACTGGTCAAGAACTGTCTGCGCATGCGCCCGGAACGCATCATCCTCGGCGAGATTCGCGGCGGCGAGGCTGTCGACATGCTGCAGGCCATGAACACCGGCCATGACGGTTCGATGGGCACGCTGCACGCCAACAGCCCGCGCGAGGCGCTCAGCCGTCTTGAAAACATGTGTGCGATGTCAGGCACGAAGCTGCCGGCCGAGTCGGTGCGCAAGCAGATGGCCGCCGCGGTCCAGATGATCGTCCAGATCAGCCGCATGCGCGACGGCGGGCGGCGGCTCCAGAAGATCACCGAGATCACGGGCATGGAAGGTGAAGTGATCACCCTGCAGGACCTCTTTTCCTACGAGTTCGTCGGCGAGGACGAGAACGGCAAACTGATCGGAGAATTCGTCAAGCACGGCATCCGCCCCGCCTTCACCCCGCGGGCCCAGTACTACGGGCTCGACAAGAAACTTCTGGAGGCGGCGCTATGAGGGGTTTCGGGCCCGAAATCATCGTCTTTTTGCTGGTTCTCGCGGTACCGCTGGCCGGCGCCCTCTACTACTTCCTTCTCAGCCCCGCGGCGCGCAACAAGCGCAAGATGCGGGAGAAGATGAAGGCCATCTCCGCGAAGGAGCGGAAACTCAAAGAGGCCGAATCGCGGGAGATGACCCTGCGCCGCGACGAGGAGCGGACGGCGCTGGACAGATTGGCACGGCGTATCTTACCCCGGCCAGAGGTGTTGCGCACGCGTCTGGAGGCCACCGGCAAGAAGATCACGATCGGCAAGTACCTGCTCGTGTCGATCATCGTCGGCGTTATGGCGGGCGTCTGCTACTGGCTGTTTACCGACTTCCCGGTGGCGGCGGCACCGTTTCTGGGGATCGCGGCCGGCGCTTTCCTGCCGCACAAATATGTCAATCGGCTGATCGCAAAGCGACAGGAAGAATTCGTGGCCGGCCTCGCTGAGGGACTCGACCTGATCGTGCGTGGCGTGAAGTCAGGCCTTCCGGTTGCCGAAACGATCTCCGTCGTGGGTGATGAGATGTCGGGTCCGATCTCGCAAGAATTCAAGCGGGTGACCGAGGACATGCGGGTCGGCATGACACTCGAGCAGGCCCTGTGGGCCGCGGCAGAACGTGTTGGCACGGCCGAGTTCAAGTTCTTCGTCGTAGTTCTCTCAGTGCAGCGCGAGACCGGTGGCAATCTCTCGGAAACTTTGGACAACCTGTCCGAGATGGTGCGCAGCCGCAAACAGATGAAGCTGAAGGTCAAGGCGATGTCATCGGAGGCCCGGGCCAGCCAGTATATTCTCGGCGGGCTGCCGTTCGCGATCGGCGGGCTGCTATTGCTCGTCTCGCCCCAGTACATCCTGACCCTGTGGACTACGGAGGCCGGTAACACCATCCTGTGGGTCGGTGGCACAATGCTGTTCATGGGTTGGTGGGTCATGGGCCGTATGGTGAACTTCGAGATATGATTATCAATGGCGTCGAGATCCCGATGGAGGAGATTATCGTCGCGGCCACGGCCCTTGCGACGTTTCTCGTCCTGTTCTTCGTGTGGCGCAGCCTGTTGGAGCCGAAGCCTGAAGCAAGCCGCCTGAAGGATTTGAAATCCCGCCGCGAGGCGCTGCGCGAGGGACTGCTGGCCAGCACCGGGCCCAACAAGAACGAAGTCAGGGAAAGCAGCATCGGGGCCATGCGCAAGCTGGTCGAGCGACTGGACCTCCTGCGTGGCGACGTGGCGCGGGAGACCGCCGACAAGCTTGCCCGTGCGGGTCTGCGCACCAAGGATGCCCTGGTCGCCTTCGTCTTCTTCAAGATTGCATTGCCGTTCCTGTGTGGCGCGCTGAGCCTGGTCGCGATCAACATCTTTGCGCCGGACGACCTCGCCTACATCAACCGTGTTCTGATGGCCCTGCTGGCCTCCGCGGGCGCGTTCTTCATACCGGACCTCGTGATCATGCAGTTGGCGAAGAAGCGCCAGAAGGACCTGCAACGGGGCCTGCCGGATGCCCTTGACCTGCTCGTGGTGTGCGCGCAGGCGGGTCTCAGCCTAGATTCGGCAATCGGCCGGGTGGCGCGCGAAATCGGCTTTTCTTCACCCGCGATCGGCGAGGAATTCTCTCTGACGGCGCTCGAGCTTGGCTTTCTGCCTGAACGTCGGCAGGCGCTGGAGAATCTGAAGAGTCGGACCGGCCTGAAGGACATCCAGGCGGTGGTCAGCACGCTGGTACAGTCGGAAAAATACGGTACGCCGCTGGCCTATGCCCTCAAGGTGCTGTCGGCGGAATTTCGGCGCGAACGCCTGATGCGGGCCGAGGAAAAGGCGGCACAGCTCCCGGCCATCATGACATTGCCGCTGGCCCTGTTCATCCTTCCGGTTCTGTTCATGGTGGTCATCGGGCCGGCGATCATTCGTGCGATCGCCAGCTTTTCCGGGGCCAAGATCGGCGGCAAATAGACTGGCCGGGCAAGGCCGCCCGAGCCGCCGTGGATGCCGGCAGGGCCGATCTGAATCCTAGCTGCGACCGGCGGTCGTGCTTCCATTGGACGACAGAAAGATCGACTGCAGGACGATTTCGAGGATGGCGGTGCGCCGGCGGTCCGGCGGCAGTGCACGCAGGTTCTGGTAATACGCAAGATTGTTGGCGACGTCCGCCTCCGGCAGCATCTGCCGCAGCAAAGCCGCCGCATTCTCTATACGGCCGGCAAGGCCGTAGACCAGGGCCAGATTGTGCAGATAGGGCTCGTCCGCATCGGTTCCCGTCAACAGCCCCTGCACTTGTTCGATGGCCGCATCGTAACGCTCCTGCAGGACCAGCGACAGCGCCAGATTGTTGCGTAGCGACTTGCTGTCGGGCTGCTGCTCGAGCCCGGCCATGTAATTGGCCTGCGCCTGGGTATGGTCGCCCAGCGCGTCGTAGGCGATGCCAAGGACGTTGAAGACGCGGTGATCGGCCGCGTCCTCATCGACCGCCGGCGTCAGCATGCTAATCGCGGCATCGGGCTGATTGCGCTCGATGAGAAGAATCCCGTAACCCTGCAGCGACATGCCGCTGTAGGGATTGCGCTCCAGTACCTGGCGATAGACCTGTTCCGCCTCGTCGTAGCGCTTGAGCTGGCGGAGCGTGTCGCCGAGGGCGGCCGGCGGCAGCGGCGAGTTGGGGTCCGCGCTCATGGCTCGTCGATATACCGCGGCGGNNTCGCTCTGCTGGGCGATTGCCTCGTCGTCAGTCACCCGCTGCTCGACGGCCCGTGGTGTGCAGGACGCGAGGCCGAGTACTGCCAAGATGGCGAAAACGATGCCCAGAACCGCTTGGATGCGCATCTGGCCATAGAAATTCTCGGGATCGATCCGTTTTGACATATCCACTGCACACAAGTGAAAGTAAGTAAAACCCTCGGTACTTCGATTTTTAATTATTTTTTAAAGGTAATTATACTGTGTCATAAATTATTACATTTGCATACTCGCGGTGCAAGAATAAAATGAAAGTGCCCCAAATTGGGCTTGGGGTAGGAGATTGATATGCTTTTTAGACATTTACAGCACGCTGCCAACACCGTGTTGTCGTTTCTGCGCAACCAAAGCGGCAGCATTATGATTTACACGGGCGCCTTCATGGCGATCGGCGTCGGTGGTGCCGCCCTGTCCATCGACATTGGGCGCATCGTGCTGCTGAGAACGCAAATGCAGAACGCAGCGGACGCTGGTGCGTTGGCCGGCGCCGCGCAGCTTGACGCTCAGGAGAATGCCATCACGCGCGCACGCACGGTGGTTGATGAAGCGATGTCCTACTTTACCACCGCCGCTGCCGATCAGGGCGAGATCGTTTTCGTGGCCCACGAGTTCTATGCGGTCGACCCCACCGATCCAACACGAACCAAGAAAGGCCCTGTGACCAATGTGGACGGTTTGGCCCGGTTCGTGGAAGTTCTCGTCGATCGGCGCACGCTGTCGTTCTTCTATGGGCCTGCGCTGAACATGTTGACCGGTCAGGGAGCCGACAGCTCGGTAGAGCTCGATGCTCGTGCCGTCGGCATGTCCGACCCGTTCATCTGCAAGATGCAGCCGTTGATGATCTGCGATCCCTTCGATGACGGTGATCCCTTGACCACCGACCCCGATATCACCAGCGACGCCTATGTCGGCATGGGGCTGCGCCTCAAGCAGGGCCCGCAGCCGGGCGCTTGGGGACCGGGCAACTTCGGCCTGCTCGACCTGCCCGAAGATGCCGGCTACACGGTCGGCGGAGCCAATGCTGTGGAGGCGGCGCTGTCGGCCGAAGAGCCTCTCGGCTGCTACGCCGTTTCCTCAATCCAGACCTCGACCGGTGTTATCGCCCAGAAAGTGGCGGACGGCGTCAATACCCGGTGGGAATCGCCGGGGCCTGTGGCGCCGAACGTGATGAATTATCCGCGTGACAACAACATGAACCCTGCCAACCCCACCGGCGAATACGACTTGAACAACAGTTTCGGCAACATGGCCTGGAATCTCGGGGATGAGACCTGTACCAATGGCTGTTACTGGAAAGCAGCGCATCCCGGCATTCCTCTGCCGACCGAGCTCATCGGCTCAACGCGCTACCAGATTTACCTGTTCGAGCAGGGCGTAACATTCTGCAAGAAAAACGGCAAGAAGAACACGAGGTTTGCCCTTGACTGCAGCACCCTGAGCGGTGGTGGCTGGTACGAGGTCAGCATTTCGGCCGTGCAGGCCGCTTATCCCGGGGTCTATGACTCCTTCAGCGGTCTCGACGAGGCTCTCGCCGTCGATACCACGGAGCCGGACAACAACTGGAAGGACGGCAGACCGCCGGCCGGCGCGACCGTGTCCGGACAGCAGGAGAAGCGCCGCGTGATCAAGATCGCGGTCGCCAAGTGCAACGAATTCTCGTTCAACGGACAGTCGGAGCTGCCCCAGGACAGCAGATACCTCGAGATCTTCCTGACAGAGCAAGCCGAGGAGCCGCCCAATATGGCGATCTATGGCGAGATCATGGGCAAGGTCACGGCCAACACCTCACTTGAGTTCCACGGCAACGTGCGACTGGTGGAATAGGAGCGGAGAGTTGACGATGTACCGGATGGCAAAAAAGTTCGTGAAAGGCGAGCGCGGGATTGCGAGCGTTGAGCTCGCGCTGGTCACGCCGGTCTTCTTGCTCCTGTTCCTTTCGATGATCGAGCTGGGCCACATGATCTATTACAGCATCACCGTCGAAAAGGCGCTGCGGTCCGCCGCAACCTGGGTCGGGCGCAACGAGGAACTGACCGCGGACGTAATAGCGGCCACGCAAAACATCGCCAAGACCGGCGAGCCGAGCGGCGGACAGTATCTTGTCAAGGGATGGGAGGATCCGGTTGCTGACGTTCAGGTCTCCTCGCACCAGTTTGTCTACAACCTGGGTGGAAGCGCCGGCATCATCGAGGAGACCGTGTATACCGTCACGGTCAGCGTGCCTTATGTACCGGTCGTCGACATCCTGATTCCGGCCCTAGAATACCTGATGAGGACAAGCTTCTATGACGGCAAGTACATGATCGTCCTCACCCATGAGCAGGCCCTGATAGGAAATTGACATGTTCAAGACCGTGATAACATTCGCCAAACGCTTCGCCCGCGACGAGGAGGGCGCGTTCCTGATCGAGTTCGGGATCACCTTCCCGGTCCTGATCCTGCTTTCCTTCGGGTTGCTGGAATTTTCGCTGGTGGTGTTCGACTACCAGCGTGCCGCTGAGGCAACCCGTCGCGGCGTCCGCTTAGCGATAATCCAGCCGCCGATCCCGAACACGACGAACCTGAACCCTCCGGAGGAAGGCGTGCCCGCCACCGTGATCGTCTGCACGAAACCCGCTGATACCGTCACCTGCGACGGCGGCTCGCCGAGCGCCAACGCCGACGATTTGTGGGCAGCCCTGATGCTCGAAATGCAGCTAGCCTATCCGACTTTGACAGACCGAAATGTCGTTGTCACCTTCGAGGGTACGAGGGTCGGTGACCCGGCTGACGTCGGCGGCGTTTTCCCACTGGTTACGGTGGAGCTGAAGGACGTCACGCACGACATGATCGTCGGCCATCTGATCGGGGTGACCAGCATCTCGTTCCCCGATTTCAAGGCAACGGTGCTCGGCAACGGCAAATGGGTGAACACCGCCTGACGGAACATCGAAATTGCCCGCAGACAGCCGCGCCCGGGCCGGGCGCGGCTTCATTTTTCGCGGAATTCCGCCGGCCACAGTTAACTGCGCGTTAAAGCGGTTCCGGCAATATGGACCGACGCGGCAAGGGTGCCGCGTGGGCAGGAGAAGCCGGACCGCATGACGCAGGGCCTTCCGAGAGAGGATATGACGTTGCTGGATGTCCGGCGCATGCTGTCCGCAGTGGTCGACGCCGCCCCGGTCTCGCTCTGCGTCATTGCCCGCGACATGACGGTAACCCTGGTGGAAGGGCACGATTTCCCCGACCTCGGGCTGTCCACGAACCAGGCCGGCCCGGTCCCCTGCGACGAGATATGGCAGGGCCAGCCCGAATTGCTTGACGCCACGCGGCGGGCGCTGGACGGCGACCCGGTCATCCACACGGTGGTTGCCGGCGAGAACGCCTACGAGTTGCGGTTCCTGCCGGTCACCGATCGCGGCAACGGCGCCGGCAGCGTCGTCGCCATCGTCACCGACGTGACCTCGCGTTACACGGCGCTGGTCCAGATCCCAGACCGCGAGGAGTTCCTACAAGGAATCCTCGATACCGTCGTCGACGGCATCATCACCATCGACCAGCTGGGCCTGATCCGCGATTTCAACCCGTCCGCCGCCGTCATTTTCGGCTACCAGCCGTCGGAAGTCGTCGGCAAGACAATTACCATGCTGATGCCCGAGCCGTACCGCAGCGAGCACGACGACTACGTCAGACGATATCTGGCCACGGGCGTCGGGTCGGTGGTCGGCCAGCGCCGTGAATTGGTCGGCCTGCGCAAAGACGGTACGATCTTTCCCATCGAAATCTCGATCAGCGAGCTGAAAGTCGGGCACCAGCGGCATTTCACCGGCGTGGTGCGCGACATCACCGAGCGCAAGGAGGCCGAGCGGGCGCTGCGGGCCAGCGAGGAGCGCTACGCGCTTGCCGCCAGGGGCGCCAACGACGGGCTCTGGGACTGGAACCTCGAGGACAATACCATTTATTTCTCGCCCCGGTTCAAGGGGATGTTGGGCTATCGCGAAGATGAGATCGGCAATTCACCGGACGAGTGGATGAACCGCATTCATCGCGACGACGTTGACCAGTTCTGCGACGACGTCGACGCCCATCTGTCCGGTCGCACGGTGACCTTTCAGAGCGAATACCGGATTCGCCGCAAGAGCGGGGAGATCCTGCGCATGCTGGCGCGCGGCGTGGCGGTCCGGCACGAGGACGGCACCCCCTACCGCATGGCCGGCTCGCAGTCGGACATCACCGACCGCAAGCAGGCCGAGGAGCGGTTGATCCACGATGCTCTGCACGACGCCATGACGGGCCTGCCAAACCGGACCCTGCTGCTCGATCGTCTCGGCCAGGCACTGGCCCGCATCAAGCGCAATCCCGAAAGCAGCTTCGCTATGGCGGTGCTCAACCTGGATCGTTTCCGCATGGTGAACGAGAGTCTGGGCCATCGGGCGGGCGACGATCTGCTGCTGGCGGTCTCGCGGCGGCTGGAAAATCAAATCGACCACGGCGACACGCTGGCCCGTCTCGGCGCCGACGATTTCGCGATCCTGATGGAAGAGACGCCGAACGAGAAAACGGCGCGGGCCAACGTCGCGCGCATCAAGCGATCGATCGCCCAGCCATTTCGTCTGAGCGGCCGCGAGGTCTTCACCTCGGCCAGCGTCGGCATCGTCATGGGCGAGGCCGATTACCTGACACCCGCCGATCTGCTGCGTGACGCGGAACTGGCGATGTCCCGGGCCAAACGGGACGGCAAGGGCAAGACGGAAACGTTCTACTCCACGCTGCGGCACGAGGCGGTCGGGCTGATGGAGGCGGAGACCGATCTGCGCAAGGCGATCGAGCAGCAACGCGTTGTGCCGTACTATCAGCCGATCATTGCCCTCGATACGGGCCGGGTCTTCGGTTTCGAGGCCCTGGCGCGGATTGAGCATCCGGTGCGCGGCGTCATCCCGCCGGCGGAATTCATCCCGATCGCCGAGGAAACCGGGCTGATCGTACCGATGTGCGAGCAGATCATGACGCTGGCTTGTGCCCAGACCGCGACCTGGCAGGAGGTGTTCGACCTCGAGGGCAAACTCAACGTCTCGGTCAACCTTTCGGCCCGCAACCTGGCCGACGAGAACCTGTTCGGCATGCTGGAACAGGTCCTGGCGGACAGTCGGCTGTCGCCGGGCAGCCTGCATGTCGAGATCACCGAGAGCCTGCTCATGTCCAATCCGGAGCTGATGGAGCATACGCTCGAGCGCCTTAAGACTCTGGACCTGTGCCTTGCGCTCGACGACTTCGGCACCGGGTATTCGTCGCTGAGCTACCTGCAGCGCTTCCCGCTCGACATGCTGAAGATCGACCGCAGCTTCGTTGCGCGCATGGTGACGGAGGCACGTGACCAGGAGCTCGTGCGGATCATCGTGATGCTGGCCCATACCTTGGGATTGGATGTCGTCGCCGAGGGTGTCGAGAGCGCCGGGCACGCGGAGTCTCTGCGCGCGCTGAACTGCGAATATGCCCAGGGTTTCCACTATGCGGCCCCGGTGCCCGCCGAGGAGGCAGGTGACATGCTTCGCGCCGGTTTCGACGTCTGAGCCTACCGGTGGCCGGAAGGCCGGCCGTACCGTTCCGCATCAAATCCGGATGATCGCGCAGCCATTCGGCGCGGCGCCGATTCCACGGTGTTTCGAATTACGGTAGTATTTCGCTCCTGCCGCCAACCGGAATCGGGGAGATGAACCATGCGCATCGGTGTACCGAGGGAAATCAAGACGCACGAGTACCGGGTCGGACTGGCCCCCGCCAGCGTGCGCGAGATGGTTCACCGTGGCCACGAGGTGGTCGTCGAAACCGGCGCGGGTACCGGCATGGGTGCGCCGGACGCATCCTACGAGGCGGCCGGGGCACGGATCGCGGCGGATGCCGCGACGGTGTTCGGCGAGGCCGACATGATCGTCAAGGTCAAGGAGCCGCAGCCGCAGGAATGTGCCATGCTGCGCCCGGACCAGATCCTGTTCACCTATCTGCATCTGGCTGCGGACGTGGACCAGACGAAAGGCCTGATCGACGCCGGCTGTATCGCCATCGCCTATGAGACCGTAACGGACGCACGCGGGCGCCTGCCCCTGCTCGCGCCGATGAGCGAGGTCGCCGGCCGCATGAGTCTCCAGGTCGGCGCCCATTGCCTGGAGAAGGAGCAGGGCGGCTCCGGCGTGCTGCTCGGCGGCGTGCCCGGCGTGGCGGCGGCGCGGGTGGTGATCATCGGCGGCGGCGTCGCCGGCACCAACGCGGCGCGCATGGCCATGGGCATGGAGGCGCATGTCACCGTGATCGACCGGAGCCTTGATCAGCTGTATGCGCTCGACCTGCAGTTCGGACCGAAGCTCAACACCATCTTTTCCACCGTGGACGCGATCGAAAGCCACGTCGCGGGGGCCGATCTGGTTGTCGGGTCGGTACTCGTGCCGGGCGCCGCTGCGCCCAAGCTGGTGACCCGCAACACGGTCAAGCAGATGCGACCCGGGTCGGTGCTGGTCGATATTTCGATCGACCAGGGCGGCTGTTTCGAAACCTCGCGTCCGACGACGCATGCACAGCCGACCTACGTAGAGGAAGGCGTCGTGCATTACTGTGTGACCAACATGCCCGGTGCCGTTGCCAAGACATCGACCCAGGCGCTCAACAATGCAACGCTGCCCTTTGCGCTTGCGCTGGCTGACAAGGGCGTGCGGCAGGCGCTCGCCGATGACCCGTACCTGCGCGCCGGCCTCAACGTATACAAGGGGGCGGTGACCTACCAGGCCGTGGCCGAGGCGCTGGAACTCGAATATACGCCGGCCGAGCGTGCCCTGGGACTGTAGGGTCGCGATACGCCAGTTCCTCGCGCAGCGGCGGAATGTCGCATGGCCAGTGCCGCAGCGATCCATATAGTAATTATCAGTAATATCTTACAATATAATTGGAGAATTACAGTTTAAAC
>JABAOH010018787.1_pt1 | contig 18053 bp, 16 predicted proteins | sample 7062181 | NCBI WGS metagenome assembly JABAOH01 (sample SAMN14538630, study PRJNA623070) | marine sediment metagenome | biome: marine biome [ENVO:00000428]; feature: marine pelagic biome [ENVO:01000023]; material: deep marine sediment [ENVO:00002113]; isolation source: pool of 5 deep marine... | reverse complement strand
AAGTAGCCGTGCTGTATTTGATCTGGCATTGTTTCAGGGTCTATAATATTATGCAGGGTTCCATATCCACCTTCCGTGTATCCCATGAGTTTCGTTCTCTCGGGCCCCTGGGTTTCAAGGGTTATGTTAGAGCTTCCTATGCCAACCACCCTAAAGGTTATGTTGGCTAATGTCCCGGGTCCGGAAGTCACCGGCTTTGGCAAGCCGATTTTGAAGAAGGCACTTCCAGTTAGCGAAAGTGTGCCAGCGGTGTTGTCAAAGGTTCCTGGTGCCCATGTAGTGGGCCCTACGTCCTCTGTGATGAGGTCTCCGTTGACGACTTCGACGCCTTCCAAGACGTAGGGATTAAAGGTTAGCTTAAACTCGTAGCCCCAAACGTCACTTCCATCATAATCGGTATAGATGGATATTGTGTAGTTTATGCCAGGAGCTAACGCTGGGTCCACAGTGCTCCCGGGGACAACCGCAATATATGGAGATACGGCAGCGGACGCCTTCATGATGGCCAAGTTAAGCGTACCAAGTTCATTGAATGCAAAAACCAGAAGGATTGGTAACAGCAGGTTTCTTTTCATTGTACGTAATCGCATAACTTGCCTAAGTTTTTTGGAAATCACTCCTCATCACCACTAGCGACGAAACTGCGCGCATGCATGCATGCGCGCGCGGAATGGCAACTGCAGCTTTTTCCTTGTCTTTATCTGGCTCCTGCAAAAGGGTATTCTTTGTTGTAGTTCAGACTCCACAGGTCATAGTCTGCCATGGTGACGGAGTTGTCGTTGTTGAAGTCGGGATCGATGTCATTTCCTGGACTCCAAGGCCACGAACCGGGCGCCACTCCGTAGTTCTTCCACCAAACCCAGAAGTCGTCATAGTCAACACGTCCGCTGAAGTCGGCGTCGCCTACAGGGCCTACAGCTTGATTTGGATAGCGTGTAGAGTTTGCTTTGAGCCACATATCCAGGTATTGTGATGCCTTGTCGATACTGTATTCGTAGGGTTCAAGCACCTCGTTGAACATGTTTATCGTCGTCCCGCCATAGGTCCAATAATGCATGTTGGGCTGTATGTAGCTTTTCCCAGGATATGCGGTTTCGATGCCCCAGCTGGTGAGTATCGAAGAGATTGTGGGATCATATGGAATCGCGTGGGCTATGGCCTGTCTCACGTATCTGTTGCTGAGAATTGGATTATCAAAGTTAAACCATACACCGTTGCTTGAAGGATAGTTGTATAGAAATACTCTAACTCTTTCATTACTCATCTGACCTTGGTATGTTGTCGTTGATGCAACCGGGTACTCGCCGAAATCAACTCTATTAGTCTCCAAGGCAGTGAACCTAGGACCTGCCGTATCAAACCACTCCAGCCAGATCTCGTTGACGTGTGGGCCATAACCATGACTCCAGCCCCAGTAGAGAGGGTTCCGTTCCAACTTGATGTACGACTCTGCAAGATAGCCCGTTACCCTGAAGGGTCCAGTGCTGGGGAGCATCTGGCTATACGATGTTGGAACGTTCGATGGATCACCCCATAGGTTTGCAAGGTTGATTATCCCGTCGATTGCGTGCCAAGGCATAATGCTGCCGCCTCCCCACCCACTTGAAAGTACTGACATAAGGTCGGGAGAGGGTTGTTTGAGGATGAAGTCAACCGCGGATGCGTTGACGTAAGCCGCAGCATAATTAGACCATTCTCCTCCAGCCCCCTGAGCAAGGTTTACAAATTCCACATGGTCTATGACATAAGCGAAGTCGCCCACCCCACTACACTTGGCTTTTGGGGTGAAGGTCATGTCAAACGTGTACTTCACGTCCGTTGCGTTGAACTCCTCACCGTCGCTCCACAAAACGCCTTCTCTTAGAGGAACTCTCATGCGCAGGCCATTATGATCTACGTCTTCTGGGGGGCCAGCGGCCAACTCGGGTAGTATGATGTAATCCTCCGGGTCCGGCTCCACCACACCTGCGAGTGTGCGCCACTCCTCATCTGTGTAATCGAGCGACCAACTGTATAGGGTGTCATAGACGAGGCACCCAACCTGCTCATCCGTATAGGTTTCCATGTACATCGGGTTGGCGTACCACCATTCCTCAGTAATGGCGTAATAGGTCTTATTAGCTCCTTTCGCGTAACGATCGTTGTTTGGGTGCGGAGCCAGTGGTCCTACAACCTCCTCAAATTTTGTTTCGTTGATGTCCAAATGCTTAACGTCATACCACCAACTGCCGCTTGAATCATAGCCCATAAGATAGCTCGCGATTATCTCGTATATCCTTGGGTAATAGATTTCAGCTATAGGGGGATCGTGCATGAACTCTTCTTGAAACTTCCACAAGTAATATTTCCTCGCCTCTGCGTCGTATGTTTGCAGTCCCAGCAACAAGTATTCATCAGCTCTTTCATTCAGCCAAGGGTGAATATTGAAGCCATCCTCGTAGGGCGTCTGGTCGCTGAGAACCATCGCCGCAAACCAAGGTTCCACCGCGTGGGGCTGGAGCCACCATTCAAGCATGGTGACGTCCCATCCTCCTGGAGGATACGTGTTATCACCAGTTAAGTTCCATCCCATTTCCCAAACCTGATCCCACCAAACAAGGTCATCGTCTTGAATCTCTTTTATAAGATCAATACCAATCTCGCGCAGTTCAGGCTTGATAGCATCCCAAATTGCGTGATACCCACCATAATATCCAAAATGGGGGTCGGGGCAAACAGTTGCTTCTATGGAGAAGTAGATGGGCGGCAGTCCCGCCCCTTTTCTTAATAAGCTGCTTCCCAAAAGCGCACTAATCAACACTGCACAAACTAGCGTAACTTTCATAACATCTTTACCAGTCTTTGTGTATTTCATTTTTTTCTCCTCTCTCCTAATCCATTCCCTCGAAGGACATATTCAATAAGAGAGACGACGCAGATTTAAATCTTGTTCTCTTTTCGCGCGCAGATGCTTTGCTAAATGTGGCGTACGGGCACTGTCATCAATTGTCGGTGTTGCACATCATTCGAATGTTGGTGTCTTGTGTTTTGCCTTTTTGACGAGTTGCTGTTCCGAGTTTTGTGCGCGCAAATAATTAATAATCACGGGTTGGTAGTAGGAGGCATCAGGGTGTAAAAGCATTATGCCTTCTAAAACACTTGATAGATACTGGAAAGTAAAATCAAGTCTGCTGAGTAAAGATGACCTCGACAGTATTCACTGGGCAACCTTGGAAGTAATGGAAAATACAGGTATCAAAATTCACAGCGAAAAAGCTTTGAAGATCTTGGAGGACGCGGGTGCACCTGTAGACTACAAGAAAAACATGGCAAAGATACCGTCTCACTTGGTTGAGGAGGCCTTGCGGAAGGCACCAAAACACTTCAGGCTTTATGCGAGAAACCCTAGATTTGATATCAAGCTAGATGGCAAACACGTGTATTTCTCCACTGATGGCATAGGGATAGCCACTATTGACTTCGAGACTGGTGAAAAAAGAGACTCTACGAAGAAGGATGTGGCAACGACGGCGATTATCGCCGACGCCTTAGAAGACCTCCACATTTACTGGCCTATGGTGGTAGCTTCAGATGTGCCCCCGCAAGCCCACGTGCTACATGAGCTTGAAGCCTCTCTAAACAACACGGAGAAGCCCATAACGATGGATTCAACTTCCAAGCTGGAAGAAGCCATTTACGAGGTAAAGATGCTAGCTGCAGTGGTTGGAGGAGAGGAAGAGCTCAGGAAGAGACCGATAGCCCACGCCTTTGAATGCACGGTGTCTCCCTTGATTCTCGATGGGGGATCCACTGATGCTGCCCTTGAGTTCAGCAGAGTGGGAATCCCAGTAGCATTCATGGGTATGCCCCACGCTGGCATGACAGCTCCTATCACACTTGCTGGAACAATGGTCATAAACAACGCTGAGGTTCTAAGCTCTTTCACGATAATTGAGATGGCAAATCCCGGAGCACCCATAATGTATAGCGCTGTGCCTTCTATGCCGGATCTGAGGACGGGTCAATATGGAGCAGGAATCCCAGAATCCGCTTTGCTCTTTGCCGCAGGAGCTGAAATTGCCAGATACTATGGTATACCGTCGATGGTTGGAGGTTTTGGGCCCGACGCTAAGATTCCTGGTCCACAAGCAGCTTATGAGAGCGTTTTCTATGCATTGACACCAGCGTTGGCGGGCGCTGACATACTCTGTGGGATTGGATTGTTAGATGGTGATACACTGCTTTCTCTTGAACAACTGATAATAGACTATGAGATTGGCACCATTTTGTTAAGGCTCATACGTGGCTTTGATGTAAACGAGGAAACTCTAGCTTTAGACTTGATTAACAAGGTGGGACCTGGAGGAAACTACCTCATTGAAAGGCACACGGTTGAACATGTTCATGAATGCTGGCGTCCAATGATAAGTCATGCATCATCCTATGGAGCATGGAAAGCTGGGGGGTCAAGAGATGTTGTGCAGGTGGCTCGAGAGAAGGTGAAGGAGATACTTGCTACTCATAAGCCTCAGTCACTCGATGCTGACGTGCAAGAGAGGGTCAGTCAAATTGTTTCAGAGGGCGAAAAGAACATCCCCCTCTAGGTTTTGTATGTCCACGTCCTCTTTGTATGTCTCAGTTGTGTCGATGAGGAGATTAGGAATTTGCTGACAAGACCAGTCTTGTGAGCAAAGATATGCTCGTCCAAGCGCGCGCTTGAGTTTGTAGTTCCTGTTGGTCCTGCGTGGGCGGTTCCCATTTTTCCCAAAGGAAATCTATTCCGAGCATAGTTATGAAGTTGAAAAAAGTTTTGAAGAGGTCAAACCAGTTTCGATTATGAAGATTGTATTTGAAGTATGCATGCATGCATATCACCCTTGGCGTAGCCTCCTTAACATCATTGACTATTTGCTGAAGTAGGTCCGAGGAAAATCTTTTCGAATCTTTCATCCTCTCTATCAAATTTCCTCGCTTCCTCGCTAAAGATGAACAAAAGCTCATTTGTGTGTACATTTGAAAATATTTTCAATGCGCGCGCAGTGGCAGAATAGAAGGATACAATTGCATACATTATTAACGTTCGACTGTCGAACACGGTCGTGAGTGCGTAGTTTAGAGGACTGGTAAACATAAATTGAAGAAAATAGTTTATCAATAGATGTGTTCGAAACTTTTTTATGCAGGCGTGTGCATTCCCGTGCTTTCTCGAAAAAGTTGGTGAGAATGATAGTCACGGAGTTGCCGAAGATTGGCGGCCGAATTCCTATAGAAAAATTTCATGTGAGCAGGCTGAATGTTCGAGCTGGCGAAGATTTCGGTGAGAGTGAGGAAGACCAACGGTTGATAGCAAACCTGCGGCATGGAAAGATGATTGGACCTTTCAAAGCTAGATTGGAAGGCAACGATTATGGCGTTTTTGTCGGTAGGCGAAGGTTCTTGGCAAGGAAAACGGCTGGAGCAAAGTCTTTCATTGTAGGGATTGACTGTTTGATTGAGGATGTCAACGAAGCAGAAGCCCGGGAAGCCAGCTTGACTGAAAACTTGGAGATACTTCGCAAGACCATGAATCCTGTTACGAGGGCCAAACAGCTTAACGAGATCATTTCTTTTTCTACTGAGGGGTTGAGGGGCACAGCAAGACGACTCGGCATTCCAGCTTCTAATTTAAGCGAGTGGCTAAAAATCCTGCAGCTCAGTCCAAAGATGCAAGAAGCAGTGGCTAGAGAGTTGCTGGGTTACACGGAAGCCATGAAACTAGCACGCATGGAACTAGGCGTAGAGTTGCAGGACAAGTTGGCGGAAGTGTTAGACAACGAAGGGGCCGACGTGTTCTGGAAAGAGCTTGGCAGACTTTCAACAGACAAAATGAAGAGAGGAACACCGCGAGGTGTTTACAAGGTTGACCGGATCATGTGGGATAAGCGCAACAGAAAAGAGATGGGTTACTATGAGATTGTTAGAAAAGTGGCTCAAGCAAAGGGGATGAAGACCCCAGATTACATCAAAGATTTTGTGACAAAACATATCGACGAGATAAAGCAAGAATTAACCTAACTCACGCGTGTCACTCTCATTCAACGCTGTCCTCAGTTCATCACATATGCTTGACTTTGAATTCCGAGACTTGGTCCATTTATGTAGGCACATGTTACATTCGAGGTTTACTTTTCCCTGTCGAAGATTAAGACGCGCCCGCATTGTCGTTCAAGAATTAACAGATCCTCAGCAGGATAACCCGCGAATTCGCGTTCTTTTTGCGCGCGCACATCATATTTCATGTTCTTTCTTGAATTAAGAACAAAGAAGATTCTGGTTACACGCCGTGTAACCGAACCATTCTAAATTCTATCCACATTAACCGTTTTGTGCTCAAACATGCGGTGACAGAGGAAAATCTTTTTTCCTTTTTCTGTTACGAATGTGATAGTTGCGAAATCGTTATGGGCACATACGCATTTACTCTTCTCTTTTTTCCGGTTCGTGTACCATGATGAGCGTCAGGATAAAAGGGGGAATTAAGGAAATTATCGCGAGAAAGAATGGTAGCTGAGGAGAAAAATGTTCGAATAACATACCTCCTACTAGGCTACCTATTGCCATCATGATGTAAGTTGAAAAGTATCTGAAGCCGGTAACCTTTCCTCGATGTTCTTTGGGAGTTAGGTCAGCTTCTAAGGCACTGTACGCTGAGTCTATTATAACAATCGCGACGCCGAAAATTGCTAGAGAAAAGAAAAGTCTTAGCAAGTCTCCGGTCACGAAAAGCCAGAGTGCAACCATGGCCGCTAAATAGGAAATTAAGAGAGGAATCTTTCTGTTGAATTTGTCTACGACTTTTCCCATGGGAACAGCCAAAACTATCATTGTGACGAATAATGCGGTAAGGATGAGGGGCCAAACAGTCTCGGTTATTGAAAGCTCTTGTACAGCATATACGACCAAGTAAAGCTGAACTACAGCCCATCCAAAATGAAAGCTAACAAAAGAAAGTAGAAGGTAAAACATTGCATGCATGCGAGAGAAGGTTAAGGAGATACTCGCCACTCATAAGCCTACGTCATTGGATGTGGATGTGCAAAAGAGGGTCAGTCAAATTGTCTTAGAGGGCGAAAAGAAGATTCCCCTTTAGGTTTTGCATGCATGCAAAACTGTCGCGTTGCTGTAGCGCGCACGATTAGCGAGTACGGTGCGCGCGGTTTGATTATTCAAGGGCCTTTTGCCAATTCTCTTTCTGCTCTCTTGAGTAATTCTCCAATTTCCTTTTGAACGCCTTTTTCGAGGGGTGTGGGCTTGTGTTTCTCTAATATTTCTTTGACGTTCTCTCTTACAACCTCCAAAACAGTTTTTGATCCTGCTTTCTTCCAAGTTTCATATGATCGCCTGTCACTTATCTCTGGCAGGTAGTGTGCCTTCTCCAAGTATTTCAAAGTGTGCTTTTCGGCTAAGTAGTTGCCTCCCGGTCCGATTCTGTGTATGATATCGAGAGCCAAAGTTTCATCGTTTACCTCTATTCCCTGAGCGAGTCGATAGAGCATCCTGCCAATCTCAGCGTCGATTATTATTTGTTCTGGAGTGAAAACTGTGCATGCGTCGAGCAGTCCAAGCCCTCCAACAATGTCGTGGCCTGCGAATACTGGAAGTGCGCCAGTAACAGCTTTTTCGTAGCACGCTTGTGCGCCAGCCACCTTAGCGTCTGTTGTGAAGCCCGCCGAAGTCGATGGCATCTCGTAGTATTCAGCAAGTTCATTTGATACTGCGGTCAGAAGCCCACACTCTGGGCTTCCCGCACACCATCTTAAGGTTTTCATATCGAAGTTTGAGCCCTCTGAGCTGTATAGCATTGGTGCTCCAGGAGCCACCATCTGAACTATCACTAATCCGCTAATCAATTCAGCGTTGCTAACAACCGTTGACCCAGCAAGTGTCATGGGACTCGTGGCGCCTGCTTGGGGCATCGGCAAAAAATATACGGGCACTCCAGCCTTGGCGAACTCGATAGCTGCCTCCGTAGGACCTTCAGCATGTTTAAGCGGTGAGATGGAGCAATGACAGGAGGAAACTACCGGTCTCTTCTTCAACTCATCCTTGCCTCCGACTACAAGGGTAGCCATATCGATTTGAAATCGTGCTTCCTCAGGAGTGATGGTTGTTTCGAACATAACATGCTTCTCTGTGTTAGCTAACGAAGCCTCCAAGTCATGCAAAACTCTGACATGAGCGGGTACATCTTGTGATGTGATCATTGGCCAATAGACGCCAATCACGTCAAGGTAGTCAGCGATCTTGGCGCTCATTGAAAGGTCCTCCTTGGTTGAAGCTCTTCTCTCTCCGGTTTTAGGGTCAATTGTGTACATTCCAGTTCCATCGGTACACAGGAAGCTATGTCTACCGTCTAACCTAACGTCATTCTTGGGATTCCGTGCATAAAGTGTGACGTTCTTGGGTTTTTTCATAAGCGCTTCTTTCACAAGATATGGCGGAATTAGGGCAAGATGCTTTCGATAATTCACTGTGCATCCTGCCTCTTCCAGTATTTTCAAAGCCTTATCGCTTTCAACAATTACTCCAGTCTTTTCCAGAACTTCAAGAGTAGCATAATGGATGGTGTCCAGCGACTCCTTGGATAAGATACGACACGATAACCTTTGAGATGCTTTAATGAAGCATATCAACTAATCCACACTCTCATCTACGCACGCCAAGTATATCAAGCGGTTTCTCTTCAATCTATTTGTCCAGTAACTTCTTGGCAGCATCAACAGATGCTATTGCGTCTTCAGCGTAAGCGTCTGCTCCAATTTTTTCAGCCCAAGCGCCTGAGACGGGAGCTCCACCTACGATCACTTTAACATTTCCTCTGAGTCCCGCTTTCTTGAGGGCATCGATCACCTCGGCCATCTTTGTCATGGTTGTTGTTAACAGAGCTGACATTCCAATGATGTCTGCCTTGGCTTCCTTAGCCCTGTCAACGAACTTTGACGTTGGTGTATCACTTCCAAGATCGTAAACCTCGAAGCCGTTTGCAGTAAGCATTGCGGCTACAATGCTTTTGCCAATGTCGTGGATATCCCCTTCGACAGTTCCGATAACCACTTTACCCAAAGTTTTTCTGGACGTCCCTTTTGGTAACGCTGGCTCCAGTATGACTAGGGATTCCTTCACAGCTTGAGCTGCCATCATCAGCATTGGAAGGAAGATTTCCCCAGCTTCAAATTTGTCCCCAACAACTCTCAGACCTTCTCCCAAGCCCTGCTCAATTGCTTTGAGCGGGTCAAAACCAGTCGCGATTACTTCTTTGGCAAGTTCAACCGTTAATTCGACGTCATATTTCACGACAGCTTCCCTAAGTCTCTTCAAAATATCCTCGCTCACTGGACGGTCCTCCATGACAACAGTTTCACGCAAATGCATGCATGCATTCAGTGTGATCACTTTATATAGTTTCCTATGTATGCATATGCATATCCTAATGTGCGCACGAAGAGTTTGGCATAAATTATTAAGGAAACCTTAAATTTCAGGCTTCTCCATATTGAATAGAGAGGAAGGATAACGTACATGCAAATATGTCAGAGAGCAAGGTGAATAGGATGATTGGGAAAAGACAGTTAATAGCGTTTGTTATGTTAGTTGCACTCACCGTGTTCGGTTTGCTCAACCTCGTCACTGTGAGACTTTCAGCTTATGAGTCTCCCGCTATTTACACTTCTCCAGCATATGTGAGCGCTGTGGACACAATTGGCACTAATTACACATTCTCTGTCTTGACGGATTACGGTGGTGATGATATTTGGGGCTTCGCGTTTGATCTAACCTATGACCCCAATGTTCTGGAATGGGCCGAAGCCGTCAACGGAGGCCTCATCAATGAGCTCATCATGTGGGTCGCAGAGCTTAAAGACGGCACCGAAGGCACGTTGCATGTGAGTAACAGCTTCTATACAGGGTCTGGAGCTCCTCCCGTGACTTCAGGTCCTGGAACACTGGCCGACATAACCTTCACAGTTGTGGGCTATGGAACCTCCAACATAACCTTCGTGGAGCGTGTAACAAGGCTTATTGGATACAATGATACAGCAGAGGAAAAGTACAACATCGTAGACGACACACCGATGGGTCACATTGAGGGCAGCGTCCTTGACAGTTCAACCTCGCAGAACGTATTTGTCTCAGACGTCTCACCTCACAAAACCGTTGTTTGCCAGAGTCTTACAATGCGTATCAACGTTACTGTTGAAAACCAAGGCATATCCGCAGAAACCAACATCGATGTGACAGTGAAGGCCAACGACATTGTTGTCGACACAACAACTATTCCTAGCTTGGATCCAGGCACCAACACGACCCTGACCTTCACGTGGGATGCCACAGGTTTCGCTAAAGGTGCCTACACCATAAGCGCGCGCGCAGCTGACAACACGCTTGTCGACGGGACGGTTACCGTTAGCTATCCGGGAGACATAACCGGTTCTGGAGGAGTTCCCGACGGCCTGGTTGACATCGACGACGTGATATTTGTTGCCATACGTTTCGGATCTATTCCGGGATGGTCCATCTGGGATCCGATAGCCGACTTGACCGACGACGACCTGGTTGACATAGACGATGTGTTGTTCGCAGCCCTGCGTTTCGGACAAGTCGACCCCTAAACAAAATTTTCCTCCCCATTTTTTCCCATTTTTTGACCGTTTATCGGCAACAAATTGTTTGTGAATAGCTTCCTGGCGCACCAACACGGGCACGAAATCTGTGATAGGTTTTATTATATTCACTTATGTCTTTGACCTCGCCCATCGTTAAACTTTTTATTTCAGCGGGACTTGTCTCAAGAAGCTTTTTGATTTCCCCGCCGCCTCCGATAGCCTTGTGCATGCATGCGTTTTTCCCTCCATATGTTGGAGGGATGCTTTACAGTGTCTCACCATACAATCCTTTCTTGGTTGCGATCGCGATAACTCCAATACTCTTGATCTTAGCTCTCACAAGGCCATGGAAAGAAAGGGGTTAGCCATAGAGAGCTCGCGCACGCTAAACCTTGCGCCATTTAGGACAGGATTTTCTCCGCCTTTTCATACGCTGGCATCTTCATTTCTGTGAGCTTAGAAAAGAATAGCTCTCTAACCTCAAGCCCCAAGCACTCTGGCGCAATGACCCCCGTGGTTTTTATCTCTCCTTTTCCAAGCATCCAAGCAAAGATTGCAGCTGGAACACCTGTTGCATATGACTCTTGAGTTACGCCGGGTATTATCTTGTTGGCTTCGCGAATACTCAGGGAAGGCCACTCATAAGTGTAGTGTGCCTTTTCGCCTGCTTTTTCACCGGTAACCTCTATCACCCCACATTCAGCGGCGTCAACCAGTATTCCCTCTCTAACTTTTTGTTCCACCTCCTCCATCGTAAGAGGCGGTGGAATCACAGAGAGGAAAGCGTCTCTCGGGGCCACTCCAACCCCCTTAACATCGATAGGTTTGTCATTTAAGAGANNGCTTTGGCAGTGAGGATGTCGGCGTCACCCATCTTGAAGTCAACGTATTTCAACCCTTTTCCTATGAACCTCGGCAGTGTTACGACTTCTTCGTGATGATGATGAACAACCGTTTGGGGACCAAACGGTTCAGGGAAAACATATACTTCTTGGCCACTGAATGGAGGAACACGCTTCAACTCGCCATCCTCGAAGAGAAATGGCTTCTCTCCCATATCAGCCCACGCTGTCTCCGGCGACCAAATTGAGATAAACTCCTTAGTTTCCATAAATCCCGTATACCTTATTCTTATTTCATCCACTTGGTCAAGCTTGTCTGCAGCGTGTCTCGCCATCACATTCATAACTCCTGGAGACGATCCAGTGTTTATCAGCGCAGTTAATCCTACATCTTCGTATTTTTTACTCCGCTCTATCTGTTTCGAAACGAATTTGTCCATCGGTATGTCAACTGGTCCTGATGCAAGGTCTTGATAGTGGGCTCCACCATCCAAAGCCGAATCCATTATTACTAGATTGTATTTAGGAGCGGTTGAGTTCACAACCAAGTCCATTCCTTTCGCAGCGATCTTCAAATCGTCTGATTTCGTCGCATCAAGTTTCTTCGGCGTCACCTTATCACTCCTGAGCCTCTCAGCAAGTCGCTTTGCCTTCTCTAAGGATCTTCCTGCACAAACAACCTCAGAAACGTCAGGACGTCGTGCCAAATAGGTACATATAACAGAGCCTTGAGCTCCATATCCTCCTACGACAAGCACTCTCACATTTAATCACCATAATCATTAGGGAACAAAGCCGTTCATATTCAACAATCGGCTTAATCACATCAAGCTTTCAACGAGTGATTTCAATTTTGGCTTACGGTTCTTTCTGTTTTCAGCCACTTTTCTGAAGGCCCTTGGAATGGTAGCGAGCAGGGATTTCGACTGTTCGGCAGCATCAAAGTAAAACTTACTGGCTTTCTCCTCGAGTTCTATGGCCATCTTCAAAGCGTCGAGATAGCTCATGTCTTCTTTCAATATCGTTTCAGCTAGGTAGTTGCTTAGATCTATTTGGATGAAACATGCTTCGAGGGCATCAGTAATCGTCTCCTGGTAGGTTCTCGTCACTAGCACCTTATTCTTCCTGCCTTCTTTGGCAAAAGCCAAGAATATTTCTTTGTTCTCTTCGTATTTTTCAGCCAGCTCCTCGTAGAATTTCGAGGAGTTATCCTCGAGCTTCTCGGCGAAGCTAATGATGGCGGAACACGTCGTTTGCTCACTCAGCCTAGAACCACCTTTGGATAACAACCTTGCTTTCGGTGAAGAAGCGGACTGCCTCGCGACCTTGCCCATGTAATGTTCCGAAGAAGGAATCCTTCATTCCGCTGAACGGGAAGAACGCCATTGGAGCAACTATTCCTATGTTGATGCCTATGTTGCCGCACTGAACCCTATACTGGAACTCTCGGGCCCATTTTCCGCTTGAAGTGAAGATGGACGCCGCGTTGCCGTAAGGATTGCTGTGAATCATCTCTATCGCTTCGTCGAGGCTTCTAGCTCTCATAATGCTTGCCACAGGACCAAAAATCTCTTCTCTGGCAATAGTCATGTTTGGCGTAACGTCCTCGAAAACTGAGGGGTTAAGGAAGCACGTGTGAGGCAAATCTCCGACAAGTTTTACATTTCTGCCGTCAAGCCTTAGCTTCGCGCCCTCCTCGATACCCTTCTCTATAAACCCTGTGACCCTTAGCTTCTTGCTTTCGTCACGTAGAGGCCCTATCTGAACCGATTCATCAAGTCCGTAGCCAACTCTAATCTTGGAGGCTGCATCGACAAACGCGTTTACAACCTTCTTGTAAAGTGCATTGTATTCACGCTCGCTAAGGCCTTCACCTACAACAACGAGATCAGCGCCTGATAGGCATCTCTGACCCGTGTTGCCATAGAAAGATGTCATGCAGCTTGCTATGGTTCTTTCCAAATTGGCATCGGGCATTATCAGCAGAAAATTCTTTGCGCCAGTCTGGGCGATGACCCTCTTGCCGGTTTCGCCACACTTTTTGTAAACAACATCTCTGCCCACGGGGGTGGATCCAACAAAGCATATTCCTTGGATGTCAGGGTGGTCCAGCATGCCTGATACAACAGTTCTTCCCCCATTAACTACGTTCCATACACCCGGCGGAAAACCTGCTTCTTCCCCCAACTCTGCTATTTTCACTTGACTGATAGGGTCTTCGCTTGAAGGTTTTATTATAATACAGTTGCCAGTGGCGACCGCATATGGTGCAAACCAGAGCGGCACCATGAATGGAAAGTTGAAAGGACCTATTATTCCAAAAACTCCTAGCGGCTGTCTGATCAGATACTCGTCGATGCCTACCGCGATGTCCTCTAAGTTGTATCCCATCATCAAAGAAGGAATTCCCGTTGCGACCTCAACGTTTTCAATTCCACGCCTCGTCTCTCCTCTGGACTCGTCAATGGTCTTTCCGTGCTCCATGGTTTGAATCCTGCTAACCTCCTCAAAGTGTTCCTCCAGCAAGTTCTTTAGCCTGAAGAGACATCTCACCCTAGCAAGCGGAGGAGTTCTCCTCCACTCTGGGAAAACCTCCTTAGCAGCCTCTACAGCAGCATCNNAACTTTCGCTATGACTTTGCAAGTAGCGGGGTTCACAACATCCACAAGCTCTCCCTCAGACTCAACCCATTCTCCACCGATATAATTTCTAAGAGTCAGAACTTCTTTTATTGGCTCTTCCAAAATTGTCATTGCTTGTTCACTCCATGGTTGTAAGACTCTTTAGTTCGTCTACAACATTTCTTAAACTTCGACAATGTGATAAACACCTTCACAATGTCTAAATCTACAATCTCTGTTTTAAACCTTGTCCAAAGAAATTGAACGTAAATTATAACCTGTTTAGGTCTCCGACGCGCGCGCCATGTTTTCGAATGCACTCAACTTTTCTTTTCAGATTGAGTATTCAGATAAAATTCAAAGGCGCCCTCGCGATTTTTGGAAACAAGCTAAACCTTTTATTGCAAAAATGAAACCTAATCTTACAGAACTAAAGGTTGAAGGGATCAACAAACAAGTTTACGGAGAGATTTTATGAAAGCTCGATCTAGCAGCCTACTTGACGAAATGGATTTGGGGATCCTCAAGATTTTGCAGGGGGATTGTAGAACCCCGCTGGAACAAATTGCAAATGAGTTGGGAGTACCAAAGTCAACGATTCATTATCGAATCAAACGTCTTGAAGAGGAAGGAATCGTTGAAGGATACTACGCAAAAGTTAATCACGCGAGACTCGGAAAAGATTATCTAACGATCACCTTTGTTCGTGCAAAGTATGGCCCGGGTTACCACAAAAAAGCGGGACAAAAATTCACTCAGATTCCCGGAGTCTGGGGGGTATACTTCATATTTGGTGAGAATGATTTCATTATCATATCTAGGTCGAATGACAGGGAAGATTACCTACAGAAGCTGGAGGAAATTATGAACATGCCAGAAGTTGAAAGAACCAATACAGAAGTTATCGCAAAGGTAATAAAAGAAGATCCGAGAGGAGAAATTGACATCTGAAACCATGCTACAAATGGGATAGAGCAAACGAAGATAGATGCCATAACCACATGCTGATGATATTTTGCAAATGGCTCTCAGAAAATTCGAAATCGATCATGGTTAATTGTATGCTGTTCAAGTTCCAAGACCTTTTGGTAGAAAATGTTTAAATTGTAAGATCCATGATACTACCAAAGGGATGAGAGAATGATAATTGGGATACCCAAGGAGATAAAGATAGGTGAAAACAGAGTTGGAGTCACTCCGTCAGGAGCAGATATGCTGGTGAAAGCTGGACACAAAGTTTTGATCGAGAAAGGAGCCGGAGAAGGCAGTGGCTTCAGCGATCAAGAGTACCAAGGTGCTGGAGCGAAACTGATACCTAGCTCCAGTGACGTATGGAAGGCTGAAATTGTGGTCAAAATCAAGGAGCCCATCGAATCAGAGTTTAGATTCTTCCGTGATGGCCTTTTGCTGTTCACTTACCTTCACCTCGCCAATCCAGAACTGGACAAGCTTACCCGGGCCCTCATAGATAAAAAGGTGGCTGCCATCGCCTATGAAACTGTTCAGTTGCCGGACGGGTCGCTGCCCTTGCTAGAGCCTATGAGCGCAGTGGCAGGCAAAATGGCCACCCAGGTGGCTTCCCACTGCCTCGAGAAAACGCATGGTGGAAGAGGGGTTTTGATGGGTGGGGTGCCCGGTGTTGGCCCATGCAATGTGGTGATCATTGGGGCTGGCACAGTTGGCTGGAACGCCGCATTGGTAGCCCTTGGAATGGGCGCTAATGTTATTGTTATCAACCGAGGCGTCAAAAGGCTTCGCCGCCTAGTCGAGACCCTTGGAATCGTGCACACAGGCAACCTGACCACGGCCACACTGAACCGTCGAACCATCACAGAGGCTTTGCGAGATGCCGACGTGGTGATCGGGGCCGTGCTCACTCCAGGTGCAAGAGCACCAATTCTCGTGACCAGAGAAATGATGAGGACCATGAAACCGGGCAGCGTCATTGTGGATGTTAGTATCGACCAAGGCGGCATCTTCGAAACCACTCGACCAACCACCCACGAGGAGCCTGTCTACAAAGAAGAAGGGATAATCCACTACTGTGTTACCAACATGCCTGGTGCGGTGCCACGCACCTCGACTATCGCTTTAACAAACAGTACTCTGCCGTACGCGCTAGAGCTCGCCAATCTGGGTTTTATCCAAGCAGTAAAAAGGGATGCGGTCCTTGCTAGGGGGGTCAACGTCTACGCTGGCTACGTCACTAACCAGGGGGTCGCCAAGGCACACGGACTGGAGTATAAACCACTAGAAAAAATGATATGATTTAAGGTGTATTTAAAAAGGAGGTTAGATATTGAGCCGAAAAGAAGATTTTATGAAAGAATACGATCGGTATGTCGTAACTAGCTATGGCAAACCGTTCCCAGGTATAGTCATAGTTGAGGGTGAGGATGTCTACGTAACAGACATGGATGGTAAGAAATACCTTGACTTTTGGGCAGGGGTAACTGTAGTAGCCATCGGACACAGGAACCCCAAGGTTCAAGAGGCTGTGAGAAAACAGATGGACAAGCTTGTGCACTGCGCATCTCAATCATATTACACTGTTCCCGCACTTGAACTCGCCAAAAAGCTCGCTGACATAGCTCCGATAAAACCCTGCAAGACCACATTTCACAGCTCGGGAACTGAGGCGAATGAAATTGCATTGAAAATGGCCAAGAGACACACCAAGAGACACGAAATCATCGCTTTGCAAGGCGCATATCACGCTTGGGGATATCACGCCGCCGTACCCGGAACTCCAACATCATATTACTCTCACTTTGCGCCAGCCCTAGGCCCGAGTATTCCCGGCATATATTACGCACCGACCCCATATTGCTATCGCTGCGCACTCGGACTCGAATATCCAGATTGCAACATTCAGTGCGCAAAAATGATCGAGAACATTATAAACTTCTCAACCTCGAGGGACGTGGCTGCATTTGTCGCAGAAACGATACAAGGAGTCGGCGGGATCGTGACGCCGCCCGAAGAATACTTCCAAGAAGTGAAAAAAGTTCTCGACAAATATGATGTTCTCCTCATGTTAGACGAGGTCCAAACCAGGCTTGGCCAAACCGGAAAAATGTGGGGCGCAGAAACCTACAACGTGAAGCCAGACATAATAACGACGGCAAAGGCAATTGCAAACGGTTGGCCGCTCTCCGTTACTCTTGCGACAGAGGAGATAGCTGATTCCCTTGAAGCTGGTGATCACTACACAACTTACGGAAACAACCCTGTGATGTGTGCTGCAGCCTGCGCAACCATCGACTACGTAATAGAGAACAGGCTTTGGGAGAAGGCGAAGAAGATGGGAGAACTTTTAATGAAAGGGTTGAAGGAAATGGAGAGAAAGTATAATGTAGTCGGCGAAGCAAGGGGCAAGGGTTTGATGACTGGACTGGAGATAGTGAAGGACAAAAAGACAAAGGAACCCGGCACAGAAGAGACGAACAAGATTCGCAAGTTTTGTGCCGACCACGGTCTCATAGTGGGCAAAGGAGGCTGGTGGAACAACGTCATAAGAATTCAGCCCCCAATGACAATCAGAGAGGAACACGTCGAAGAAGCCCTAGAAACCCTTGAAAAAGCGGTAAAAGAGGTCGAAAGCAAGTGAAGCTTAATCCAAGCATGCTAAGACGTGACATATGACAAGCTTCACGGTGAGAAGCTCGAAGATCTTAGCAAAACACTCCGCTACTGCATGCATACAGAGCGTGAGAAAAGGAAAGCCGTCCGACAAAGAGAAACTCCGAGAAACATACTCGGATAGCGCGCGCTTGTTTTTTGCAGACTTTGCGCGTGCGGGTAAATAGTTTTAACTGGATTTTGACAACATATGTTTCTAATTGAGGGCGGAAAATGAGTGCAATCTATGAAAGAGAAAGGAAGAAATTCTTGCAGAAAACAAAGCGCTCTGAGCAAATCTACAAGGAAAGTGCTGAGGTAACTCCGTTCGGCGTTCACAGCAACTA
>JABAOH010001439.1_pt1 | contig 18056 bp, 15 predicted proteins | sample 7062181 | NCBI WGS metagenome assembly JABAOH01 (sample SAMN14538630, study PRJNA623070) | marine sediment metagenome | biome: marine biome [ENVO:00000428]; feature: marine pelagic biome [ENVO:01000023]; material: deep marine sediment [ENVO:00002113]; isolation source: pool of 5 deep marine... | reverse complement strand
GCCAGCGCTCCGGGCGGCCGAATGACACGGGGATCCCAGTTCGGACCAGCCTTGCCGGTCAGACGGAGCGTGGGAATAGCGACGGCGCCAGATACGAGCGCTACGACAAATCCTCGCCTGGAGATATCCGGGACGGTGATTTCCCCGGATTCGGATGGTGAGAAGCGGTAGCCTACGAGGCCTTCCTCGCAGCTGGATCGGCAATTCAAGCAGAGCACGCACTCGCCTGTCCGTATCTGGCCGGAGGGCTGACACGCGCCCTCGCAGTCGGCATCGCAGAGCCTGCAGTTCGCACACTCACTCCGCGTCTTGCCTATTCTCCACAGTGCAAATCGCCCCAGCACACCCAAGAGAGCACCCAGAGGACAGATGAATCTGCAGTAAAACCGCGGTATTCTCAAATTCAAGAAAACCGTCAGCAGAAAGATGGCACCGATCAACCAGGCACCCTCATAGTACCTCTGAACAGGTGAGAGCTTATGGACCCCGGAGTCAAACACCGGCAGCAAGACAAGGTTCACCGACCGATGCACCAACGCAATTGGGTCAATCAGCCCTGTTTGCAAGGAGGTAGCAATCACGCGATCTAAAGGGAGAAAAAAGCCCAGTCCCACCCAAACTCCCACAAGGGACAAGAGGATCGTTACCGCCTTGAGCGGATTCGATATGAGTTTCAAGATCGCGAGCATGGAGATTACGGCTAAACCCGCTATGACCGAAATCCATGCAATCACAGGCATGTCCAGAGAAATTCTTATTAGATGGGCTATCAAGCTCCCTGCGGCTGCAGTCAACAGGAATATCAGCAGGTAATACTTGATCGATTGACCCCGATGGTATTGATTCACGGCAACCCTTGCGCGGAGGGATTTCCCGCGCCTCCCCAGGTAGCCAACGAAATGGTGGAGGGACCCGAATGGGCACACCCACCCACAAAAGAACCTTCCAAAGAGAATGGTCAATACAACGGTAACCACCGCCCATAAAAGGCCTGCATAGAGAGCCCGGGTAGTCAGCATGGTGCCCAAAGCAATCAAGGGATCGAGTTGGAGCAGCCAGTTGACGGGCCAACCGCGGAGTTGCCACCAGTTATCCCCGAGGGAGCTGACGGTACAGAACCAGAGGAAAAGGAGCAGGAAGAAAACCTGGCTTATACGTCTCACCGTTAGGATTCTCATTGGATTCTCACCGGCGCATCAACCAGTTGATGCCTGTATTGGGATAAGCGACATGTAGTCGGCGGTGCCCGCACCTGATGCCTCCGCCTTAGAGATATAGGGAAGCTGAGCGAGGTTTTTCCCCAACAGCGTGGCCCCAAAGGCGTCTGCCGCCACCTGGTCGGTGCTAACGATCATGGTATTTGTCTGTTTTAGATCCGTCAACGACCCCCCCGTGGGACCGTTGCTCATCATGGTGGTCGTACCGTCCAGGATGACCAGTGTAGGGGTTACCATCATTGCGAGTTCCTTGATGGTGTTGTGGATATCCTGGTGCAGGATATTCCGCCGGCCGCCGAGCAAGCCATACCAATTCTTCATGGCCATTGATGCTCCGCTGCGGTGATGGTCCTTGACGGGTGCTATTCCTATCACCTTGTTGATGTCCTTGAACGGAGCATAGAGCAAGGGCCATTTCACTATCAGGGTTGCACCGGGAACGGTCGTGGGTTCGAAGAAACCCTCTCTTGGCAGCAAAACCCGTGCTCCAACCGATTCGGCGGCCTGGGCTATGCCAGTCAGGGAGAAACAGCTCGCCGGATCATTTATGGGATTGTCGGTAACCACCACTGATGAAGCGCCGGCCTTGAAGCATAGACGGGCGACCTCGGCGACCAACTGGGGATTCGTCGTCGCCGAGAGGATTGGCGGTGTCGCAAAGGCGGCATTGACTTTGAGCAGGACCCGATCACCCCTCTCGATGAACACCTCTATGCCGCCGATGGCCTTCAAGGCTCGGGCGACTGTCTCCATTCGGTCCTGGCCGACCACGATGCTCATCTTGCCGTCGAGTTCGGGGATGGAGAAATCGGGCAGCGTTACCAGCCCATCCCCGTCTTGTGAAGGGCCGGGGCCCGTACTGTCGTAGAGCCAATAGCTCAACGTACCGGCTGCAGCAATGGAAGCGCCGGCCTTGATCGACCTCAGGAAAAACTCCCTCCTGTTGATGGACTTGTTTTTTGAGAATTGGCTCACGTGCTGCCCCCGGATAACGTTCGCATCAACGTGCCGGCAAACTTCTCGGCCTCCCCTTTGTCTTCTGCCGCATGGACCCCCGCAAGGAATTTTCCGTGGCTAAAGATCAGCTCAAAGGTATCGAGGATCTCGACGAGCTTCGCCCCGGGGATAGTGATTTCCGATTTTACATCTACCCCCCCGTTCTCAATGAGAAATCCATGGTAGGCCGCAACAAGTTCCGAGGCCTCTGATGAATCCTCCCGGAGAGACAGGAATGCCGTCAGTTCAGTATTTCCCACGGTGTAATTCGCCATAAAAACATTGTTGAGACGATCAAAGCCGAAGGCGTCGGAAATAAGAAGCATTATGCTGTCTTTGTCAAGGTGTTCCCGGGGAAACAATGTCAATTCGTCTATCCTCTCGCCATGCGCTCCCGTTTTCTCGATAAAACGGTGGGCGAACGACCGCAATGCCTCCTCCATCTTCCCCGTGGTGACCGAGGCTATCATCTCCACGTAGTATCGACCATGGGCGAAAAACAGCGCATTTTCCGTCCTGTAGGCAAAGTCGGTCAGGGAAACATTTTCGGCATCTGGGCGCCTTTGAACGCTGTAAACGGCAAAGGACCTTCGGACGTTTCCCATGTCATACACAAATACCTCCATCCAGGAGCCAGGGTCACCCTTTTCCGCGAGCCGCTGGGTTAGTAGGCTCAAGAACCCTGCCGAGAGGTACAGCTCAGCCTTACCGTTAATCTTGTCCGAGAGGTTTTCGGGCCCGAATATCTCCGGCGGGCTCAAGGGCACCATACCTTCAGCCAGATCAGTGAGGGTATCTCCAGCAAGATCGACAATGGAAGTGGCCGAATTACCAGCCTTGGGGGAACGAGGGACAAGGATTGCTGGGTTATAGTGGAACTGCTTGAGGAAAACCCCTATTACAATCCCAGCCAAGGCCAGCAAAATGCCAAGGCCGATATAGGTCTCGTTCTTCGTAGGCTGACCCCTTGCCGAGATATCCTCCACCCCTAAACCCTCTTTTTCCGTAATGATAAAACAATAACAGATTGCGAGAAAAAAAATCCACTTCCTCCAGAACCGTCCGGTTGAATATAATGTCCCTCCCGAGGTCTTCCCCCCCAATTGCTGGAAATAATCTCCCCTTGATTTTCGGCAAAAGCCTAAGTGGGTTCCTACGAGCGCTCCCTCCATTTTTTCCCTCCTTGACGAATCCCATTCTGCCAGTAGATTAAGAGGAATGAAACCCTTGAGTGACTGTGGGTAACACCGGATAGGAATCGTCTCATCAGAAACCTCTGCCCTTTGAGGGAAAAGACTATGCAAATGGAAAAACCACCAAAGCAGAAATACCCTTTAATGACGGAAATGACAGACTCTGAGCATATTGGTCTGGTAAGGGAGATCTTCTCCACTATTAGCGAGAAATACGATTTCTTGAACCATTTCTTCAGCCTGGGGCGAGATATTACCTGGCGTCGCTCCGCTGTGGAGAAAATGCGCTTCTTTCGAACTTACCGTTTTCTGGATGCAGCTACGGGCACTGCCGACTTAGCTATTGAGGCCGGTAGAAGGCATTCATCCATTCAGATAACAGGGATGGATTTCGTTCGGGAAATGATTGACTTGGGTCGACTGAAGGTTGAAAAGAGGGGCCTTTCAGATAGAATCCGGCTTCTCATGAGCGACGCTCTCAATCTGCCCTTCCCTGACAACAGTTTCGACGTAGCCGGGATCGCCTTTGGCATCCGAAATATACCGAATAAAATGCGTACATTGCGGGAGATGATTCGGGTAGTAATGCCAGGCGGTCAAGTGATGGTGCTCGAAATGACATTTCCGCGGAACCGGTTTATCCGAGGCATCTATCGCATCTATCTGAATCGAATATTGCCTACCCTGGCACGAACCCTTTCTCCCAATCCCGCTGCTTATTGTTATCTCGCTGATTCGATTATACATTTCCCCAGACCAGAAAGTTTTATAAAACTGATGGATGAAGCCGGCCTAAAGAAAGTGGAAAAAATTCCCTTCACCCTCGGAATTAGCCACCTATATGTAGGAATCAAACCATCGAAAACAAACCCAACTCAAACGAGATGGATTCTAAAACCACCTTCAATCAACTGATATCTCCTAAAGCTCTCCTCACGATACCCCACTCCGCCAAAGAGATTAAGGGAAGGGTAGTGCCCGCAGTTCCCAAGTCGACAATTCGTTTAGAAAATCCCAACCCATCATCCTTGTCCCTAAACACCATTTCTGCTATCGTTGGAGGAGTTCCCGGAACGAACTCGGAGGGGAGATCGGTCAGCATAAAGACCATGTGATCATCCTCATTAGATGGGTATTAACTTTATCTTTTGTACCGTTGTCCTCCTTTCCCTTATAAAGGGCTGGTACCATGGCCGGATGGACTGCACCAGGTCAATAATGTCAATAGTATCGATGGATGGGGTGAGATTTTTGTTTCGATCGGCCGAGGTTAAATCTCGGATATCTGGAGATTTGTAAAGATTCATTTTGTTTGCTACGATTACTACTCGGAGGTATTTTGACGGGAAAACCGTTTCGGGAGGAGGGATAGAGGTGATTTTCAAGAAAGAAAAAGAGGTGATCAATCTTATCTTAAAGCATATCAATACGGTGGAAGATAGCCTAGCGACGGCTATGGAAACGGTTGAAACCTATCTCAAAGGGGATATACCGGGAGCAAAGTCTCTAGCGCTCAAGGTAGACCGTATTGAAACACAAGCCGATTTTATCCGTTACACCATCCGGGATAAGCTCTATTTGGGAGCTTATTTACCCATGATACGTGAGGACATATATAATCTCATAGAGAATATCGACAGGGTGTGCAACGCTGCGGAAGCCTGCTGCGATTTCTTTCTGGATCAGCGGCCGGAGATTCCCGAGGAAATGAAACCCCAATTCCTTCGAATGGCCCAAGAGTCCTTCGGCATTATCGGCCCCCTCAAGGAGGCCATGCTAAGCTACCTCGAGGGAAGAGGCAAGTTCAAGGTAATACGGGAAAAAGCAAAACAGGTTGGCATTAAAGAGTCCGATGTGGATAAGATCGAGTGGGACCTAACGAGGAGCATCTTTACCTCTCCCCTTGACTGGGGCCATAAGGTCCATCTGAAACTCTGTCTGGACCTTATCGTGGAGGTATCAGATAGAGCAGAAGATGCCGCGGACCAACTGGAACTTGCCACCATAAAATCTCGTATCTAGAATTTTGGATTCGAGGTGCAACGGTTACTACATTACCAAATCCTTTAGAGAATTGGTGCAAAGATCTTCCAGCCCCTATGCCCCCGCTATATCCTCCGTGTTCGAGCGTAAATAAAAGAGTTGGATCATTTGGATTGTGCCAAACTGTGAAGCCTCGCCATATCTTCGGAAAAAATCCGGTACCAGGTGGCGTTCCTTCCGGCCCCGGCTGGGTGGTAAGTCGGAAAAAAGACCCGGTTTCCCCTCCGGAATATCCTTCCCCTTCCTTCCGATAACCGATCCATCCCCAGGAGGGCCTTGGTGGCCACCCCTCCCAAAAGGCAGATGATGGCCGGGTCGATCGCATCAATCTGTCGCCAGAGGTGAGCTTGAATACATTTCTCCCATTCGCACTTTAAGGGAATCCGGTTTTTTGGGGGCCGACATTTTACTACACTGGTGATGAAAAGGTCGCCCCTTCTCAGACCGGCCTTCTTCAGGCTCTCATCCAACAACCTCCCAGAACGCCCGACAAAGGGCCTGCCTTGAATATCCTCTTCCCTTCCCGGAGCCTCCCCGACGAGCATGATCCTGGCCCCACCTGGTCCCTCACCAGGAATGGCCTTTTGGCGGCCTTTATGGAGACCACATCGGGTGCAGGCGCGAATTTCCCGGGCAATGGTGTTCAACCTCATAGATTTCCACCTTGAAGGTCAAACCATGCCATATAGATTACAAGAAAACCCTCTGGAATGTGGTAGAGCCTGTTGAACTCTTGAGGATCGGCACCCTGCCTACAAAATGACCCCCCATCCATCGTCTGGGACCGATGCGATTATCTCATCTTGCTGCCTCGGGAAGACCCGCCTAAGAGAACGCAGGGATGCCCGTCACGTCTTGCCCGAGGATGAGGGTATGGATACTTTCCGTCCCCTCCAGGGTGCCGAGGGCCTCCAGATCACAGAGGTGACGGATGACATGGTGGTCGGCCAGGATCCCTCGCGCCCCCAGCATATCCCTGGCCACCCTGGCAATCTTCATAGCCTCTCGGACGTTATTCATTTTGACCAGAGAGATTTGGGTATGCCGAGCCCGATTTTGATCCAAGAGTCGCCCCAGATGATAATTGAGCAACTGGGCCTTTGTGATTTCCACAAGCATTCGAACCAACCGCTCTTGGACAAGTTGATAGGAGGCAATGGGCTTATCAAAGACCTTTCTCCGCTGAGCAAAGGCCATGGCAGCCTCATAAGAAGCGATGGCGGATCCCATGGCACCGCAGGCCACTCCGTAGCGGGCATTATTTAGGCACTGAAAGAGGGATTTGAACTCCCTAGCTCCGGGGAGCAAGTTTTCCTCCCCCACTGGACAGTCTTTGAATTCTAGCAGGGATGTGGGTGAGGTTCGGTAGGCGAACTTCCTCTGAATACTGGTGGATCGAAACCCCGGGGTCCCCGCCTCAACCAAAAAGCCGTGGATCCCCTTATCGGTTTTCGCCCAAACCAAAGCCACATCAGCGATGGATCCATTCGTAATCCACATCTTAGCGCCATTTAAGACATAGTCATGACCGCGCCTTTCCGCCCGAGTAGTCATCCCAGCGGGATCGGACCCAAACCCCGGTTCAGAGAGCCCGAAGCAACCGATCGCTTCACCCCGTGCCATTTTGGGGAGCCACTTCTGTCGCTGTTCCTCGGATCCGAAAGCATAGATGGGATACATCACCAGGGAATTTTGGACAGAAAACATGGCTCGCAGGCCGCTGTCACATCGGCCCAACTCCTGGCAGATCAAACCGTAAATCGTGTGACTCGCCTTTTTGCATCCATATCCATCCACATGGAGACCGAATAAGCCCATCTCCGCCATTCGGGGGATTAAATTCATCGGGAAGGTTCCTTTATCGAAATGCTCCACAATAATGGGCATGCATTCCTGTTCCACAAATTTTCTCACCATGTCCCTGCATGATATCTCATCCTCAGACAACAGCGATTCGATCTGAAAATAATCCACGTTCTCTTTCTGGCCCATAGGTCTCTTCCTCTCTGGATTTAAGCTTGCTCGCATCATTCGGGGCGAACGAGCCCACCGCTCGCCGATTTCCCGCAAATTTCCAACACGTCCCCGTTTACCCGTCTCTTCAATCCTGGATTTGGGCCTTCTGCAATCTTTCGCTGTAATCGATGAACACGGTCTTGATTTCGGTGAACTCCTCGATGGCCGCTGTCCCAGCCTCCCTTGCACCAGTGCCGGTATTCTTCACACCCCCGAAAGGAAGATGGACTTCGGCGCCAATCGTCGGCGCGTTGATATAGGTAATGCCCGCTTCGAGCTCATCAATGGCCCTATATGCAGTAGTAATGCTGCGCGTATAGATGGAGGAAGAGAGACCGTAGTCAACGTCATTAGAGATTCTCACCGCCTCCTCATAATCTCGGGCCTTTATTACCGGGAGCACTGGCCCAAACATTTCCTCTTTGGTGATCCGCATGCCGTGTCTTGCCTCGAATATCGTGGGCTCGATGAAAAAGCCTTTATCGTACAGGCTCCCTCTAAGTTTCCTGCCCCCACACATGAGTTTGGCACCTTCTTCAACCCCTATTTCAATGTATTTCAGGATCTTCTTTTCCTGCTCACCGCTAGAGACTGGGCCAACATCTACCCTTGGATCCATTGGATCTCCGATCTTTAAGGCCTTTGTTCTCGCCAACAATTTCTCCAGTACCTCATCGTACAGTTTCTCGTGGATAATCAATCGGCTGGTTGCAGTGCATCTCTGGCCTGCCGTTCCGAAGGCACCGAAAAGCACGCCCTCAATGGCTAGTTCTATGTTGGCGTCGTCCATAATAATCAGCGGGTTCTTGCCCCCCAGTTCCAGTCCAACCCTTTTCATCGAAGCTGAAGCTCTGGAATAGACATCCCTTCCCGCGGCAATCCCCCCCGTAAAAGAGACGGCTCTGATTTTAGGGTGTTCTACAATTGTTCTTCCCACGGTATCCGCAGGACCGGTCACCATGTTTAATACACCAGGGGGTAGTCCCGCTTCTCCGAAAATTTCCACTAGGATTGCGGCACATAAGGGAGTCAGGGTAGCAGGTTTGTATACAACCGTGTTGCCCGAAATTAGGGCTGCCCCCAGCTTCCAGCAGGGAACCGCCATGGGAAAATTCCACGGAGTAATACAACCAACAATGCCGATGGGTTGCCTGACCGTCATGCAGAACTTTTGGGGCAACTCCGAGGTCGTCGTCTCTCCCAACAATCTCCTCCCTTCTCCGGAGATGTATTCGAGAAAATCGACGGCTTCCTGCACATCACCTCGTCCTTCAGCGATAACCTTGCCCATTTCTTTTGTCACGAGTTCCCCGAGTTCATCCTTTCTTTGTCGCATGATGGACGCACTCTTCAGCAGAATCTCGCCCCGCTTTGGTGCCGGGTACCTTCTCCAATTCGGCAACGCCTTCTCAGCCGCTTCGATAGCCTTGTGGACATCTTCTCGCGTGCCTTTGGTGAATGTGGCCAGAACCTCCCCGGTGGCCGGGTTTGTGGTCTGAAAGGTTTGACTGCTGGGGGAGTCTATCCATTCTCCACAGATATATAAACCATACCCATTCACGTTCGATCCTCCTTCGTTCACCGACTAAATGCAAGGCCTTAGGGATCATGTTCTCCCTCGAAGGCACTATCTCGCTGACGGGGAACATTGAGCCCCCTGAGATCATTACCGAGTTTACAGGGGTTATCTTCTATACAGAGATGAACTCAAGCCCTGCAAAGGCCGGAAGATAAACCCGATCCATCTATAGGGTACATCACACTTCAGTTTTTTTCCAGGAAACCCCGAGCCATCCCGTCTACGTTCCCATCCTTTTATGAAACTGCTAAAACCCATAACTGCCATCCAATGAGCCCCAAGAATCCCCTGGTCCGACTGAAAAAGGCCACTATGAACTGGGATCGATAGGGTTTCTTTCAGTGGCGTGCTCACAACTGGATGTGTTCGAAGCCTTGAGATTTTGCGGGGGGAGGGGAAACAGTAATGAGATCGTGAACGGCGAAAGGGGGCCGTGGAGCCAAAAATGAGATTCGTAGTCCCTTCAGTTCGCCCTTGGTATGAGAGAGTATGGGTAATTGTCAACGATAGCATCGATTATGATACGGCGATGGTGCTACCCCTTAAAGATCCAGCTCGTAACGTTCCTCGGTTAGATTCCGACCCCACCGCGAGCGAGTTTTCTGCTCCATCCTCTCGAATCCGAAGGATCGGTACAGGTGGATTGCAGCCTGGAGTTCATCGAACGTCCAGAGAAAAACCTTCTTGTACTGCTTACCCTTGCAGAAATCCACCGCACGAATCATGAGCTCTCTCCCCAAACCCAGTCCCCGATAGCTCGGATGAAGGATAAACCAGCGTAACTGCGCCAATCCCCTGCCTCTCTTGACGATTACGATGGCACCCACGACATGGCCACCTGATTCCGCGATCCAGAAACTATCCCAGTGGGGGTCGAATTGGGTCACGAATTCCATGATTTCCCTCCCTACTTCCACCTCGAAGGTCCAATCTAGGCCGTATTCTTGAGAATAGAGGGTTCCATGGAGACAGGTTACATAGCTGGCATCGCCGATTCTGTGGGGGCGGATATGGACTGAAGCAGGGCCCCCTATGTGAAGGCCCATGAGGTGGCCATAAGTTATCAGGCCGTTAACCATTGCGCCCAATTCGGAGGACTTGAGGGATTTGAGGAGATCCTCTATCTGCCGGTCTGCCCTGTGGTCCACCTCACAAACCATTTTCTTCCCCGCTTGCGTTAATTCGAAATTGGATTTGCGACGATCTCTTTTGTCGCCTACTCGGATGATCAGGTGCCGTTGCTCAAGGGCCTTCAGGTTACGGCTCAAAAGCCCCTTGTCGACGAGCAGGGATTCGCCTAATTGGAGCCATGACTTACTGCCGGAGCCCGCTATTTCGCAGAGAATATTTCTTTGGGTAACGTTCAACCCAGTTTCCGATAGGACGCGGTTTAATTGGTGTAGCTTCCGAACGAGTTTGCGGTTGAAGGTTCTTACGAGCCGAATAGTATCCCGGTCCAACTCCTCGGATCTCATACCGCGCTACCCCCCCTAACGATGAAGGATAACTGTATGAAAATTTATTGACTTTGTCAACAAGTTTCCAGGGTGTGCTCCGAAAAAAGGGACCTACCCTGCTCGAAATTCTCTTTCCCCAATTCCGAAGGGGATTGTTTATTGAGAAATATATGTAAATACATACAAATACATAACAGAAAAACGCGTCAGAGTCGTCCGGGTAATTCACGGGGCTTGAGGAATGGAAAGGTTTTTACAAGCCCAAGAGCGGGATACCATTTCGCTCTTATACAAGTGGAGAAGGGGGGGTCAACACTGTACTGTATATAGTTTCCCAACTTCCTGGCCCAGCGAAACGCATGCCCTAAGCCACCTGAATCCTCAATCTCCCGGTGGATTTGTGAAATGTGCGCAACCGATACCTTATCTAATCCAGCTCCTTGCTTGATCGGTAAATTGCACGCCCCCCGAAGAAGATAAACACTCACCTGAAACACATCCCTTCGCACATGTTTGTCAAGCACCGTATCTAATGATACACCTGCGGCATCAGCTACGAGAGTGCACATCTGCTCCATGGTGGAACGATCAGGTCGCATACCCCCCTCAGGAACCTGTTCCCTCGGAGTATTCTTTATGCGCTGTAACATCTCTTTCAAAAATCTCTCACCCCAAAGATATATCTGCCCCCTCAGCTTTTCCCATGCAGATGACTCACCAACACATTCAGAAACGAATCTCCGAAAGGTGCGCTGAGCTTGATCTGGATTCGTCCCAAATTGGCTGAGTATCCACTCCCTGGATAGCCATGATGCACTTCACCTCCAAAACCCGTGGCCCGATAACTATTCCACTCCCACTGATCCATACGCTTTACCAAGCCAGCCCGCACAGGGTTGAGTATCACATAACGTTATAATTCCAGAAGATGGGATTCTTTCTCCTCCAGTATAGCTCTTTATCTCCCCTGAAACAGATGCCCTGCCAGCAAATGGCGGCGATTAAAGCACTGAGAATACATCCCATTCAGCCTGGCCATTCCGTGCCTCAGATTGCCCTGCGGTGTCTCGAGAAGTAAATGGTAGTGATTCCCCATTAAACAATAGGCATAGCAAAACCATCGCTGTTGGTTGACCTCGCGAACTAAAAGCGCAAAAAAACGATGAAGGTCTGTATCATCTTCATAGATATTCTGCCGAGCATTACCACGTGAGTTCACGTGATAAACGGCACCTTCAAACTCAATGCGAACTGGACGTGACACGTGGCAACTCTAATACGGTAGAAGTAATACGTAAAAGGCCCGTTGCTCAAACCCCCTGGAGCTAATAGTAAAGAATTTTTGCTAACCATTCTTGCTGAAGCGAAACGGCCGCAAATCTCATGTTTCAGCCCAGAGGGCCCGTCTTAGATTTGCAGTGAAGTGAACTTTAGAATGAACGAAGACTCTTTTCTGAGAGCGAGAGGGGATTTGGGCAACAACCTGTAAAGTGTTGACCCCACGCCAAGAAGCTACTGAACGCTACCGGATTTATTTCAGGAAACAAGTCGGGAATGGCTACAGTTTGGAGGAAATAGTCCCGGAAGCATAGGCCATCGAACGCAAAATTGCGGGTCCTTGATCCCTTCAAGGCAGAATAACTGGCGTTTATAGTTTTCTCCCGTGGTGGTCCCATCAATCGTATCCAGAAGACACCCTCTATCGCAGGCAAAACACTTGTCCAATTGATACGGAATCGGGCTTGCAGTTCGAGCGGCTACAAGCGCTTTGTCCCATGACCACGTCTCACCCTCACCTCTTTCATCGATCTCAATTCGATTTGGCCTCTTGAGGATCAGGCGGCCCCGATCCACTGAAACCCGTGCATAAAGGTCAACCTTATCGCCTTTCGAAAATTGATATTTCGCCTGTAAACCCTTACTAATGGTTAAATAACAGAGGTCTTCGAACTTCACGAGGTCCATGAACGCCTCTCGGAAAATGAGCACGAATCCGTCCAATGCAATATGACCCCTCTTCCCTCGGATGACTTGTCTCATCCTCGGCTTGACGGAATAGACCATCCCGGAAAAATTAACCTCCAATCCTTTCAGGCTGTACAACCAGGTTTCAAATTCCCCCAGGTCCCTCATGAATTTTGAAAACTCCTCATCCGAAAGGACAACCTCTGGGCAATTGATTACCTTCTCGTCATAAAATTCCCTGCACCCAAAACATTTCCTTCCCACATGCTTGAATTTCCGTGCGCAGCTCCGTCCTTTATTCAATTTCCGGCACTTCCACAGGAAATAGATACAGCCACGGGGATAACAACCTTTCTCCTTCAAGACATGGTATACAGACACCTTGTTTTCAAATCGAGCGTGTGCCTGTTGGACACATTTGAATACGTCTTGTCTCTTGTAATGGTTGACTGTGGTTCGCACCGCCTGAAGGCGTTCGCTAAAGAATTTCGGTGCTCGGCTTCCTTTTCCCATGGAATGTGGAGATCTCCTTACATGTTCGAACAAAGTAGATTCTCCTTACAATATTACCGTATTTTTGAGAAAAATGGGATGACTTTTATGGTCTTCATTTCATCGATGAAGCTACGATCACCCCGAAATTGTGAAAGCCCGTTCTAAAATTCGTCCACATTCATTGTTATGCGGCTTTTTTGAGATGCAGTGTCAGTCAAGGCTCATGGTCTTCCGCGGGTTGATGAATTTACCAGGAAAGGGTTATAACTAGAGGTTGTAATTTCCCCTCAGATGAAATAGTGATAGAGGCAGAGGATGGATAATGAGCAAAGAGATGCTGACGTCGGTTTTTATCCATTCGCATGAGCTTGCCAAATTCGAATTCGGCCCCAATCATCCCCACAAGCCAGAAAGGGCTATCAAGGCATATGAACTCTGCCGCCGATACGGGGTGATGGATAGGCCGTGGATGAAGACCAAAGGGCCCAAACCCATCGATCCACGACTCCTGAAACTATTCCATGATGAGGAGTACCTCAGCCTGTTACGCGAGGCTAGTGCCGGCAAGGTCACCCTGGATATGCTATCCCATGGCATCGGATCGGAGGATAATCCTATCGTAGCGGGGATTTACGAGTGGTCCCTTATGACCGCGGGGGCCACGTATATGGGGATGAGGTTCATCCTCGAGGGGGAAGCCGATGTAGCCTTTAATCCCCTGGGAGGATTTCACCATGCCCGCAGGGATTATGCTGAGGGATTCTGCTACATAAATGACGTCGCCGTCGCCATTACGGAGGCTATTCAAGGCGGACTGAGGGTGGCATTTGTCGATATCGATGCCCATCACTGCAATGGGGTACAGGATGCCTTTTATGAAGAGGACCGAGCCCTGGTTGTTTCGCTCCACGAGACCGGGGAAACGCTTTATCCCGGAACGGGAAGGGTGGATGAGATAGGTATCGGAAACGGAGTGGGGTACAACATCAATATCCCCTTAGCCGAAGGGACAGACGACGAGATCTATGTCTATGCATTCCAGGAGATTGTTCCCCCGCTTATTAGGGCCTTCCAACCCGATTTTGTCGTGGCCGAAATCGGGGCAGATACCTTGAGGTCCGATCCGCTGACCCACTTGATGCTGACCAACAACGGGTACCAGGAGGTAATCAAAGCCATTAAGGGCTTCTCGCGGCCAATCCTCGCCCTCGGGGGAGGAGGGTATGATATATATCGAACAGCCCGATGCTGGACCCTAGCGTGGTCAATACTCAACGAAGTGCAGCCCCAGGATGAATTTGTCGGGGCCGTTGGAGGGATGATGTTCGGCCCAGAGATGGAGGTGGGTAGCCTCTACGATGTACCGCGTCCTGCAACGGGGGAGGTTAAGGAAAAAGCCTTCGCTCGAGCTGAAGAGGCCGTGAAGTATATAAGGAAAAACGTCTTCCCCCGTCATGGAATAGAGGGGTAAGCAGCTACTAAGGATTAGCAATCATCACGCGCTCAGCATTCGGCTCACTTGCGAAGCTAAAACCGGCCTTCTTGAACACCGTAATGGCAATCCGGTTCAGGTTCTCAACCACTACCCATACCTTTTCGACCTTCATAACTCTCGCCGCATCTAACATGGAAAAGGTCAGAGCTTGGCCGATCCCCTTGTTTTGATAGTCCTGATGGACGAAAATCATAAACTCCCGGACATTAGCTCCCACCGGCTTATCGAGGGCCGCATGTCCGACAATCCGATTCTCAAGGACAGCGACAATGTTAAACCACTCCTCCACAACCCCCATCATCCATTTGTGACGATTCTCCTTTTTCCCCGGAGGAAGCCCCATGGCCCTCCCCTTGGGCTCGAATTCATCATACATTTCGGATAGGCCCTTGAAGTCTCCTCCCTGGTAGGGTCGGAGGAAGACGGTTCTTCCCAACTTATCCTTGATAGATCGAGAAGGTGAAATGAGCCTTACCTCAGACATGTCACTGACCTATGGGGGTATCCTCCTTCCCTAGGATATGAGAAACAAGGGTTAAAATCAATGGGAGGATTGGGGCAAGTATGCCAGGGTCGGGGACTCCGGTATTTCCCTCATGTTCCAATTTTTGTTGCTATAGAGGAGGAATTTATTATAAGATCTTATGGGGCTGCCGATCAGGTGATTGGATAACCCCAGATGAGCGCGAGCGTTGAGGGAATTTGCTCACAATTTCAACGAGCCGATAGAATTACGGGAAGCTCCGTGAGGGAATATCGACTTGTTCAAGTGGACGTCTTCACCGGGGAAATCTTTGGGGGAAATCCGCTGGCCGTCTATCCTAATGCCGAGGGGTTGGACCGAGAAGAGATGCAAAAAATTGCCAGGGAAATGAACCTCTCCGGGACAACCTTCGTGCTTACCCCCGGCTCTTCAGAGGCGGATTTTAAGGTGAGGATCTTCACACCTCAGAGGGAAATCCCCTTCGCGGGCCATCCCGTCATTGGCACCTGTTTCGTCCTTGGTGACGAGGGGAGGATAGGCCCAAAGGAAGGAAAAAGGGTCACTAAGCTGGAATTGGGATTGGGGGTTTTCCCGGTGGAAGTGGTCTATTCGGGAGGGAAGCCCGTCTCGGCCAAAATGGAGCAGAGATACCCTGAGTTTCTGGGCGCCTATGGTGAGATGGAGCTCTTGGCCCGACTCCTTTCCCTTCCTCTTGAGAAATTGGATCTGCTTAAGGGTCCTGCCGAGGTGGTCTCAACAGGGCTCCCCTTTCTCATCGTGCCCATTACCTCCCAAAGAGCATTATCGCAGGCGAAGATCAACCCATCTATGTTGGAAACAGTGGCCCAGGAGCTAGACACTTCCCTGATTGCCCTTTTTACCATGGATGGATTGGGAGGAAATCGGATCCGGGCCCGGGCCTTCGCGCCCTTTCACGGCGTTCCCGAGGATCCGGCAACCGGAAGCGCCGCCGGGTGTCTCGGCGCATACTTGGTCAGGCATGGGTTAATAAAAGGGGAACCCGTCACCACCGTTGAGATTGAACAGGGGCTGGAGCTACGTCGGCCCAGCCTCATTAAAGTGGAACTCGCTTTCCACGAAGGGACTATTCATGGGGTATGGGTTGCGGGAAGCGCGGTCAAGGTTTTGGAGGGGACAATCCGCTTTTAACAGGGTCTCCTGTCTCTCTTGCGGATTTTGAGCCAGCCTTGCTCTTTCCCCTCCCTCCGCTTTTTGAAGGAGAGGAATTTTTCCTCATCGGCAATCCGGGGGAGAGGTACCCGAAATCCACTCAATGCCTTATCTCGAGGGTCCTCCACTTCTTCAGCACAGTACATCCCGCGACAGCGGTTTCCCTTGAGAATTCAGGGGATCCAATATGTCTCTTGTTGATATCTTGCATTGCTGGGATTATTCTGGGACTATAATGAGACATGTGACCTTTCAGGGTTTCTTTTTTCATGGCAAATGAGAATTGAACTGATCAACCCAAATAATCCCATCAATGCAGCCAACGTCCCCTTTCTCCAGAAGGGCCTCTTCAATTCCCTAAAAGCCAAGGCTTATTCCCCGCCGCTCAATTTGTGCTTGATTGCAGCCTATACTCCGAATAATATCGAGGTCTCTATTACGGACGAATGTGTCAATCCTATCGATTTCGATAAGAAAGTCGATTTGGTGGGGATTACATCCCTTACCACCACTTCTCCCCGGGCTTATGAGATCGCCCATGCCTTCAGGCAACAAGGAGTGAAGGTGGTGATGGGTGGAATCCATGTTTCAACTCTTCCCGACGAGGCTCTACTGCACTGTGATTCCGTCGTCATCGGCGAGGCCGAGGGGATATGGGAGCAGTTGATTCGAGACTTCAGATGCGGGAGGCTCAAAAGGAAATACCGAAATGAATCTTTTGTCGATTTGAAAGGTCTTCCCGTGCCGAGGAGGGACTTGCTCAGTCAACGGGACTATGTGACCATCAACACCGTCCAAACCGCCCGAGGATGCCCCTACAATTGCAATTTCTGTTCGGTGAAACTCTTCAATGGGGGGATGTATCGTTTCAGGCCCATTGAGGATGTGATAGAGGAAATCAAAAGCCTCCCTTCAAGGAACGTGTTTTTCGTGGACGATACCATCCTGACCCAGAGGGAGAGGACGAGGGAATTATTACGGGCCCTCATTCCCTTGAAGATCCGCTGGGGCAGCCAATCAACCATCTTGATCGCCCAAGACGATGAACTCATGGAACTGGCAGCAAAAAGCGGGTGTTTGGGGCTTGCAATCGGCTTTGAATCCTTCTCGCCAAATACCCTGGATGAAATGGGGAAAAACTTCAACAAGCCGGAATACTTTCATAAGCTCATCAAAAAAATAAAGAGCTATGGGATGATCGTTTGGGGTTCCTTCGTCCTGGGCTTCGACCGAGACGACGAAAAGAGCATTCGCTACACCCTTGAAATGGCGAGGAACTCCAAGCTCGATTTTGCCTGTTTTAACTTTCTCACCCCGTTGCCTGGAACGGAGGTATACCGTCAACTGGTCACGGAAAAGAGGCTCACCGATTCGCATTGGGGACATTACAATATGGCTAAGCTCGTCTTCAAACCAGCGAAGATGTCAGGGGAAACCCTGGAGTTTGAGATGAGGAATGCTTGGCTCGATTTCTACTCGCTGAAGGCCATATGTAAGAGATTGGGGGTTCGATGGAAGAAATTTCATCCTTTCATCTGGTTGATTAACCTGGCCCTCTTCTACTATACGCGGAAAAAAATCAAGCGGATGAAACCCCCTGCCCAAGACCCACAATCGTGATTGGGTGCAATACCGATTACCTCACCAACTTCTTGTAAATCCAGCCCTCTACCCCACTTGAAAGCTTCACATTGTACCAGGAGAGCGTTTCTCCCATGACTTCCAGCTCATCTCCCCTTCTTACCTTGGCAATAACCTTGTTTGTGGTGCCCGGTCCGCTTCTGATGTTTACCACTGATCCTTTGACGGAGACAATTTGGGTCAGAGGGCCAACGGTTTCAGGAGTTGGTTCGACCTCTTGATGAGCGACTTGTGAAACGGCTTCCTCGCTTTCCGGCTCTGGTTTGAAAACTTCTTCTTGTTGC
>JABAOH010097796.1_pt1 | contig 18076 bp, 13 predicted proteins | sample 7062181 | NCBI WGS metagenome assembly JABAOH01 (sample SAMN14538630, study PRJNA623070) | marine sediment metagenome | biome: marine biome [ENVO:00000428]; feature: marine pelagic biome [ENVO:01000023]; material: deep marine sediment [ENVO:00002113]; isolation source: pool of 5 deep marine... | reverse complement strand
CTGCCCTCAGTCGTTTGCGGCAGCGAAGTCTCCGGAGACGTTCCGGGTCTTCTGCCTGGGGGGCTCAACCGTGCAGGGACGACCCTACGCGGTAGAAACGTCCTTTACGACCTGGCTGGAACTCAACTTGCGTGCAGCCCGGCCGGGAGCGGACTGGGAAGTCGTCAACTGCGGCGGGATATCCTATGCCACTTATCGTCTCGTGCCCATCATGCGGGAACTGCTCGGGCATGAGCCTGACCTATTTATCATCTACACGGGGCACAACGAATTCCTCGAGGATAGGACATACCGGCGCCTGAAGAGAACGCCGCGTGCACTGATCCGGCTGCACGAGGTGATGCTCAACCTGCGCAGCTACTCGCTTGCACACCAGTTTCTCTCTCGGCGTCGCGCCCGACGCACGGATGCCGGACGCTCATCGAGGACTGTTCTGCCAACAGAAGTCCAGGCCAGGCTCGACTTCCACGATGGGCTGGCATCTTACCGTCGTGACCAGGCCTGGCGCCAAGGCACCATCGAACACTTCGGCCACAATCTGGAAACCATGGTCCGGATGTCCCGCGATGCGGGCGTCCCCGTCATCCTGGTCAATCCGGTCTCCAACCTTAAGGACTGCCCTCCTTTTAAATCCCAGTCCCGGACCGACCTGTCCGAACGCCAGATGCAGCGCGTGCTCGAACTGCGTGAACGGGCCGGGAAACTGGACTGGGCCGATGCTTATGGCAAGGTCAGGCTCCTCAAGCAGGCCGCTGCGATTGACGACCGATACGCCGAGCTACTTTACCTGATCGGCAAGTGCTACGAGCACATAGGGCGCTCCACCGAAGCAAAGAAATGGTTCACGCTGGCGAAAGAAGAGGACGTCTGCCCGCTGCGAATCCTCGAACCCATGCACGAAGCCATTCTGGATGTCGCCAAGCGACATCGCGTACCGCTTGTGGATGTGAAGGCGCTCATCGAGCAGCGCACGGAGGACCAAATCCCGGGTGATGAATGGCTGCTGGACCACGTGCATCCGAGCATCGCGTGCCATCAACTCATCGCTGATGAACTTTACCAGACAATGGAGGACATGGGACTGGTGCTCACAGACCGAGGCTGGCGGGCAAGACGGGACGACCTGCGGCAGCGTCACCTTTCGTCTCTGAACGAGGCCTACTACGCGCGTGGGATTGCCCGGCTCAAGTGGCTGCACGAGTGGAGTCGCGGGCCCATGCCCAAGGGGCCTGCTCGTCCTTCCGACGCCACAAAGGATTGACCTTTGGTAATCCGGTCCGTGGGTAATAATTTAGAAAAGTGGATAAATAAACGGTGCGATTGCCGTGCCCCCCAGCAGTACAAGCAGACCCAGAAGGAGCAACATGATTAGTATGGGTAACAGCCACCACTTCTTATTGTGTTTGAGAAAAAACCAAAACTCCACAAGCAAAGAGTGTCGCTTTTTTTGGGCGAGCACGCTAAATTCTTTTGACTTGTTTTTTTGAGAGCTCTCAGGCATCCATATCTCCGAGTTTAGAATTGTTGGAAATAGCGGTCGAGGTCCCGGGGTGGACTGCGAGTGCCCCAGTAACTGTTGGCGGCCGAATCAAACTTGCGNNAAGGCCGCTAATAATATAAAGCTGACCACGAAACCAATCGGCAGTGTTGCCGCCGTTAAACCAACATAAATCATTCTGGTCAGCTTGAGGCAAACCAAGCTGCTCAGGAAAATACCAAAGCCAGCGCCGAGAATAATCAAGGCCCATTGAATTGCAAGTCCCTTAAACAAATAAAGTGCTAAAGAGATAACGCCAGTCGCTACAAAGGCAATTGTACCGAATCCGCGCAGTTGTTTGGAATTCGGGCGCCAGTTTACTTCAATCAATGACATTTCACATCATTTCCTTTCTGCGATTCAATCCAACTCAAACTGAGCTTTGTATTCGTCTATATCGTGCTGCCTGGCTTGAGGTTGTTCCTCTTTGTAGAGCAACTGCTTTTCCATAACTAAGACATCCATATTTGTGGCCATGAAACATCGGTAGGCGTGTTCCGGGGAGCAGACAATGGGCTCGCCGCGAATATTAAAACTTGTGTTGATAATCACCGAACAATCGGTTCTTTCCTTAAATCGACTCATTAGACGATGCAGTTTCGCATGGCGCTGCGTGTCCACAGTTTGGATGCGTGCCGAGTAGTCAACATGAGTAATAGCTGGTACGACACTGCGCTTGACCTTCAATTTATCCAGACCTTTGAGGGACTCAGACGGCGTCTCCAGCGGTAAGCGTTTGTCTTTTTGGACCGGAGCAACCAGGAGCATATACGGGCTGTCATCTTCAGGCCGCATCTCAAAATACTCATCGGCATCTTCCCGCAGTACGCAGGGAGCAAAGGGCCGGAAAGACTCACGGAACTTAATCTTGCGGTTCATTATTAATTGCATTTTTTCGCTGCGGGCGTCACCGATGATGCTGCGGCTGCCCAGGGCGCGGGGGCCAAACTCCATTCGTCCCTGAAACCAGCCGATTACTTTGCCTTGGTCTATCAGCTCGGCCGCCTTGGCGATTAATTGTTCTTCATTGGTATAAATGTGATACTCGGCGTTAACCGAATCCAGAAACAGGTGGATTTCTTCGTCGCTGTAAGCTGGCCCGAGCAGGGAGCCTAATTGTTTATCACGACCGTCAACTTTTCGCCCATTGTCCAGCAGTTGATACCACACANNCCAGCGCACCGCCGGCATCTCCGGCTGCGGGCTGAATCCAGATATTGTCGAAAGGACCTTCGCGGAGGATTCGGCCATTACCAACGCAGTTGAGAGCCACACCGCCTGCCAGTACGAGGTTTTGCAATCCGGTCTTATTGTGTACGTGTCGTGCGGCACGCAGCATAATCTCTTCGGTAACCGCCTGGATTGACGCTGCGATATCCATTTCACGCTGGGTCAGTGGCGATTCAGGTTTGCGGGCAGGGCCGCCAAATAAATTTTCGAACTTTGGGCCGGTCATCACAGTTTTATGACAATAAGGCAGAAGTGACATATTCAAACGAAACGAACCGTCCTCCTTCAGGTCGATTAGATTCTCCAATATAAGGTCGTAATATTTGGGTTCACCGTATGGCGCCAGGCCCATCATTTTGTATTCACCGGAATTGACGCGAAAGCCGGTGAAGTAGGTGAAAGCCGAATAAAGCAGCCCAAGCGAATGAGGGAATTGTATCACGCCGGTCAGTTCAATTTTGTTGCCTCTGCCGGTCCCGAAGGCAGTTGTAGTCCATTCGCCTACAGCGTCGAATGTCAGAATGGCAGCCTCGTCAAATGGTGATGGGAAAAAGGCGCTGGCGGCATGGGATTCGTGGTGCTCTGTGAAGACATAACGGCCGTTGTACTTGTTTTGCAGGGCCTTGTCCATTTCCCGCGGCAGATGGAGCTTATGGCGCAGCCACAGGGGCATTCCCATCAGAAACTGCCTGAAACCAAGCGGGGCATAAGCGATGTAGGTTTCGAGGAGCCTTTCGAATTTCAGCAGCGGCTTCTCATAGAAGACAACATAATCAAGCTGTTCGGCAGCGATGTTCCCGGCCTGGAGGCAATACTCAACGGCGTTTACCGGGAATTGGTTATCGTGCTTTTTTCGTGTGAATCGTTCCTCTTGGGCAGCGGCGATGATTTCACCGTCGCGCACAAGCGCAGCAGCGCTGTCATGGTAAAAAGCCGATATTCCTAAAATATTCACAAAAACTCGTCCTCGTATGGAAGACATTGCCGGTTTTTGGGGAACAGGTCAATTGTCCTGACAATAAATCAATTCTTTAATCTTTTTACATAATCATACAAATAGGTTGCTATAGTGGAGTGTCCCTTCGCAGAAAGATGTACTTGATCGATAAATTGGCTTTCATCCCCATTGCGATATACAGCTCTGTAAGTGGGAATAACTGAAATGTCGTTTTCTCTGCAAAACTCTTCAATCATCTGAAAAACAATACTGGTTTCATCCCCTTGTCCAAAATAGAAATATCCTCGTGGTGGCAAAAGCGATATTGCAAAAAGCCCTCCTTTGTTTTCCACCATCTTTCTTATTTCAATCAAGTTATTTTTAAAATCCGACCATGCTTCTTCGTCAGGCTCTTTTTGAATCAGATTGTAATACCACCTATCTTTATCAGTGCTCTTAGCTTCTGTTTTTCCCCTTCTAATCTCTCTAAAAGCATGAATCGCCTTAAGAACCATTGGCCTATATCTTTTTGACAGATGTAAATTACGTTTATATGTTTCTTTAATCATCTTTTTGCTATTTTCATTAGACATTATGTCATTTGGACAAAAACTGTACACGACAAGATACAAGTTATTAGCATTTGCGAAAATTCTTTTAAAGGCCAACTTTATTTGATACAGACAATACCCATCAAAGCCAGCATTTATTACTTCATAATTATCTTTTTCGCTCTTTAATTTTTCTGAAATTACTCCCGAAAATGTCTTTTCTTCAGCAACATTTTGTCCCATAGTTACAGAATCACCAATCAATACTATCTTATAGCTGCCATTTTCTAAATCTATTTCTCCTCCTCTTATCCCCAGACTATTGAATCTCAATATGTGCCCATAACCCTTTTGAACCCGACTTCCCGTAAATATCCATCCTAATTCACTATCTGGCATTACAACCGACTTGGGAAAAACTGAGGAATAATAAATAAACGAAAAAAACTCCAATAACAATATTGTAATAACGGTCGAAGCAAGCATAGTTAATAATTTTTCTTTAAGTTTCATTTTTGGAACCTGCAACGACCCAAACCAGCACATAGATCCCCAAAAAGACCGACAATCGTCATAACATACACACCTGAGCAGCGTGCGTCAATTGCCAAGACCAGGAAGACCAAAGATAGTGTCAAAGAAAAACCGCCCGCTCCCTTTATCCCAATGTGCTGACGTGAACCTATCGGCAAGGCCAAACGCGCACATGAAGCCGAAACCCCGGCTAAAAGGAATACTTGCTGCAAAAATTCAGGTAGTAGTCTATAATCTTGTGGGAACTTATTATGAAGTAAATATATGATAGCCCAGACAACATCCGGTATTTAGAAGGTTCAAAGAACATGAGCGCAAATGTCTATATGCGCCGTGATTTTATAAAAGCCGTGGGCCTTGGGGCCGCGAGCCTGGCTATTACGGGGTGTATGGACGCAGGGTTGCCTTCAAAGCTTTTCTCCGGCGCGCCAACTGCCAGGAAGCCAAACTTCATTATCATTTTCACCGACGACCAGGGCTATGCCGACGTCGGTTGCTTCGGGGCAAAGGGATTTGAAACGCCGCATCTTGACCGCATGGCCGCCGAGGGTATGCGATTCACGGATTTCTATGTTGGCTCGTCCGTGTGTTCCCCGTCCCGTGCGGCGCTGATGACCGGATGTTATTCACAGCGTGTGGGTCTGCCGGAGGTGCTCCACCCCTGGTCCGAGATTGGGATAAGCAGCAAGGAAATGACGATTGCCGAAGTGCTCAAGCCGCTCGGTTACGCGACTGCCTGCTATGGCAAGTGGCACCTGGGGCATCATCCCAAATTTCTTCCGACCCGGCACGGGTTCGATGAGTATTTTGGCCTGCCGTACAGCAATGATATGTGGCCCAATCACCCGACCAAGCCAAATTTCTTCCCCGACCTGCCCCTGATAGAAGACCGGAGGGTCATCGAATACAACCCCGACCAAACCAAACTAACGATGTGGTACACCGAACGGGCCGTCAATTTCATTGAAAAAAACGAGGATAGGCCGTTCTTTCTTTATCTGGCGCACTCGATGCCACATGTACCGCTGCACGTCTCAGATAAATTCAAGGGCAAGTCAAAGCAGGGGTTGTATGGCGACGTGATAATGGAGCTCGATTGGTCGGTCGGGCAGATTTTATCGACCCTGGAGCGGCAGGGCATTGATGAGCAGACGCTGGTGATTTTCACCTCGGACAATGGGCCGTGGCTGAGCTATGGCGACCACGCCGGCTCGGCGAAGCCGCTGCGGGAGGGCAAGACCACGACGTTCGACGGCGGCCAGCGGGTGCCGGCCATTATGCGCTGGCCGGGAAAGATACCGGCGGGACAGGTGTGCCGCGAGTTGGTCACGGCCATGGATATCCTGCCGACATTTGCCAGGATAGCTGGAGCGGCTTTACCATCTTTGGCGATCGATGGCAAAGACATCTGGCCGTTGATGTCGGGACAGGTCGGGGCCAAGAGTCCCCATAAAGCGATTTTCTACTACAATGTCTGGAAGCTGGAGGCGGTTCGCAGCGGCAAGTGGAAGTTGCACCTGCCCCATAAGTATTACGCCCTTGCCGAGGGCGGGACAGGCGGCAGGCCCGGCCGGTCCGTGTGGAAGGAAATCGAACTGGCATTGTTTGACCTGGATAAGGATATATCTGAGCAGCGTGACGTCTCTGCCAACCATCCGGACGTAGTAGAGCGGCTTCTGGCTCTGGCTGAGAACGCACGAAGGGATATCGGCGATGCGGAAAAAAAGGTTGTCGAAGGTAAGGACTTTTTCGACAGCCGGACTTTCTACCGCATAAGAGGAAAAAACGCAAGACCGCCCGGTCACATATAAGAAGCAGAAGTCAAGAAGTAGTGCATGCGAAGTGATTGTCCAGAAGAATTGAGATTTCAAGTATTAGTGATATAATGTTGTCTTATCATACAGCCTGTATGAGTATTTTGGATAGGATGGGCCGAACGCGTATCTAAAAACACAAAGCGAAGAATCATTTGAGTTGGTGACGAAAAACATGTTGAAAAATGTGAAAAGAGTAGCTGTCGCCTGGCTCTTGCTTGCCGGATTCTACGGAACCGCCCGTGGAGAAGATGGGCTGCGGGAAGCGGCGATTCAGGCGATGGCAAAAGCAACCCGGTTCTTCAGGACGGAAGTGGCGACTCGGGGCGGGTATCTCTGGAAGTACAAAAGCGATATGTCGATGCGGGAAGGGGAAGGAGCGGCCACGCCTTCGATGATCTGGGTGCAACCTCCTGGGACGCCGGCAGTGGGGATGGCGTTTCTGGATGCGTACGAAGCGACCGCTGATTCGGTGTATCTGGAGGCGGCTCGGGATGCCGCCCGTGCGCTGGTGTGGGGGCAGCTGGCATCCGGGGGATGGGACTATGTGATAGATTTTGACCCGAAGAGAAGCAGGCGGTGGTACTATCGGCGTGATGCAGAGGCGGGAGATACGAGCCAGGCCAAACGGCGGAATCGGACCACGCTGGATGACAACACAACCCAGAGCGCCCTGCGTTTGTTGATGCGGGTGGATAAGGTACTGAACGTCGAGGACGAGGAGATTCACCAGGCGGCAATGTACGCGCTGGATGCATTGCTCAAGGCGCAGTATCCAAACGGTGCCTGGCCGCAGCGGTACGAGACATTTCCAGACCCTGAACAATTTCCGGTAAAGCAGGCCCGGTATCCGAAGAGCTGGTCCAGGACGTATCCCGAAAAACGGTATTACATGCTGTACACGTTCAACGACGGAGCGATTTCAGATGTGATTGAGACGATGATCGAGGCGTATCATACGTACGCTTACGAGCGGTTCCTGGAAGCCGCGAAGCGCGGGGGCCAGTTTCTGATCCTGGCACAGATGCCGGCCCCGCAGCCGGCCTGGGCACAGCAGTACAATGTGGATATGGAGCCGGCCTGGGCGCGATGGTTCGAACCGCCGGCGATTACCGGTGGCGAGTCGTTTAGAGTCATGTGGACATTGATGAGCCTCTACCTGGAAACGGGAGAGCAACGGTATCTGGAACCGATTCCCCGGGCGCTGGCCTGGGCCGAACGGTCGGTGCTGCCGGATGGACGCATTGCCCGGTTCTACGAGCTGGAAACCAACAGGCCGCTTTACTTCACCCCCGACGGCAGGATGACCTACGAGGATGACAACCTGCGGCCCGGTTATGGATTTAAGATGCCGACATACCACCTCAAAAGTACAGAGGCGTATTACGAACGGATTCGCAAACAAGGCCGCGAAGAGATTTTGAGGCAGCGCGGGGAGAGGCGAGATTCAAAAATCACTCCGCAGCGGGTGCGGGCAGTTATCGAAGCTCTGGACGGGCGGGGTCGGTGGGTTGAGAACGGCACCCTGCGAGATCCGGAAAATCGGGAAAAGCGAATTAAGACAAGAGTGATTTCTTCTCGGACTTTCAATCGGAACCTGACCCTGCTGGCGAGATACATCACCTGTGCCTGCGCCACCTGTGGCGAGGCAAACACAGGTGCAGGCAAAGGCAAAAACTAAGAATGCAAAGAAAAAGGGCAGACTTGCAAGATGAAAAAGAAGAAAGCTAAATCGAAAAATCGAGAGACGAAATGTCTCGTCCATAAGATTGGAATTGCCGCCATGCTCGTATTGGCCAGCCTGTCTGTTTCTGCGCCGACTGCGGAAGGCACGAAAGCCGCCGTGCACCAGGCCAATGGGGTCAAGATCGGCGAAGTGACACAAACCCGGGCGATCATCTGGACCCGCCTCACACGGAATCCGCAAATCCGCTGGGACGGGGTTGCTTGGCCACAGGTCGAGTCGAAGAAACCCAGCGGCGACGGGGCTGAGGGACACTACGAATATCGCGCTCCGCAGATTCCGAAAGGGTGCGTCCTGAAAGACATGGAACATATCGTTCCCGGCGTTCCCGGTCAGACGCGAGTTATTTATTGGCTGGAAAGTGGCAAGGGCGCGAAAAGGAAAACCCCGTGGACCGACGTCGACCCAGCCCGCGATTTCACCCATCAATTCGTTCTGAAAAACCTCAAACCTGACACGGAGTACGGCTTGACAGTTCTCGGTCGCGCTTCCGGTGGAACGGCTGCCTCTTGCAAGGTCAAAGGCCGTTTCAAAACCGCTCCCGTGCCGGATGTTCCAGCGAAGGTTGTCTTCACGGTTATCACAGGCCAGGGCTTCCATCGCCGCGATGACGAAAAGAACGGCCACAAGATATACCCCCTGATGCAGGCGCTCAAGCCCAGTTTCTTCGTCCACACGGGCGATATCGTCTACTACGACAAGCGCCGGCCGGTTGCGCACTCTGTTGAGCTGGCGCGGCTGAAATGGAACCGCATGTACGCTCTGCCGTTTCAGCGCGCTTTTCACAACGTGGTTCCGAGTTACTTTATCAAGGACGACCACGACACCTGGCAGAACGACTGCTGGCCGACCATGAAAAACGACCGGATGAGGGATTTTACCTTCAAGGAAGGCCTCGGCATTTTCCTCGAACAGGTCCCGATGGGCCGGAGAACGTACCGCACCGTCCGGTGGGGCAAGGACCTGCAGATATGGCTCGTTGAAGGCCGCGATTTCCGCAGCGTGAATACTATGGCCGATGGTCCGAACAAAACCATCTGGGGCAGGGAGCAAATCGCCTGGTTCAAGCGTACAGTCCAGGAATCCGACGCGACGTTCCGGTTCTTGATTAGTCCGACCCCGCTCGTCGGCCCTGACCGCGAGAACAAAAAGGACAACCACTCGAACAAGAACTTTCGGTACGAGGGCGACATGCTGAGGAGATTCATCAGCCGTCAGAAAAACATGATGGTGATTTGCGGTGACCGGCACTGGCAGTATGTCACCGTGGACGATGAGACTGGTCTGCGGGAGTATTCCACCGGCCCCACCAGCAACGCCCACGCCGGAGGTTTTAGGGCAGAATACCGCGGCCCCGAACACCGCTACCTGAACATCGTCGGGGGCTTCTTGTCGGGGACGGTCGAGCGGATCGATGGAAAAGCGACGCTGACATTTCGTCACTATAGCGTCAATGGCGATGTTCTCAATGAGGACCGTCTGGTCGTCGAGTGACGGTTTTGTCCGACTATTTGTTCGCGTCTCGCAGGTTTAAGCGTCGGTGCCCTGAGTTTTCATCCCGAATTTCCCAAGTAGTGGGTGACAAATGGAGTTGAATTTGATAGTATAGAGCCTATGGAGACCATTCAAACCAGTCTTGACTATCAGATGCGGGAGAATCCAATGGGTGAAACACGCAAGGCCGCTCTGAGGCTCAATTTTGACCATAAATTAAAGCTGCCTTTAATGTTAACGGTTCCGATTCTTCTCTTCTCTGCCCTGATCTTTACTCAGAAAACTCAAGGAGCAAACCGCCAATCCGGCATGGATGCAGAAATGAGGGCGAAATACAAAGCAGCAGCACCGTTGAATCACACCGTCAAAATCATAAGAACAGGCAGTGTCCTAAAGCTTGACTACGAACTTGTCGGCACCGATGGAAAAATATATGCCCTCTGGAAAATCCGTGATCAAAACAAACCAACTTTCTCAATCTATCAAGACAATGTCAAAGTAGGCGACGGCACATTCGAGTTCGGCTGAGGCGGATCATGGTGTTCGTACTCGTGGCGAGTACCCTATAATGTATCCGGCGAATTACAAATCGTAGTCTCTGCCGATATCGGCGAGTTCGGACCCACAGACGGCGAGCCCGTCACCTATCATTTTAATCCCCTCTATCACGCCCAGGGCATTATCCCGTGGCTGCTGTTGCCGTTGGCATTTGTCGCCCTCAAAGAAAATCGAACCCCACAAGCCGCATGGATCCTCGCACCAATCGCATTGTTGGCAACTGTCTATTCGGCAGTCATGAACATATTGCCGATGGACTCCGGAGGCACTATCCAGTTAAATGTAATGTTTACGATTATGGTCCTTGGTTTTTCAATGGTCTGGCTACTTGCTGAACGCATCGGAAATCGAAACCGCTTTGTCACCTTCCTGCTCGCAACCCTGATCTATTTCGGCTTCCTCGGAGTAAACCTGCTTAGTGGTGGATTTGGCAAAGATATGATTGCAATTGCGTCTCTTGCAGCAATTTCGATTCCGGCTATTATATTCGCCTTCATTATTGCAACACTAAACTCCCCAAAACCCTTCAACACAGCTCGATTCATCATATATATCGGAGCCGCCCTGTTTAGCTCATTACTGATCATCTTTTCGGCAATCATGTTCATATTCTATCCCATATTCTATCCATCTCAGAATATGCCGGTTAAGACCCAGATTACCGTCGTACTTATCGGCTCTTTCTTTAGCAGCCTGATATACTACGCCGGCCTCCTGCCGTTTCTGGTCATGCTATTCTCAAATCCCTTCTGGCGAAAACGCTTCGAAGCCGTTTTGGGAATCAAGACAAAAATCCCCATTGAACCGCCACCTCCAATGAAAACACCTTGACATTCCACAGAATCGAATATAATGGCACGTTCATAAATTTGTATGGTGACGCTTGCCCCATTATAACTGTTAAATACTAAATGCACAATATATGATAGAGTATATGAGGGATATAGATTCACAATGCTTTGTAGAGAACTTGGGACATTTCTCTTGATTCTCGGCCTCAAAAAGCGTATGATTGTTTTTTGGGTTTTCAGTTCTCCGTATAGAGAGATTGCGATACCCTTATGGATACGCGAAGAGGTTTTACGTTAATAGAACTTTTGGTGGTAATTGCCATTATTGCGCTGTTGATGGCGATATTGATGCCGGCGCTGCAGCGGGTAAAGAAGCAGGCAAAAGTAGTTGCCTGCCAGTCAAATCTGAAACAGTGGTGCGCTGTCTTTCTAATGTATGCCAATGAGAATGACGGCTCTTTTTTAAGCGGTTTGATTGACGGCAGTAGTAGTGGTGCCGGTAAGTATTGGTGGGTTGTTCCGCTGGAGTCATATTATCAGGATGGAACGATACGTTTGTGCCCGGTAGCCACGAAGCCTTACACTCAGGGGGGTCGGGCCCCGTTTGGGGCATGGATCACTGATAGAGGTCACGCCGGCAGCTATTCTCCTAATGGGTGGCTTTGTAATCCACCAATGGGAATGAAAACATTACATGGGCGTACCACCGAATATAACTGGAGAACTCTCAATCTTAAAGATGCAGGTAACATACCGCTGTTTTTGGATTGCTCCTGGGATGATGCCTGGCCGAGCCAGACCGATGAACCTCCGGCATATAGTGGCGATGTGATAGAGTCGCCCAATGTAGATGAGATGAAGCGGTTCTGCATAAACCGGCACGATGGCTTTGTGAGCGGCGCTTTTGTGGATTTCTCTATCAGAAAGATAGGGCTCAAGGAGCTGTGGAAGTTGAAATGGCATCGAGGCTACAGAATAAACGACCCTTCACCTGTCTGGCCGGATTGGATGAAGCGTTTTAGAGACTACTAAAAGAAAACAGAAGACAGAGGATAGACTTCCGACTTCCGAATTCTGTCTTCTGACTCTGACCTCTGTACAATGGCTTGACATTTCAAATACTATCGCTATGATGTAGTTTAATCGGACGGCACATAAGAACATTTGGACAGAAAGGGGTTTTACAAAATGAGACGCTATCATGCAATCGAGTCGTGGGTATGGGGGCCTGCCCGACGGACAAGCCTTTGGGTAGGCGGGTTGTTTGCTGTTTGCCTGCTGTTTGCCTGCACCTGTGGTAGCGCAGGCACAGGTGCCACAGCGCAAGCAAGAGACAATGATGCGGTAACCTGGGCCAGAAAGATTCTCGATACCACCGGCGTGCAAGGCGGCATCGTGGTCCACCTTGGCTGTGGTAGCGGGAAGCTGACGGCGGCCCTGCGCGCCAGTGATCGCTATACGGTTCACGGGCTTGAAGCAGACCCGGCCAAGGTTGCCGAGGCGAGAAGCTATATTCAGGCTCAGGGCCTCTACGGCCCCGTCTCTGTTGAGCAGTATTCCGGCTCGGTGCTTCCTTACACGGATAATCTAATCAACCTGATTGTCGTGCAGGATGCGGGTAATGTCACCAGGAGCGAGGCAATGCGAGTCCTGGTTCCCGGAGGAGTGGCCTGTGTTCGACGCAACGGCAAGTTGAGAAAGATAGTCAAGGACTGGCCCGACAATATTGACCAGTGGACTCATTTCCTGCATGACGCAAGCAACAACGCCGTTGCCGACGATACTGTCGTCGGACCGCCTCGAAGTCTCCAGTGGGTTGCGCCGCCGCTGTGGCTTCGAAGCCATGAAACGCCGTCCGGTATTCAGTCACCCGTCTCGGCTGCCGGTCGACTGTTCTACTTCTTTGACGAAGGGCTCATCGGCATCACCGACGAGCGTTTGCCTGATCGTTGGTCGCTTGTTTGCAGAGATGCTTTCAACGGCAGGCTGCTTTGGAAGCGGTCGCTCGATTCCTGGGGCTGGCGGCAGTGGAGCCTCGAGCGATACCAGGGAAAAGACTGGACAACGTTGCGTGGTGCGCGAACTGATGTTCCTGTTGAGAACCAGCGTCGAATCGTGGCCGACGGTGACCGGCTCTACACGACACTTGCATACCGAGCTCCCATGTCCATCCTGGATGCGGCCACGGGCGATATCATTGCTACGGTTGAAGCGACGCGGGACACCAGTGAGATACTAGTCAGTAACGGCATCGTCGTTGCCTATATTCGACGAGCACTGGAGGGCAGTGCTCGGCGCAGAGGAGCTGAGGATGTGGCTGGAGCGGCATTGGTTGCTGTCGACGGACGAACGGGAGAGGTACTCTGGGACAAGCAGATTGGTCAGATCCGCCCTCTGGCATTGGCGATTGACAACGGACGCATCATCTATCTGAGTGGTAAAGACCTTGTCGCGCTCAACTTGGCCGATGGCCGCGAGCGGTGGAGCGTTCGACCGAAATTCACCACGCCGAAGACGCTGCTTATCGTTGACGATGTTGTGATCATGCAGGGTGGAAAGTATGTCGCCGCCCATGATGCGACGAACGGCAGATTGCTCTGGGAGAAAACCGTACCGTCGATCGGCGGGGGCGAGGGCGACGACCTGTTCGTAATCGATGGATTGGTATGGCGCGGGATGCTTTGTGTGGACGACAAAGGCGAGCCGGTCAGGAAGAGCCCGAATGCGCTGGTCATCGGTTGGGACCTTCGCTCGGGCGAGGAGAAGAAGCGGATCCTCGTTAACAATCTGCGGAGTCCGGAGCACCACCATCGTTGCTATCGCAACAAGGCAACCGTCCGGTATCTAATCAGTTCTTACGAAGGCGCTGAGTTTCTCGATTTCCAGGCAGATAACCATTCTCAGAATAACTGGCTTCGTGGTGCGTGCAGGCATGGAATGATACCGTGTAACGGTATGTTGTACGTCCCATCGGATCAGTGTTTCTGTCAACCCGGAGCGAAGTTTCTGGGATATGCAGCAGTGACAGCCGGACCGGATGTTGCCCTTGAGGCGGTCGCAGACCAGGAGCGTCTTGAGAAGGGTCCTGCTTACGGAGAGGTTACTGATACTCGATCGGGCTCCAAGAACGACTGGCCGACTTACCGCCACGATGCGGCACGCAGCGGCACGACCCGCAATTGGGTCCCTTACGATGTGGCGGTCGATTGGAAAGTCACGCTGGGCGGGGTGCTGACGGCGCCGGTGGCCGCAGGCGGCAAGGTATTTGTTGCAAAGTCAGACGCGCACAGCCTATACGCGTTGGATATGGCAAGCGGCGAAGTGGTGTGGCGGTTCACTGCAAACGGACGTATCGACTCGCCTCCGACGATCTACCGAGGGATGGTCTTTGTGGGGTCCAAAGACGGGTATGTGTATTGCCTGCAGGCGTCGGATGGCCAGCTCGTGTGGCGGTTCCTGGCGGCACCGGCCGACCGGCGAATTGCCTATTTCGACCAGGTCGAGTCGGCTTGGCCGGTCCACGGCAGTATCCTCGTGGAAAATGACACGGCGTACTTCACGGCCGGACGCTCCACATACCTCGACGGCGGTATCCGCGTNNCCTCACCGGGACGTGAAGAAAGATCGCGATCTCGCCTTCTTCATCCTGGGGGCCAATTCGGACGTGCTCGTCAGCGAAGGCGGGTTCATCTACATGCGTCAGAAGAAGATGACGCCCGAACTGAAGGAGGTTGAAGTCGAGGTCTTGTCGAGCAAAGGCGCTCAAGATGTAGGCCTGCATATCTTCTCGACAGCCGGTCTGCTGGACGGCTCGTGGTACAACCGTACATTCTGGATGTACTCGAAGCGATGGCCTGGCTTTCAGTTAGCGAACCAGGCCCCGAAGACCGGCCAGCTCCTTGTGGTCGACGACGAGAAGACTTATGCCGTCCGCGTGTTCTATCGTCGAAACGTGCACAGCCTGATGTTCTTCCCGGGCAAGGAAGGTTATCTGCTGTTTGCCGACCTCAATACGAACGAGCCGCAGATCGTTGGTGAGCAGGGTTCGCGTGAGCCGGTCAAATGGCTGCCTCAATCCGACTTTTCACGCGCACGCGGCGACGAGGTGCGAAAGCTCGAAAGCGAGGCCTTTGGGCTGGACAAAATGATCGGCTATACGCGAGCCCGGCCGCCAGTGTGGATGCTGTGGCTGCCGGTGCGAATCCGTGCCATGGTCAAAGCAGGCGATACTTTATTTGTGGCCGGTGCCCCGGATGTTTTTGACCCGGAAGACCCCTATGCCGCTTTCGAAGCGCGCAAAGGAGCCCAGCTTGTGGCCGTTTCGGCCAGGGACGGAAGTAAACTGTCTGAAACAGCGCTTGAGTATCCGCCCGTGTTCGACGGCATGATTGCTGCAGGCGGTCGCCTGTTTGCTTCTTTGCGGGATGGAAGTATTGTGTGCCTGGCTGGGAGGTAGTGCTGCCTCAGGCGTCCATGAAATGCTTATCGCTGGGACCCTGCTGGGCTGTCCAAAGGACGCCTCACGGCGGAATCCTGCACGATTTCAATAGGAATGGCTGGAAAGACACCCATCGAATAACGGCGTTTCTGATTTGATGGTTTGCCGTCTTTCTGTTTGGGCGTATACTCTCTGAAGGCCTCGACAATCAGATTGTCTGCGAAACCGCTTTGCACTGCGTCCTTATCGGCCTTCAGCTTGAAAGCCAGGCCTTCGGGCACAACGGTCACATCGTGAAGGGTCAGTCCCTCAGGCGGTTCATTGAGTTCCAGTTGTATTTCCTTCAAGACCGGACTTTTCCGGGTTTTGAACCGCACCCGGGCCGTGCCGCCCACAGGAATCCGGATAGGGCTGGGTCCGGCCAATGTGACAGGAGGCGCCCGCCATTTGGCTTTCTGAACCAGGACCAGCAGTTCCTGCGTCGGCACGAGGTGCCGGTAGAGGAATGCCTGCATCACATCATCTGCGCCAAATGCCGGATGGCTGACCACTTGCCCGCCGATCTGGATGCGGCCTTCCAGCTGCAGGGCAACCGGCTTTTCGGGCGCCTTAGCCGGCGCCGTCAGGGTCATGCGAACGTGGTCGCGTCCGGCAGGAATCCGCCCGCCGTTGAGCTTGAAACCTGTGGGGGCGTCTTTCAACACCACCTTGATCTCGCCATCGAATTCATCTTTCCGCAACGCATGAACGTAAATTGGAATGATGCCCCCGGCGCGAACACTATGGCTGGAGGGTGTCACACGCAGTGCGAAATCGGGCCGCGGGGCAGTGATGCGCAGGCGATAGCCGTACGCCTCGCCTCCGTGGTTTTGCGAATCGGCCAGATGCACATAGTACGTGCCGTCTTGCGGCAACTCGGCCATTAGATACGAATCGGCATGATGTGTGAACAATCCCATCATATTCTTGTGCAGGTCGGTATCTTTAAGCACATAATCGTCGTTCCATTCCAGCACGTTACCCGATACATCTGTCAGCCGCAGGAGCGAGTCGAGCGGAGAGTTCAACCGGCGGCTATAGACTTCGGCCACCACTTCATCGCCGGCGCGACCCTTAAACTGGAATACGTCGATATCGCCGGGCCGGATAATGCGGCCGTTGATTATCTTCGGCAGGTCAATCTGCTGCGCGTCTTCTATAGTGTCATTGGATTCGCTTTCTTCGCTCTCGGGCAGTGTGTCCACGGCATACGCAATGGGATTGGAAATCTGTTTTCCGCCGTAAGGCGTGCTGTGCACTTTATGGTAGGCCGTCTGCCGGATGAAGTCACTGCCGGGTTGGGTATCCAACGGCAATTGGGTCATGGGAAGATTCCAGCCGGCGACCGAGGCGACGGTTCTGACGCCGACCCTGCCGCCCAGCGGGAACACCTGAGTGACGAAGGGTCGTTCACTCACGGCGATGCGATAGACAAAATCCTCCCGTCCGCGGTAGATGGAATCGCGGATCTCCAGCTCGTATTCGCCGTCTCTGGGAATCCTGTAAAAAAGGACCGGGTCGGGATTGAAACGGTAATCGTCCGCAAAGGCCACTTCATTGCCCACGGCATCGTAGAGGGCCAGCGTAGCCTGAAACCAGCCGGGAACGGCATCGGCCAGATACGGAATCAGGCTCCGGGCCTGTGTCTCGATTACAAGCTGCTGTCCCTTTCGCGCACGAAAACGGAAACGATCGACGTCACCCGGCATTACCTGTCCATTAAATAATACAGGCAGCTCGTGGGGCTTTTCCTTCGGCAGATTCGGCACCTTCAACAGGTTGGGCAGGTCGGGATAGGCTTTCTGGTTGTTGGGCTCCAGCTCACGGATTTCCGGCAGCAGCCCCACCTGGAAGACCATGGGATTGGTCAGGCCGGTCCTGGTTGCGAGCCGCAGTTCACGGTTGCCGGGCGGCGCATCAGGTTCGATGGTGACTTCAATCAGCACAGATTCGGCAAGCTGCCGGTTGGCCTGCACCTTGGCCCTGGGGAAGAAGAGAACATTCGTAATATGCGCCAGCTCTCGAAGGCTTTTATTATCCAGGTCGTCCAATAACGGATGGTCCGGCAGTTTCACTTCTTTGGTCCCTGTGGCTTTGCCCGGGGCAGGCTTGGCTATGTTTTTCTGCTTCGACGCCACGGGCTTGTCCACTGCCTTTTTCGCAGCCGTGCTCCTTCGGGCTCTGCTCTGGCGAGAGGCTTTTCTCGCGGGTAAGGAACGACCGCGGCTCTTCCCGGCCAATTCGGACAACCGCTTGGCCCGCACCTCTTTCAGACGCTTTTGGAGTAACTGGCGCTGTTCTCTCTGCAAATTTCGCAGCGGTCTGATGTACCGGATGACCGAGGCACGCACGCCTTGGCCGGAGATGTGCACGTCCGTGGCGCCTCCAAGGAACTGGCCGCCGGCGACA
>JABAOH010030491.1_pt1 | contig 18077 bp, 9 predicted proteins | sample 7062181 | NCBI WGS metagenome assembly JABAOH01 (sample SAMN14538630, study PRJNA623070) | marine sediment metagenome | biome: marine biome [ENVO:00000428]; feature: marine pelagic biome [ENVO:01000023]; material: deep marine sediment [ENVO:00002113]; isolation source: pool of 5 deep marine... | reverse complement strand
AAAGCATAGTACTTAGCACATTCCCGGAGTTTAATGAGAACGAGATATATAAAGAGTCTGAGGATGAAGTTGAGTTTATTAAAAGCATTGTAAGTGCCTGCAGGGGCCTAAGGGCCATCGTTGGTCTACACCCCTCAGAGAGGGTGAACATACTGCTTCTTCCAGAAAATGAGAAAGCCAAGCTGCACATTGCATCTAACAAGGATTCCATAGTAAACTTGGCTTCACTATCAGCACTTGAGCTTGTAGAGGGCAGTAAACCCGAGAAATGCGTAACCCAGGTTATTTCCGGAGTAGAGGCATTTCTGCCTGTTGAAGGACTGATTGATATAGAAAAAGAGACCCAAAGAGTTAAGAAAGAAATTGCTAAAGTAGCAAAGGATTTAGAGCAGACGGAGAAAAAACTCTCTAATAAAAACTTTATAGACCGTGCCCCGGAAGATGTGATTAGTAAGGAGAAGGAGAAGCTAGAAGAATTTTCCACCCAGATGAAAAAACTCGAAGAAGTTCTCTCAAAGTTAGAAGAAGCTAATTAATACGACCCCGATCAAACGCCGAAAAGGCCAAGCTGCTTGTATTTGGATTTCTGATCCGTAAGCTCAACAGGGTATTTACCCGTAAAGCACGCGTTACAAAAGTGCTCTTTGCCGTTTACCTTCTTTGCCGCTTGAACAGCTTTCATAACACCTTCCATGCTCAAGTATCCAAGGGTATCAGAGGTTATATATTTTCTGATTTCATCGGTAGTCAATGAGTTTGCTATCAGCTCCTCTTTAAGCGGTGTATCTATTCCGTAATAACAAGAGAACTTTGTAGGAGGCGAGCTTATCCTCATGTGTATCTCTGTTGCGCCGGCCGACCTAATCATTTTTACAATCTTTCTGCTCGTAGTGCCTCTTACAATTGAATCATCGATGATTACTACTTTCTTGCCTCTCAGCACTTCACTTATAGCGTTTAATTTCAGCTTTACACCGAAATTCCTAATCGACTGCTGCGGCTCAATGAAGGTNNTTCTAAGAAGCCCAAGCTCTAGGGGAAGTCCGGACTCTTCAGCAAAGCCCATAGCTGAGGGTACTCCTGAGTCAGGCACTGCAACTACAATATCCGCATCCGCCGGGTGCTCACGGGCCAGCTGTTTTCCCAGCTCCTTTCTCACCTGATATACATTTCTTCCTGTAAGAAAGCTGTCAGGTCTTGCAAAATATATATATTCAAACACACAGTAAGCGTGTTTTACATGTCCAAAGGGTTTGAAGGACTCGACTCCGTCTGCGCTGACCACAACAATTTCCCCGGGCTCTATTTCCCTTTCATATTTTGCTTCAATCAGATCAAATGCGCAGCTCTCTGAGGCAAACACCGGAGAATCCCCGAGCTTGCCCATAACAAGCGGCCTAAAACCGTAGGGATCTCTTGCTGCTATAAGGTAATCGGGGGTAAGAAACAACAGTGAGTATGCTCCCTTACACCTCATAAGCGCCTCTATAATTCTTCTTACAAGTTTTTCTTCTTTCGATTTTGCAATCAGGTGGACGATAACCTCAGTATCGGTTGTCGATTGAAAGATTGCTCCCTCTCCCTCAAGCTCATCTCTGAGGCTTTTTGCATTTGTCAGATTACCGTTATGAGCAATGGCGAGTGAGCCCCTGAAATAGTTTATCACTATGGGCTGCATATTTTTTAGCTGACTCGATCCGGTGGTTGAATAGCGGACATGGCCTATGGCATTCTTCCCCGGTAGTTCAGATAGGACTTCTTCGGAAAAGATATCTGATACAAGTCCCATATCCCGGTGATTATGCAGGTTGACCCCGTCTGATGTGACAATCCCTGCGCTCTCCTGTCCCCTGTGCTGAAGGGCATGGAGTCCCAGATAGGTTAGATTGGAGGCCTCGAGGTTGTTAAATATGCCAAAAACACCACATTCTTCTTTGAGCTTAGGCATAGCTTTTTAGTATATTCTCAAATCCCTGGGCCCATACATCATAGGCTTTGGTTATGGGAATATCTATCAAATCCCCTATTAATAGTCTTGTTCCGCTAACTCTACCTATTACTGTCATTGCTAAGTTTTTGTCTTCTGTAATTTCTTTAACCTTGCTCAGATTTCGGTCTTCTAAAGACACTACCACTCTCCCTTGGGTTTCAGAGAATAAAACAGCATCTTTTCTTATTGATTGAGGCACATCTACTTCAACGCCGATCGGTCCCTTTGGTGTGAAACAACACTCGGAAATAGCTACAGCAAGGCCACCCTCTGAGATGTCGTGTGCTGACTTTATTATACCTTTCTCAGAGGCTTTTAGTAAGACCTCAATTAATTTTAATTCCTGATTCAAGTCAAGCGCCGGGGGTGCCCCTTCTACTTTCCCATGAATTTGTTTTAAATACTCACTTCCGCCAAACTCTTCTTTAGTCTCTCCTAACAATACGACCACATCCCCTTGGTCTTTAAACCATTGGGTCAAATGCGTATCTGTATTCTCAATAAGCCCAACCATTCCAACAGTTGGGGTAGGGTAGATCGCGGTGCCTTCTGTTTCATTATAAAAACTAACGTTGCCGCTTACTACGGGGGTATTTAATTTTAAGCAGGCCTCACTCATCCCGTTTATTGCCTGCTCGAACTGCCACATAACCCCGGGGTTCTCCGGGCTTCCAAAATTAAGGCAATCGGTGATAGCAAGCGGTTTAGCGCCCGAGCATGCAAGGTTTCTTGCGCTTTCTGCCACTGCAATTGCGGCCCCGGTGTAGGGATCTAAGTAGCAGTATTTTGAGTTGCAGTTTGTTGTCATAGCAACAGCTTTGTTTGTTCCCTTTATCCTCACGACAGCGGCATCGGAGCCTGGCATGGCGATAGTGTTTGTTCTCACCATATGGTCATATTGCTCATAAATCCATTTCTTGCTTGCAAGCGTGGGGGATGACAAGAGAGTTAAAAGTACCCGGTTAAAATCGTCAGGAACCGCTATGGTAGCGAGATTGAGTTCGGAAATTGCATCGATATAATCAGGTCTTGAGATCGGCCTGCTATAGGAAGGGGCTTCTTCTGATATAAGATTTATCGGTATTTCTGCCGACAGCGTACCTTGATCTGTAATAACTAACTTTCCACTGTCTGTTACCTCTCCGATGACGCTGAAATCAAGATCCCATTTATTAAATATATCTTCTGCAATTTGTTCTTTGCCTTTTTCGACCACCATCAACATGCGCTCTTGCGACTCTGAGAGCATTACTTCATATGGGGTCATTCCATCTTCTCTCCTGGGCACCTTTTCTATCTCGATGCTGAGCCCGGTTCCTGCCCGCTCGGCCATCTCCGTTGAAGATGATGTGAGTCCCGCAGCGCCCATGTCCTGTATGCCCACTACGATTCCCGTTTTAAAAAGCTCAAGACATGCCTCGAGCAAGAGCTTCTCGGTAAATGGATCACCGACCTGTACTGCCGGTCTTTTCTCCTCGGCCTCTTTAGTAAAGGTCTCAGACGCCATCACAGCGCCGTGAATACCGTCTCTTCCGGTCTTAGATCCCACATAAATCACAGGATTTCCAACCCCGGTTGCATATCCCCTGAATATTTCGTCTGTTCTGGTTATACCGAGAGCAAATGCATTAACTAGGGGATTTCCATTGTAGCAGTTATCGAAATAGACCTCCCCGCCGACTGTCGGAATTCCGATGCAGTTCCCATATCCCGCTATTCCGGCTACTATGCCGTCTACAAGAAATTTTGTTTTGGGAAGCGATGGATCACCAAACCTAAGTGAATCTAAAAGCGCGATTGGTCTTGCCCCCATTGTAAATATATCCCTCAGTATTCCTCCCACACCGGTGGCAGCTCCCTGGTAGGGCTCGATGAACGAGGGGTGATTGTGGCTTTCCATCTTAAACACTGCACAAAGACCCTCTCCGATATCAACTATTCCTGCATTTTCTCCAGGACCCTGGATTACAACTTCCCCTTCAGTCGGAAGTCTCTTAAGATGCACTCTCGAGCTCTTATATGAGCAGTGCTCAGACCACATAGCTGCCAATATACCAAGCTCGGTGATATTAGGCTCTCTGCCGAGCGCGTCTACAATCTTGTTATACTCTTCCTCTGTTAGTCCGTGATCAAGTGCAGTTTGTAAATTGGGCATCTCGGGTTTGTCTCTCGCGTATTAATATACCTGTAAATTTACTGACATTATATGGTCCGGGTCCCTATTGTATATTGGTTTTCTGCCTTGTATCATTACTTGGATTGACACTATGGTTAAGGAAATGCCGGATACAGATACAAAGAATATAAAGGATTTAAGTCCCGGAGAAATTGAGCAATTTGTCTCCGATAACAACCTGCAGCCTTTTAGAGCAAGGCAGATCAGCAAATGGGTATATCAAAGAGGGGCAGCATGCTTTGATGAGATGTCCGATCTTTCAAAGGACTTTAGGGATATTCTTCGGTTCTCATTCTCAATTGGACCCTCACTAGAGCTTGCTCAGGAACAAATATCTGAAGACGGAACTAAAAAATATTTGTTTAAACTAGCTGACGGCAATCAAATTGAAACTGTTCTTATCCCGGATAAATCAAGAAATACGCTTTGCATATCATCTCAGGTCGGCTGCGCGCTTGGCTGCACATTCTGTCTGACGGGGACAGTGGGTAAGATTAGAAATTTGAAGCCGTCTGAGATATTGGATCAGTACCTGATTGTAAACGAACGCAACGATAACAATGTAACAAACATTGTTTTTATGGGTATGGGAGAGCCGCTTGATAATCTGGACAATCTTGTGAAGGTAATTAATATCCTGATTGACCCGCACTATATCGGGCTTTCCCCCAAACGTATAACAGTTTCAACATCGGGGCTTGTGCCGAAAATAAAAGAGCTGGGCGAGCAGGTATCTGTTAATCTCGCAGTCTCGCTCAATGCCCCCAGGGACGAGCTTAGGGATGAGATAATGCCTATTAATAAAAGATATCCCATAGGCGAGCTGATTGATGCAAGCGTAAAGTTTCCTGTACCAAATAGAAAATACCTAATGTTTGAGTATGTTTTGCTAAAAGACGTAAACGACTCCGACAGTGACGCTCACACTTTGGGCAGACTGCTTAAGGGAATTAAGTGCAAGATAAACTTGATACCCTTTAATGAGGCGCAGCCTCTTCCCTATAAATCTCCTAGTTGGGATAGGGTGCTTCGATTTCAAGAAATACTAATATCATATAAAATAAATGTTCGGATAAGAAAGAGTAGGGGGAGCGACATATTAGGTGCCTGCGGTCAGCTGGCTGCATCATATCCCTCAAAAAAAACACGTGCAGTCATATAGTTTTATATTTAGGAGTATCAAGATAGATTATGACCGGATCAGAAATTAGAGAGTTATTTCTCAAGTTTTTTGAGGAAAATAACCATACCATAGTGCAGAGCTCATCATTAATTCCTCAGGATGACCCGACACTTCTTTTTACTAATGCCGGGATGGTGCAGTTCAAGGATACATTTCTGGGCTTGGAGAAACGCCCGTATAAGAGAGCCACGTCATCCCAAAAATGTGTTAGAGCAGGAGGCAAACATAATGATTTAGAGAACGTTGGTCACACGTCCAGACACCATACGTTTTTTGAGATGCTGGGCAATTTTTCCTTCGGTGACTACTTTAAGAAAGAAGCAATCGAGTTTGGCTGGAAGCTCATTACAGAGGTGTACAAACTTCCTGAAGACAAGCTTTGGGTAACTGTATTTGAAGACGATGATGAAGCGGCAGAGCTTTGGCAGAAAGTGATCGGGCTGCCGGCAGACAGAGTACTTAGAATGGGGGAGAAGGATAACTTCTGGTCGATGGGCGACACAGGTCCTTGCGGTCCGTGCTCTGAGATACTGATAGACCAAGGAGAAGAGTTTAGCTGCGGCAAGAAAACCTGCGCTCCGGGTTGCGACTGTGACAGATACCTTGAGCTCTGGAATCTGGTATTTATGCAGTTTGACCGCGATTCGAAGGGTAAGATGATACCTCTTCCCAACCCAAGCATCGATACCGGCATGGGGCTTGAGAGGTTAACAGCTGTGCTCCAGGGCGTTAAAAGCAATTACGAGACGGATCTTTTGCGCGGAATTATCTCAAATGTAGAGGATATATCCGCTAAGAGCTATGGCGATGATGAGAACTCAGACGTTTCAATGAGGGTAATGGCTGACCATGCGCGTGCTGTAACATTTTTAATCTCGGATGGAGTCTTTCCTTCAAACGAAGGCAGGGGCTATGTGCTTAGAAGGATTCTAAGGCGCGCTGTGCGTCACGCAAAGATGCTTGGGATCGAAGAGCCGTGTCTTTACAAAATAACATACAGGGTTAAAGAAATAATGCAGGATGCATATCCTGAGCTTGAGGAAAAGATAGATTTTGTTGCGGATGTTGTAAAAAATGAGGAAGAGAGGTTCTTTGAAACAATAGACAGAGGGCTCGAGCTGCTCAAGGTCGAGATAGATAAGCATAAAGGGAAAAAAGTGCTTCCGGGCGATGTAGTGTTTAAGCTCTATGACACATACGGTTTTCCGGTAGACCTTACTCAGGATATAGCAGCAGAGGCCGGCCTTTCTTTGGATGAAGCCGGGTTTGAGAAAGAGATGGAGCAGCAGCGGACACAGTCCAGAGAGGCATGGAAGGGAGATGGTGAAGGAGATTTAGACCCCCTATACAAAGAGGTTTTATCCGGGGGTCTTATAGTGAATTTTACTGGTTATGGACGCACCGAAGACACGGGCAAGATATCGGCCATAATTAAGGACGGGATGCTTGTAGACAGTGCAGAGGAAGGACAGGAGGTTGATATCATAACGGACAAAACGCCTTTTTACGGTGAGTCCGGTGGTCAGGTGGGCGACAGAGGCACTATTGAAGCTGAAAGCGGGATAGCTCAGGTGCTTGATACAAAAAAACCTCTTCCGGTAATTTATGTTCACCGTGCCGTTGTTAAAAAAGGAAAGCTTTCCGTTGGGGATGAAGTAGAACTAAAGGTCGATAAAAAATTCAGATATGGAGTCCAGACACATCATTCCACAACTCATATACTCCATGCTGTGCTAAGAGAGGTGCTTGGTACCCATGTCGGTCAGGCGGGGTCTCTTGTTGCGCCCGGCAGATTGAGATTTGATTTCACTCACCACTCCTCTATCGATCCTAAAGATATAAGGAAGATGGAGGATATTATAAACGAGAGGATCAGGTGGGATGATAACGTTGTAATTGAGACAGACGTGCCATATGACGAGGCAATAAAAAAAGGCGCAATGGCATTTTTTGAAGAAAAATACGGTGACAAAGTCAGAGTGGTCAGCATCGGCGATTATAGTACAGAGCTGTGTGGAGGCACTCATCTGGACAGCTCAGGAGAGGCGGGGCTTCTTAAAATAATCTCAGAAGGCGCATCATCAGCGGGAGTTAGAAGAATAGAAGCCTTGGCGGGTGAGTCGGCTTGGGACTATATGCGAGGGAAAGAAGATACTCTCATCAAAGCTTCAAACATCCTTAGGGTTCCGGAGTCCGATTTTATTTCCAGGCTTAAAAAACTAGTGGATGAGCGCGAGTCTGTAAAGGCCGAGCTTGATTCATATAAAAATAAGATGTTAAGTGAAAAGACCGGCGATTTAATGGACAATATAAAAGAAGTAAACGGAGTCAAAGTGCTTTCTGCCGAGGTGTCCGGAGCCGATGCGGGACAGCTACGAAAAGTCTGGGATGATATTAAGAGCAAACTCGATTCCGGTGTTGCTATTCTAGGAAGCAAAACCAATGGTAAAGCCTATATCTTAGTTGGTGTTACCAAGGATTTAACTGAAAAGTATCATTCGGGAAATATGGTAAGGGAGCTTGCCCCTATTATAGGAGGCAAAGGCGGCGGCAAGCCCGATCTTGCTCAGGCTGGCGGGGATAATCCCGATAAATTAAGCGATGCCCTCAACAAAGCATTCGATATTGTAGGAGCTAACTAGCAACTATGGTTTTCTGATCAGGAATTCTTGCTGATTCCCTTCTCCTTAAGAACTGTCTTCATTTTCTTGAGCGCTGCATTTTCAATTTGTCTTACCCTTTCTCTCGAGATATTGTATTTCTCTCCCAATTCTTCAAGCGTAAGGGGTTTGTCGGCTAATATGCGGTTTTCAATAATAAACCGCTCTCTGTCTTTAAGGGTTTTAAGCGCATCAACCATTCCACTCTTTACAATCTCATCCTGCTCAACTTTTGTTATTAGGTCTTCCTGATTCTGATCGTCACCTGCAAGAAAATCCAAATGGGATAGATCATTGTCGCCCTTAATTTCAGCATCTAATGAGAGATCTTTACTGCCCATTCTTTTATCCATCTCCATTACTGCTTCATCCGAGACATTGAGCTTCTCAGCGAGTTCCTTATAGTCTTCTGCGCTCAAATTCCCGTCACCCAGCTCCAGTTGATTTTTTGTGGAGCGCAGTTTATAGAAAAGCTTTCTTTGGGCCTGTGTTGTTCCAAGCTTAACCAGGCTCCAGCTCTTGATGATGTAGTTTTGTATATATGCCCTTATCCACCAGACGGCATATGAGATAAGCCGGTAACCTTTTGTAGGGTCAAATCCCTTGACTGCGTGCATAAGCCCTATGTTTCCTTCCTGAATAATATCCATAGTGTTGAAACCATAGTTCTTATACTCATTTGCGACCTTCACTACAAATTTAAGGTTAGATGAGACAAGCTTTCTGGCAGCGTCTAAGTCCCCGTCATTCTTATATTTCATAGCCAGCTCATACTCCTCTTCACGGCTTAGTACCGGGTAGTTGCTGATTTCAGCCATATATCTTTGAAGAGAAGTAGTATGTGCCGGAAGAAGGTTTCCTTTAGGGCGTTTTTCGTTATTTTTGTCAGTTTTCTTAGCCATCAGTGCGTCTCTCTTAATTATTCTGACTACTTTAGTATACTTTTACTGGTGATTCTAGGCAACCAGCATATTTTATCTTGCCGGAACCTTCTGTAATTATTACAAAATGTAGGGTTATATTGAATGCACCTTGACTGATATGGTGCTTCTGTTAGAATGTTGTGCTTGAAGTTCTGAGCTTAATTTTTCGGTTCCGGAGTAGCTCAGCTGGCAGAGCGGGTGACTGTTAATCACTAGGTCGGGGGTTCGAATCCCTCCTCCGGAGCCAAGATTATTCCAAAGTAACTGATTCGGTTTTCCCAATAAACTTCTTGTTTTATATCTTCTAGAATAAGTCTGGTTATACTATATTTATAAATATATATTAACATGGTGGTTTTGATGGTTAGAAAGATAATCAATACATAGCCCCACATACAACAGTGGTAAGGAGGATTGAAATAACTAGAGTGCTGGGTTCACGAAATTATCTAATAAAGAGTTTAGTATTTGTAGCACTATTCGGGTTTATGTCATTAGGTGCAATCGGAGGATGCAGTGATAACAATAATGGGGGGCAGAATGGTGCACAGGCACTTACAGAAAATGACTTTGTAAATGATATAACTCTATCTGCAAATCCGGAGAAACACCTAGTCGTAAAGTTCCTAGAGCATCCAGACGCTGAGGGGACTGAAAACGATACAGGGGAAGTGGGGAATGATGTGTTTCCACTAACATATAAAAGAACGCTGGAACACACCTTCTGCTGGGAGGATGATGACCCCGGAGCAGGGCACTTTATGGAGCTTGATGATGACGAAGGAAACTTGATTTTCAGACTGGACGTAAATGGGGATTGTCTTACAGAGATAATAGAGGCAGGGGATTATATTATGACTATTCACCATGACGGGAGGATATTGACTACACATACCATTTTTATAATTCCGGATACAGATAACAACCAGCAGGCTACAGAAACACAAGGATTAATTCACAGATTCAAATTAGTAGTTGCGAGTTTAGTAGAGAATATCCAAAATACAGTATCTAAAGATGCAATAGCACAAAGTGTTCAGGACAATATAAACACACTTATCTCAACAAATAGCTGTCCTAGATGCAATCTGTCTGGAGCTGATCTGAGCAATGCAGATCTAAGCAACGCAAATCTGAGCAATGCGGATTTGAGTGGAGCGAAACTTGTTAATGCAGATCTGAGCAGTGCGGATCTGACAGGAGTGACCCTCTCTTCAACTGATTTTAGCGACGCAACGTGGTGTGACGGCCAGTGTATGTGCGGAGACAACTCGCTTGATACATGTGTTGGATGCGGATCAATTGACATATGTATTTCTTTAACCCAAATCCGACGTATAAAAGGAATTGCATATGATCCAAGACCGTCTAACTTCGAAGAAAATCCAGATAATATGTACTTTGACGACGACTTTTATAACCAGGACTTTTGCCAGCTCTGGGGTAACAAGACATCTGTAGGTTGCTCTCAAAAACCCGATAAATTTCGAAATGATCTAATGACTATGAAAAATATTGGTGTTAATTTCATTCGAATGTACGACTGGAACTGGCAGCGCGACCATGAAGGATTTCTCGAATACGCAGCAGACATGGGTATAAGGGTGACTGTACCTTTTTGTAATGGGTGCATGGCCACAGAAACAGCAGAAAAAATAATTGAAGATATTAACAGCTATTCCGACAAGGCGAAAAGCGCTATTGCCCTGTTCATTGTCGGTAATGAACTCGCTGGGTTTCTGGATTTTGTACCGCAGACATTAAATGCGATAAAAGGAGCCTCTGGATCTCTTTCAAATGTACCTATATGCACTCCCATCAAGACCAATGGCTCAGGCAAGGAAGCGGTGGTGGCAAACGCGCTCATTGATACGAAAAAGGTATTTGATGTCTACAAAAACAACTCCATGGAAGACCGTTTTGTCGCATGCGTAAATTTCTATGGAATAGGACTTCCAGGCTCTATGGATAAACCCGCTCAGCAGCTTGAAGACTTTGTCGACGGAATGCTTGCCCGTGGACAATTACTTGCAAATAACTCAATCCCGCTTGTGCTTTCAGAGCTTGGTGTGTTCCTTGTGGGAGGGCCTGCGCTTGACAACAATATGTGCATCACGGCCAATATTGAGCCCAACGCTGGGGGAGATCAGTCTTTGCAAGCTATGTGGCTTGATGAAGTACTTGCCAAATCCAACGATTTGGTTAGCGCAAATCCTCTGTACAGGGGTAGTGCTGTGTTTCAATTTATGAATAAAAATTTCACATCCGTATGTGCTCTTGATAAGGACCTCGGGATTTTTTCCTTGGATCAACCCGCAATGCCGTGGCAGGGAGAAGCGCGTAACAATAATGGCAATCCTCCAACAGATCCTCCTTATCCTATTGACACGCTAAACCAAACACCTCGATTTATGCCCGTTATGAATAATTATTGAGCATAATAACGACCTGTACCCCTATTATAGGACCATAATGTGAGATTCTTGAGAGAAAGCGTATATATAGGGCCAGTTGGATTTGTTCTTAATCCTAGATTAATTCTGGGCACCAAATTGGCACAGTAAAGGTTAGTTTAATGCTGACCACATATTCCTTCGTTATTATGTTTTTAGTATCTTATAATGTATTTAGCAAGCGAGAAAATTCATTCATCAAAGACCGAGAAATTCTTGTGCTGAATTTGTAAAATCAGTTAGTGAATACCAGAGTGCGGGAGTTCGAAGTGTATCAACTATCCCGAGCCAATCATTATAAGTCGTACAATCCACCATCATATTAAATGGTTTTTTCAAAGAATAACGTAGGGTTGCACCTTCTAGCTCTAAGTTCGAAAATACATAATTGATAAGCTTACGTTTTTGCTCAATATTCGAACTTTCAAATAGCTCATATGCTTTCGATGCGATAGAATGTTTACCTTAGTTCAGAAGAATCATGCATTTTACACTTTGCATTTCCGCTACGGCAATTCAAAGCCCCGTTCAGACAAAGTGCCTGAAAATATAAGGGTTCACTATCCCGATTTATATATAAATGGTGAATTAATAAGCATAGAACCGATACAGTTTAAGTGGACTCCTAGTATAGAAGCCTTGGTTGATCCGCTGTAGTAGCTAACTCATAAGGTAATACTCAGGATCTGTAGTTGGCTGAGAAAAACGGAACACAAGTATTTTTTCACTATTTCATGTCGTTATTTCACATGAAAACCGTTTTCCTGGTGTAATGGGAAAAGTTCCAATCCGAAACATCGAATAGGCCGGAGTTAATAAACACGAACCCACACAATAGTAAAATGATACCAAAAACTAAAAGAATGATAATAATTTTCACATTTAATCCTCCTTAATATTGCTATTTTTATTATTCATTACATCTAGACCTCTTCCTCTCCATAGTGAGTAAACGACTGGAATAATAACAAGTGTTAATATAGTTGAAGTTATTAGCCCTCCGACCATAGGTGCTGCTATTCTTTTCATCATATCTGCACCAGTACCCAGACTCCACATTAGGGGAAGTAAACCCATGGTTGTAGACATAAATGTCATCATTATGGGTCTTACTCTTTGCACAGCACCTTCAGTTATAGAGCCGTGAAGGTCTGTAATATTTTTCATGTTTCCCTCAGATTTCCATTTTTTATGAGCTTCATCGAGGTAAATTATCAACACTACCCCAGTTTCAGCTGCAAGCCCTGCAAGTGCTATCATTCCAACCCATACAGCTACACTAAGGTTGTATCCGAGTAGATATAAAAGCCATATGCTTCCAACCAAGGCAAAAGGAACCGAGAGAAGTACGATCAAGGTTTTGGTGACCGATTTGAAATTCATATAGAGTAAAAGAAATACAAATAGGATCGTTAATGGAACTACGATCTGGAGCCTTTCTTTGACTCTTTGCAAATATTCATATTGACCAGCCCATTCTATGAAGTAACCAGGAGGAAGATTGACCTTGTCTCTTATCAATTCTTTTGCTTCCTCTACATAGCCTTCAAAATCTTTGCCCTCAACGTCAACGAAGACGTATCCTACTTTTTGTCCATTTTCATTTCTTATCTGTGGCGGACCTGTTGTGAAATTTATATCAGCCAATAGTGATATTGGAATTTGTGCTCCGCTAGGGGTTGGTACTACTACTCTTTCAAGCTCTTCTATGTCTGTTCTAAGTTCTCGTTGATACCTTACATTGATTGGATACCTTTCCTGACCTTCAACTGTTTGAGAGATATTTTTACCACCAATAGCCGTCTCTATAATATCCTCAACATCTCCAACCGTAAGACCATAGCGTGCAGCCTGTTCACGGTTAATATCGAAATCGAGAAAATAACCCCCAGTTACCCTTTCCGCAAATACACTTCTGGTTCCATCTTTCTGAGATAATACTCCCTCAATTTCAACACCAATATCTTCTATAGTTTTAAGGTCAGGACCAAAAACTTTAATGCCAAGATTACTTCTAAAGCCTGTAGATAACATCTCAGTTCTGGTCTGAATAGGCATCCAGAATATATTTGCCATACCAGGGAATCTGACGTTTTCGTTCATCTCAGCTAATAGCTTGTCCCAGGTCATTCCCGGTCTCCATTGGTCTTTTGGTTTAAGTGTGATGACAGTTTCCACCATGCTCAGTGGAGCAGGATCAGTTGCTGTACTGGCTCGACCTATTTTACCAAAAACTCTTTCGACCTCGGGGAACTCCATTAGCATTTTGTCTTGAGTGTTCAGTATTTTGGCAGCCTCTGTTATCGACATACCGGGAACAGCAGTAGGCATATAGAGTATTGTTCCTTCATTCAAAGGCGGCATAAACTCCGAGCCAAGTTTGTAAAATGGGATAAGTGTTAGCAAGAATATTGCTAATGCAGCTAGTAAAACTGCTTTTTTAAATTTCAGGGCGAAATTAACTACAGGGTTATATATCCATATCAAAGCCCGGCTTATTGGATTTTTCTCTTCAGGCCTCACTTTACCCTTAATTAACAATACAATAAGTGCAGGCGTGAGGGTTATAGCAAGAAGAGCCGCAAATAACATTGAAAATGTCGTGGTAAAAGCAAGTGGTTTAAAGAGCCTTCCTTCCTGTGCCTCGAGAGTAAATACAGGAAGAAAAGAAATCGTAATTACTAAAAGTGCAAAGAAAATAGGCTTTCCAACTTCTTTCATAGCATCAGAAATTACCTCTAATCTACTACCAACTTCTCCTCCTATCTGCCATTTCTCTAACTTCTTATGCACATTCTCAACAAGTACTATTGAGGCATCAACCATCACTCCAATAGCTATAGCTATTCCTCCAAGAGACATTATGTTCGTGGTAAGATTTAAGTAATAAATAGGGATAAAAGCCATTAGAACAGCTAGCGGTATTGTAAGAATAGGAGTTATGGCACTCCTAAAATGGAATAGGAAAAGAATGATTACAATACTTACGATGATACCTTCTTCTAACAATTTGCCCTTTAGTGTATCTATCGCACTTTGAATCAGACTAGATCGGTCGTAAGTTGTAACTATTTCTACACCTTCAGGCAACGAAGGTTCTATATCTTCTAATTTTTGCTTTACCCTTTCTATTACCTCAAGAGCATTTTCTCCATAACGCATTATTACAATGCCACCGACTGTCTCGCCCTTGCCGTCTAAGTCAGCTAGACCTCTTCTAATGTCTGGTCCTATTTGAACATTCGCAATATCTCTTATGTATACTGGAGTGCCGTGACCAGTCGCCTTAACAGGTATTAGCTCTATATCTTCTATTGATTTTATATATCCCCGACCCCTTACAAAATACTCAGTAGTTGCAAACTCTACGACTCTGCCTCCCACATCATTGTTGCTCCGCCTTATGGCAGTTATTACATCTTCTAATGGTATGTTGTAGGCAACCAGCTTATTAGGGTCTATTTCCACCTGGTATTGCTTCTCAAACCCTCCCACACTAGCCACCTCAGCTACTCCAGGAACCGATTCAAGCCAATACCGAAGATACCAGTCCTGAAAGGTTCTAAGCTCAGCTAAATCGTTATTTCCAGTTTCATCAACAAGCGCATATTGGTAGACCCATCCAACACCAGTTGCGTCGGGGCCTAATGTTGGAGTTACTCCTTCAGGTAATTTGCCCGAGACCTCATTTAGGTATTCGAGAATCCTGCTTCTAGCCCAATACATATCGGACCCATCCTCAAAAATTACGTAAACAAACGAGAATCCAAAGAACGATTGACCACGGACAAATTTCACATTGGGAGCCGCTATCATTGTTGTAGTGATAGGGTAGGTAATCTGGTCTTCCACTAGGTCAGGACTTCTACCAGGCCATTCTGTGAATACTATTACCTGAACATCAGACAAATCCGGTATTGCATCAAGAGGGGTATTTTTCATTGCCCAAAATCCCCATGCAGCTATGATAAGAACCAGGATTATTGTAAGGAATTTGTTATTAGAAGAATAATCAATAATTTTTTCTATCATTTTCCATCTCCATATTTTGAGCTAAGATCGTGCATAACACCTCAGTGATTGTGAAGCTGAGGTTCTGGCGTCCCAGGATCACTTTATAATTCCTGATCTAATTTGAGTTCTAGATTCTTGTTGCTATCCTGATTACTTACATCTTCGCCCCAGGTTGCAACAGCAGCTTGTACTTTACTTTCAGAGTCGATAAGGAAATTAGCTCTTGAGACTACTTCTTCTCCTTCGGTTAAACCTCTTAGCACCTCATAGTAACTACCAGCTTTCTGTCCGAGTTCTACTCTTCTTATCTCCATCTTTCCATCACCCTTATCGACAAATACAATGTCCTTTTTGCCGGTTCTTAATACAGCGCTCGAGGGTATTGTTAGCTTATCTCCAATAGGAACATCGAGAGTTACATCTGCATACATCTCAGGGAGTAACCTGAGATCAGGGTTTGGAAACTCAAGTCGCACATTAACAGTTCTCGTTTCTGCATTAATATGAGGGCTTATAAATGTGACTTCTCCCTCAAATACCTCACCAGGAAAAGAGGCTAGAGTCATTTTTGCCTTCTGTCCCAACTTGATCATGGAAATTTCATTTTCGTAGATGTCTACTTGGACCCAAACTCTTGAATGATCGGCAATTGTATAAACTGTCGTGTTAGGATCAACAAACATATTGTCAAAGGCATTTCTTACTATAACGTTTCCGGAAATTGGGGAGTAGATAATAACGCTATCCTTTACTTTTCCTGTTTTCTCTAACTCCCTGATCTGGCTTTCTGAAATATCCCAAAGTTGAAGCCTTCTTCTACTAGCTTCCATTAACGAATTTGCGCCTTGAGATATTTCTGGAAAATCACTATTCGTTAATATATCTTTTGAACGAAGTGCAAGAAGAAATTCCTCTTGGCTGGATACAAGCTCTGGGCTATAGATTGAAAAGAGTGGGTCTCCCTTTTTTACATATTGCCAGGTGTAATCAACAAACACTTTGTCAATCCATCCTTTAATCTTTGTATGGATGTGTTCTATTTTGGTTTCATCAATTTCAACCATTCCCACAGTCCTAATATCTTTATCCAAGGTTCTTATCTTCACAGGTTCGGTTTTTATTCCAATTAACTGTTGCCTTTCAGGACTCACAGTGAATGTAGACTTCGTCCTTTGATCACTCCTAGGTTTAGGAGCAATTCCCATAGTACTATGATCGTGACCCTGCATTCCGGCTATGTCTTCTCCGTTTGTGGCTTGATCTTTTTCATCTGTTTTTATTTGAGAGGCGGCTTGTATTTCAGAATTGTCTTTTTTCCATACAGGAGTAGTTTCCATGCCGCAGATAGGACATTGTCCGGGTTCTTCTAATCTGACTGAGGGGTGCATAGCGCAGGTCCAATAATCTATTTCTCCTTCCTCTGTAAAGACAGGTCTGTACTCGTGCTCATGAACATCTGTAAAGATCGGTATTTTGTTAATTAAGGGAATGTCTGAACCATATCTGTAAAGGGCAAATGATATGATTACCAGTACTACTATTATCCCTATTATTTTGTTTTTGTTAGTTTGCTTCATTTTCTTCCCCCTTAATTTCGCTATAATCTGCAGAGCTATTAGGGTTTGTTAAATCATAAGCAATCAGCTCTACAGCAGAAATTTCCTCTATTCGAGCTAGAGCTTTCTGGTATTCGGTAAGTTGTTGGTAATACTCAAGCTCAAAATTGAATAATGTGATCAAATTATTAAGAAGCGTTAGAAAGTCTACATCTCCTACCTGGTAACCTGAGATTGCAGATTCAAGAGAAAGTGTGGATTGAGGTATGATGCCTGACTGATATAGATCAACCAATTTTTCTGCTGTGGTTGCTGTAATGTAGGAATCTTTAACCTCAAAAAGTAGGTTGTTTTTTGTAGACTCATAGCTCTCTTGTGCTTCTGAGACCTCTAATGCCGCTTCCCTGACTCCAAATCTTTCTTTTCTCCAATAGTAAAGTGGAACCTTGAGGCCTAAACTAACTTGCCAGATGTCATCTAAGTCTCCATTTCCACCGTCCCGATTGAAGTAAGTGGCTCCTAATATAAAATCGGGCAGGTATTCCTTCTTTGCTAGATTTAATGATTCCTCTCGACTATCAATTATCTCGGAACTTGATTTAAGAAGTGGGGCATTCTCAGATGTCAATTCAGTTATCTCAGCAAGTGATACACCAAGTTCTGATTTAATGATTTCTTCAGGCTCTCCTAGAGGTGAGTCTAGCGAACGATTTAATATCTTTTTTATTTTAGTCTCTACAATCTCTTTCCTCTTTGTTAATAGCTCCAACCTTTCAATGAATCCAGATACTTCAACTTGAGCTTTTAATACATCTTGCTGTATGCCCATTCCTACCTCGTATTTCACTTCTGCAATCTTGGTGAATTTCAGTAGTAGCTCTTTATTTCTCTCAGTGATTTCTATGGATTTATTTATAAAGAACCAGTCGAAGTAGGCTTCTTTTAAATCAGCAATGACCTTTCTGCTGACTGCATCATATAGCCATCTATGAGCATCAGATTCTTGCTGCGCAATCTCCTCTTTGGAAGACAGCTTCCCAGGGAATGGTATTTCCTGGTTAATAAATGCCTGAATATCAGACCGTGGGTCTTCCCCTAGAGTAAATTCCGAGAAACTGACAT
>JABAOH010021895.1_pt1 | contig 18079 bp, 17 predicted proteins | sample 7062181 | NCBI WGS metagenome assembly JABAOH01 (sample SAMN14538630, study PRJNA623070) | marine sediment metagenome | biome: marine biome [ENVO:00000428]; feature: marine pelagic biome [ENVO:01000023]; material: deep marine sediment [ENVO:00002113]; isolation source: pool of 5 deep marine... | reverse complement strand
CACCAAGAGTACATATAGTTTTAAGTATATAAACTATCTTAAACTAGGACATTACCAAAAATCTCTACAACCCCAAGTACTATTTGTAACTATAAGGATTTAAAATTTTCTATGACAGATATTTTACAAAATCAAACCACACAATTTATAATAAGTCATCATTTAAAATTTTAAGTATCATTTTTAATAAGGAGAATAAAAATCAAATACTAATAGAAACTATGATTAAATATCTTAAAGAGATTGAAACCAACTTATAATTTTTCTTTCCCAATCAACTGTTACCTCTGGATTAAAGCAGATATAGTAAACCAAGACAGCAACAATAGCAATAAACAATATAAATAAGAGAGTCTTCCAAAAAATCATGAGGAAAAAACCTTATACTATAAAAGTGCTTTATATACATAATAAACTAACATCCTAATGTATCTAATGGACCAAAATTAAGTAATTATAATTTGTTAATATTTTAAAAAATAACCACAATGCTTTTACAATAAAGGAGTATCACAGTTCTTAATGACACAATTGAGAATAATATTTCTTGGAACTGGTGGTAGCTGGCCAACAATAAAACGAAATGTTACCTCAATTGCATTAAAAAGAGGAGGGGAAATATTACTATTTGATTGTGGTGAAGGAACCCAAAGACAATTTCAAAAATCAAAACTTAGCTATATGCAAATATCTAAAATATTTATCACCCATTTTCATGGGGATCACTTTCTGGGAATACCTGGCCTTATTCAAACAATGCAACTTAATGATAGAGATATCCCAATTCACATATATGGACCTGAAGGAATAAATCAATTAGTTAAACAATTACTTACCCTTGGTTATTTTAAACCTAATTATCAAATAATTACTCATGAAATTGATGAAGGAATTGAACTAGATTTCAAGGAATATCTAATTAAAATTATTAGAGTTAATCATGGTATTCCTGCATTAGGTTACTCTCTAGAGGAAAAGATCAGACCTGGGAAATTTAATAAATCAAAGGCATTAAAAATGGGAATTCCTGAAGGACCACTTTTTAGTAGAATACAAAAGGGTCAAACAGTAAAATTAAAAGATGGGCAAAAAATAACTCCAGAAATGATTCTAGGCCCACCAAGAAAAGGTAGAAAAATCGTAATCTCTGGTGATACAAGACCTATAGAGAAGATGGTTGATTTTGCAAAGGATGCAGATGTCTTAATTCATGAAGCAACGTTTGAATCGACCCTTGAAGATGTTTCAATTGAATATGGTCATACAACCGCATTTCAGGCTGCTGAAATTGCAAAAAGAGCAAATGTTGAAAAATTATTTTTAAACCATATTAGTCCAAGATATCTAGATAGTAAAGCCATTGACGATGAAGCGAAAAAGGTTTTTAAAAATTCATTTGTTCCAAAAGATTTTCAAGAGATTGATATTAAACTAAAGAAATAAAACATATATTATTCCTGAGATTCTTTTTTCAAAATTGTGCTTAAACAATGACCCATACTTTTATGGGCCTCGAGTTCGAAAACAATAGGTGCATCAGTTGCCCAACCACCAAAGGCTTTAATTACATCTTTAATATCTGTCTCTTCAGTTGGAGACCAATTATCTTTATTCAATTGTTCGTTATCGATAAAAACAAAGATATCGTTTTTTTCTTCATCTTTTGATTTTTTAATAAAAATATTAAATGTTGATTGATTGCCATCTTCATCTTGTTTGTAAAATACACAACTTTTAGATGTAGATTGATAAATACCATATTTGTGCGCCATACTTTAACCCCTATATTGTGAGAAATAATACTAAAGTATATCTTTTTTTAATTTTTAATAATAACGATGAGACAATTAAAAATTCTAATAATTTTTAAAAATCATAATTTTATTAAGCCATTTTATCTATTATATTTTGATTTTTATGGACAGCAGACCTTCTTATGACGAATATTTTATGGAAATGGCACATGTTGTTTCGAAGAGAAGTACATGCCTCAGACGAAAGGTTGGTGCAATTCTAGTAAAAGATAAGCATATTTTAAGTACTGGATATAATGGTGCACCAAAAGGTCTAAAACATTGTTCTGAAGTAGGATGTCTAAGGGAAAATTTAAATGTTCCATCTGGTGAAAAACATGAATTATGTAGAGGGCTTCATGCTGAACAAAATGCAATAATTCAGGCTGCAGTATTTGGTGTATCAATAAAGGATTCTGTTTTGTATTGTACTAATACTCCATGTGTTGTATGTGTTAAAATGTTAATCAATGCTGGTGTTATAGAAATCGTGTATTCTGGTGACTATCCAGACGAACTTGCAAAGAAAATGTTGAATGAAAGTAACATTAAAATACGAAGTCTCAATAAAAAAAAACCTATCTGGATTTGAAAAAATAAGAAAATTATAAATACTGACAAATGAATTACAAAATGAGGAGAACATGAAGCGAAAAAATTCATTTGTATTGGATGAGAAAGACGATAAAGCAGTCGAATTATTTGCTGAGTTAGGGATGCCCAAAAACCTAGCAAAAACACTTATGTTCATATCCCAGGTTGAGGAGTGTCGATCTGCTGAAGTTGAACAAGGTGCAGATCTCCGACAACCTGAAGTAAGTGTTGCCATGCAGGAAATGCGAAGGAGAGGATGGGCAAAAAAAAGAGATTTAAAAAAGAAGGGGAAAGGAAGACCTGTTCATATTTATAAACTTACAAAGCCCTTACCAGAAATATTAAAAAGTTTCGAACAAGAAAAAATGAAACAAGTAGAAATTATTAAAAATGATTTAACACAACTACATGGTCTAATTAAACAATATAAATAGCCAAATTTTTCTCATTTAATTTAATATATTATTCATATGATTTTTCTAATTTTAGCTATCTAAAAATTTTTAAATTAATTAAACCGGCGGTGCGTATTTGAAAAAAAGGATTCAAAATATATTTAAAAATTTTGAAAAAGATCTTGATTTTGTAATAATTAAAAATTCAGTTGAACCCTTTATTGATGAAAACTTTTTTTATGTTACAGATTTAAAAACAGGTATTTTTGAAGGTGCATCTGCAATATTATATCCTAGCGGAAATGTTGAGCTTTTGGTTTCTGCTCTTGAAGCAGAAACTGCAAAAAAGTGTGGTTCTCAAATTAATGTTTATAAAGATGAAAAAGACTTTTATAAAATACTTAAAACAAAAATTTCTTCTAGTAAAAATATTGGTTTAAATTTTAGAGGGCTAACTGTTAAAAATTTTTTAAGACTTGAAACCCATTTTCCCAAAGCAACCTTTTTTGATGTAACAAATGCTCTTGATAAAACAAGACTTATAAAAGATGAAAATGAAATAAAACAAATAAAAAAAGCATGCAGTATCGTTGACAAGGTTGTTGAAAAAATTCCTGAAATTTTATATGAAGGGATATTTGAATATGAACTGGCTGCAGAAATAAATTATTTAATACAAAAAAATGGAGCAGAAAAACCTTCTTTTGAAACAATATCTTCTTTTGGAAAAAACACTGCTGAACCCCATTATTCACATGGAGTTGTTAAACTAAATAAGGGAGATATTGTTTTATGTGATTTTGGAGCATGCTATAAAAGATATAATTCTGATATAACACGTTGTTTTATTTTTGGAAAGGCCAATTCCAAACAAAAAAAGATGTTTGAAGCTGTTCTATTGGCACAAAAAATTGGATTTGAAAATGCTAGATCTGGGTCAATTGCAAAAAAAGTTCATAATTTAGTTGAAGAAAGCATTAATAAAACACAATTTAAGGGGCGTTTTGTTCATTCCACAGGTCACTCGTTAGGACAATCTGTTCATGATGGTGGAGCAAGAATTTCATCTAATTCTGAATTAATATTAAAAGAAAATATGGTTTTTACAATAGAACCAGGCATTTATATTCCAGGTTTTGGTGGTGTAAGAATCGAAGATAATATTTTAATAAAAAAAGGTGGAATAGAAATGCTTACCAAATCCTATAGAAATTTAATCGAAATAAGATAAAATTTCCATTACCTTTTTATTAAGAACTTAATTATCGCTTTTGTGTGATTTCAATGAATTTGTATGATGAGGTTGAATTTATCAGAAAACAAGCAAAGAAAAACAATGAATTATTTGCAAATTCAATTCCACTAATTGCAAGTGAAAATGTTTTATCCCCTCTTTGCAGAGAAATGCTTATTACAGATTTTCATGGCCGTTATGCAGAAGGAACTCCGGGTCATAGATACTATGAAGGTTGTAAATTTTTTGATCTTGTTGAATTAAAGGCAATGGACCTAGCACAAAAACTTTTTAATTGCAGCTATGCAGATGTAAGGCCTACGGCTGGAACTACTGCAAATATTGGGGTTTTAAAGGCTTTAATTAAACCTGGTGAAACAGCAGTAGTGCTTGATTTATCAAATGGTGCTCATATCTCTTTTGGAAAATGGGGTGCTGCTGGAGTTCGTGGTATTAATCTTATTTCTTATCCTTTTAATGATGAAAAAATGAACATTGATATAGACGGAGCGGTAAAACTTATTAAAAGAATTAAACCTAAACTTGCTTTAAATGGAAGATCTGTTTTTTTATTTCCCAGTCCAATTAAGGAACTTGCAGAAGCAGCTCATGAGGTTGGTGCATATTTGATTTATGACGCTGCACATGTATTAGGATTGATTGGCGGCAAACAATTTCAAGATCCCTTAAGGGAGAGTGCTGATGTTGTAACAGGTAGTACCCATAAAACACTTCCAGGACCTCAAGGTGGATTGGTTCTTTCCAATCATAAAGGAGATACAGATGAGGATAAATCATTTTTAAGAAAACTTGGTTTTGGGGTATTTCCAGGTGCCACATCTTCATATCATCTTCATCATGTCGCAGCAAAAGCAATTGCATTTGCAGAACATTTAGAATTTGGTGAAGCTTATGCAAAGCAAACAATAAAAAATGCACAGGCTTTAGCTTTAGCTTTACATGAACGCGGTTTTAAGGTTTTTGGTGAAAGTTTAGGTTTTACAAAATCTCATCAGGTCCTTCTTGAAATAGGACCTGGTAAGGGTAAAGAGGCATCTAAAAAACTTGAAGAAGCAGGAGTTATTACTAACATGAATACGATCCCTGGTGATGAAGATCCATTAAATCCATCTGGATTAAGACTTGGTACACCTGAACTTACACGAATTGGGATGAAAGAAAAAGAAATGGATGAAATCGCTAAATATTTTAAAAGAGTTCTTTTGAAAAAAGAAGATACAAAGCACATAAAAGCAGATATAAAAGAATTTAGAAAGGATTTTCAACAGCTACACTACTGCTTTAAAACAGGTTTCAGAGGTTATGACTATCATACATTAGTTTAGAATTATGATTATTGCAATTACTGGTACACCTGGCACTGGAAAAACGTCAGTTGCAAATATTTTAAAAGATAAAGGATTTAATATTATTGATCTAAATAAAATCGCCTGTGATAATAAATTTATAATAGATAAAGATGTAAAAAGGGATTCACTAATTGTTGACATAGAAAAAATAGAAAAATTTATTATTGAAAATTATGCAATGCAAGATTTATTAATTTTGGAGGGGCATCTATCTCATCTTTTAAAAAATATTGATAAAATTATTATATTTAGATGTCACCCTAAAATACTTTATAAGAATTTAAAAAAAAGAAAATGGAAAAAAGAAAAAATAAAGGAAAATATAGAAGCTGAGATTCTTGATATTATACTTTGCGAAGCTGTTGAAAGACATGAAGAATCAAAAATATTTGAAATCGATTGTTCCAATATGAAAATTGAAGATATCTCCAATTTAATAATCGAAATTATTAATGACAAAAGCAGTCAATTAAAAAGATTTAGAATTGGAAATATAAATTGGTCTGAAGAAGTTTTTAATTGGTTTTAAACAATTACCAAACCAAACTTCAAAAAAACAGTATTTTATATTTCAGAATTTTTATTTTTCATTATCTTATTTGCAATAGGCTTTGGTTTGATTGTTGATCAATATATTTTTTTAACCAGGGAATATTTTTTAATATTTTTGAAAAATAAAGATAAATAATATTTTTATTTTTTTTAATTTGGTTAATCTATAAAAATATTTAAACTACAGTTGATATTTATATCTATGAATTTACCAAACAAACTTTCTTTTTTTAGATTGTTTTTAATTCCTTTTATTTTTTTATTTTTGTATTCCAATATTGAATACAATGTATACTATGCAACCATTGTATTCTTAATTGCTTGTCTTACAGATGCTGTTGATGGATATATTGCTAGAAGTAAAGATAAGATTACAGATATTGGTAAGTTTATGGATCCACTAGTTGATAAAATCCTAGTTATTAGTGTTTTTGTTTATTTAGTTTCAATAAATACCCTTCCTGATTGGATAATAATTATTATAATATTTAGAGAATTTGCAGTTTCAGGATTCCGAATTATTGCAGCTTCAAAAGGTGTTGTTATTGTAGCATCGATAATAGCAAAAATCAAAACTCAATCACAGATGATTGCTGTAGTATTTGCACTTCTAGAATTACCTTTTTATCTTTTTGTAACCGTGATTGCCTTAATATTAACTGTTTTATCCGGTGCTCAATATATTTATAAAGGACGTGAATTATTCAAAGATTCATAATTATTTTTCAATGGATTTTAAAAGATTTAATTTTTTATTAATATCTTGAAATATAAAATTTGAAAAAATTTACTATTCATTAATATTAAAGAGTTTTTCTAATTCCCTCAATTAAAGAAATAAGGCTTGGTCTTAAATTACCAAGAGTATCAAAAGGTTTATGTCCATAATCATGACCGGGATATACAATAAAATGGTCAGGGAGAGGTTTTATTTTTTCATTTAATGTTTTATACATTTCTTCTAAAGATCCTCCAGGTAAATCGACTCTTCCACAATCACCAATAAATAAAGTATCGCCTGTGATTATTGCTTTATTATCAACTATAATACACATACCATCAGGTGTATGACCAGGAGTTAATAAAAATTCTAGAGTAATATTTCCTAATTTTAATTGCTCTTTATCTGAAATTAATTTGTCAATGTTATAATTTGAATTGATAAATTTAGAAGCAATAATTTTTGAAGATAGAAATAAATTTTTAACTTTTTTTATTTCACCAGTATGATCACTATGATAGTGAGTTGCAATAATATAAGTTAAATTCAAATTATTTGATTTAATATAATCTATTAATTTTGATGCATCATATCCAGGATCCACTAGTGCAGCTTTTTTTGTTTCTTGACAAAAAATGATATAACTATAATTATCAAATCCGACTTTAATTTGTTTTATAGTCACAATATACTCACTTTATTTGCGATTAAATAGATTTAAGAATTAAAAGTTAACGAAAATTCAATTGAATCCTTTAATAGTTAAAATTGGTAATCGTAGATTTGAAAAAGTAAGTTGTTTTTTGTTATTTTTATTATGCGATATCGGAGGTTCTACTTCAACTATTTCTGATTCATGAGTATCAGTCAGATCAATCATTCTTTTTGCCACTACAAAAACCTTTACAGCAGTTTGAATATCAATAATTTCATCTCTATCAGATACTGACCCGACAACATTTATTTGAATCAATATCACCTCCCTTTTATTTGTTAATTTTTACCATGTTTATATTTGTCATTTATATTAAATAAATCTATCGAATTTATTAACTACAATTGCCGAATATTATATCATTTATTTGTGATATTTTTTAATTTATTTACAAATATCGTTCTAAAATTTTTAATTTTTACAATTACTCTTAAATTCAAAAGGATAATATACAAAATATAAATATGAGTGGCAATGTAATATTAGTAACATTAAGAAATGATATAACTGAAATTACTGATCTAGCAAATACTTTAAATTATAATGTAATAAAAGCTTTTTTTCAAAGAAGAAACATTCCCGATGTTAATAGCTATATTGGAAAAGGAAAAACACAAGAAATAAAAGAATTTATTGAAAATTTTAATGAAAAAATAGATCTTGTAGTTGTTGATGGTGATCTTAAACCCTCCCAATGGTTTAATCTAGAAAAAATATTAAATGTAGAGGTATTTGATAGAATAAGATTAATTCTTTCAATTTTTGATAAACATGCAGATAGAAAAGAAGCGAAACTCCAAGTTAAACTTGCTCAGTTAAATTATGAAAGACCTTTTGTAAGAGAACTTATTCATCGGGCAAGAGCTGGGGAACATCCAGGTTTTATGGCTGGCGGGGAATACCAAGTCGATGATTATTATGAGACAATAAAAAAACAAATTAAAAAGATCAAAGAACAACTTGAAAATATTCGAGATCAGAGAGAATTAAGAAGAAGACATAGACATACTAGTGGATATTATCTAGTATCTCTTGCAGGTTATACAAACGCTGGAAAAAGTAGCTTATTAAATCTTTTATCAGGTGAGAAAGTTAAGGTTGAAGGAAAACTTTTTTCGACACTATCTACAATAACAAGGAAAATTGATAATAAAAATATTCCAATTCTACTAACCGATACTGTCGGATTTATTGAAAATTTACCTGCGTATATCATCGATGCATTTCATTCAACACTTGAAGAAATTGAAGTTGCTGACATTGTTTTATTAATTGCAGATATTAGTGAAAAAGACGAAATAATTGCAAACAAGTTAAACGTATCATTAAATGAACTAGTAGAAATTGGTGTAAAATCACCAGTTATTATTGTTTTTAATAAAACCGATATAATTTCAAAAAAGAAGATAAATGATAAAATTGATTTTTTAACTAAAATAGGTATTCTAAAAAATCAATTATATGTTCCAATTTCTGTTGAAAAAAAAGAAAATATAGACGAGTTATTAAATATAATCTATAAAACACTCCCCCAACTTATTAGATTTAAAATAAAACTTCCTGTTAATGCCGATTCACAATCTCTTGTATCATGGATTTATGATAAAGCAAATATTATTGATATAAAATATGATGAATTTATCTTTCTTGAAATAGAATGTAATAGTAATATAAGAGATAGAATAATATCACAAAGTAAGAAACTTAAAAATAAAATTTAGTTTTTATCTGACTTTTTTACATTTTGTTACTCTAACAAAAAAATTTTTTATATATGATTTAACAAAGAGTATTATTGTAAATCATTTACCTATCAAGATCGGTAAGATAAAGAAAAAAGATAGGCAAAATATCTTGTATCACATAACACTCAAATATATATTAACTATCCCTGAGAAAATCCCATCTAATAGCTAACCAGTCCGCCTTTGGGGCTCCAAAGTATCTTAATTGAACCTTTAAGAAGGATTTGGAGCCCCAAGCCTCCTCTTTTTTTAAAAAAGAAAAAAAGTGGTGTTTTTATTTTATCTCAGTTGTTGCAATAGTATTCGAAGAATTTGGGACAAGTTGATGAAACGAGAAAACAAACTAAGTAATGGATGATTCAGAGGAGTTTTGGTTCGTGGCATAGTGACAGTTAGTGTTTCCCAGTCACTCTTAAAATCATAAGTGTCTTTAGCTTTAACCTTTATATTATATGTTGCTTTGTCAATCCAAGTATGATTTAATTTTATTTCTTCACCAGAACTATAGGGACCAATCCAAACTTGATGATGCATATCCCTCCAGACAATATAATAGTAAATATCATCACCATCTGGATCTGTTGCAGAAACCGTATAATTATAAGATGTCTCTATATTGCCATTTGTTGGACCATTTATAGCTGGTTTACCAGGTGGATTGTTTGATTTACCTATAAAAATCCATGTTGTATCAGTTCCTGTGTTGCTTTCATTATCAATAACAGTCAACATCACAGGATATGTTCCTTCAGAGTCGTAAACGTTGGTTGTTGTCTCTCCAAATCCTTTATTGCCATCTCCAAAGTCCCATCCATATGAATTAATCTTTCCTTCATGATCAAAACTACCATTTGCATCAAATATTATCTCTTGTGCAACATTTCCATAGTAAATTCCACCAGCATCTGCCACAGGTCTCCAACTGTTAACACTCTCAGAATCATAATCGACCCAGTCTATTTGGGAGCTATCAATATTTAAACTACCATACTCTATGTTGAAGAATCCATTATATCCCCATTCTGTTCCCCAGCTGTTTTTACATATCCAATAACCACCGTTACCAATAGATGGATCATCCTTCCATCCAACAATAACAACAACATGATTTATATTTTTAGTTGACCCTGGATAGGGATAATAATCATCAGGATCATTATGTAACCACCCCCAATCATCAATATTATCATTACCATGTACATAATAAGTAATCAACATATAGGCAGCAACTGGACCATCTTGCATAATCTGTGATTTAATTGCTTCAATATCCTCAGAAGTTCCATCAGGAGTCCATATACCATAATTTAAAATTGGAATAATAAGTTCTTCCCAGTTTTCGCATTTTTCATTACAGATAATGGGGTCATGATCACAATCATCAGCATCACAACCATTTACATCAATAGCTTCATATGGAAAACATGATTCTGGAATAATACCATTACAGTTGTTCCCAGAAAATGTGCTATTAATAATATATTCAAATGCTTTATAAGTCCATCCTCCCCAACAACTTCCAGCATCTGGAAGGCATGAAAGCACATATTGCTCAGAGAGATCAGGGTTCAGTACTGCGCATCCTTCTCTGATATTTATGATACTTTCAAGTACACCAAGAGCAGCAAAATCCCAACAACTACCACACCAACCTTGATCTTTAGAAGGAGTAGTCCAATCCTCTCCATTGTAATCCAGCCAACTAAAATAATCAGGTGTATCAATAACCATTGGTTTAGGAAAAGCTTCATCTAGATGCAAAGGTTCAGACAATTCACTCATTAACCGATATTTAAAGCCTAATTTGCAATCTGGACCAAATTCAAATTGACGATTAGTAAATATTTCATTAAAAAATTGATTTACATTTAATATGTATTATTTTTTTTATAAATAAAATTTATACCTCAAAATTGCTATAAGGAGAGCCTTATTATTATAGATTTATTTTTATATTTATAAAGGCTCTGTTTTTGCAAATTCAGACTAAAACCAGTGTAAATATATGTTTTATCATAGTTTATGATATATAGACCATCTTAAATTGGTTTATATGCCTGATATACTCGGAGTTCAGTATGAAAATAATCTACATATTAAAAATATATACACCAAGTATCAACAAAACTCGCTCGACTTTATCCAGTTGTGCAAAATTTAAAAAAAAGAGATAATTTCATATTACTTTAATATAGTCAATCCCTTCAAACTTTGTACCATCCAGTAGCTCACCAGAAATTTTTATCTCAACATCATCACCTGGTTCAAGGATATCAATCACATCTTGCCTGTTGAATTTCACCATCAAATCAGTGATGCCATCTTCGTCATAATCACTGATGTTTATAGGTTTAGGCTCAGCAGGAACAGTTTCATTCAATATAATTGAGCTAATATTAATGTCCTCAACATCATAATCATCAGGCAGTTCAATGTAGCAGGTAATCCATGTTCCAGTACTGTTGATGTTTAATGTGTCTGGGTCAATGTCGATTGTAGTTTCTGTTTGCAATATGAATTCATCTTGAGTAAGTTCCTCATCTGATGTTATTGTCCTTTCAAAAGTTCCATCGCCATCAACATCTATCTGGATTGATACCCCTTCTTCTCCCTCAGAAAGTGTGGTCCAATCGATAGTATATTGATGTATTGTTCCTTGTAATGTTGGGATATAACAACCATTAAAGGCAAAAATTTCACCGTTTTCAAATAAGGCTATTGTAATATTATATATTCCATCAGAGGTTCCAACAATTTTATAGTTATACTCATCTATAGGAAATAAAACCATAGCGCTTTCATAGATGTTATCATAAATTGAATTAGGTATTTCTTCTTTAACCTCATTATTTAAAAGACCACAAATTCGCCCCTCAGAGTCTATGATTTGTATATTACATGGACTAAAAATGTTTATCCCCTTAATTTTTACTTTTTCAATTTTTGATGCTAAGATAGTGTTATTTGGGTAATTAAAATTCTCTTCAAGATGTTTTAGTGAATAAGCAATTCCACCGATTAAATTTCCATTATCATATTTCGCCAAATAATCACTTGGATTTCCATAATTATAACCATTATATCTCTGGACAGCTGATATCTGACGCATCTCCTCGCAGGAAATATCATACTTTTTACATTCATCCCAACCTTCTTCTCCCGAGATACATTGATTATAATGATATTCTGTTTTATTATAATTGTATTTATCTCTTAAGTTTGCTAAACCATCTTTTATATTTGCTTCTATTCCTTGAATTGTGTTTGTATAATAATGTTTGCATGCATCACATTGACAATATGTTGTTTTCTCTGGGGGTGTACAATCACATTGTTCCGAACCACATCTACAAAAATCGGGTAATCCATCAATAAACCATCTAATACCACTACCCATCCCGACATAGTAATTTGGTTTATCTATCTGCATAATACCTCTTCCCCAAGGAGTAAGGGCAATAACTTTGTTATCAAAAAAGACATTTTTTGACTCACATAAAGCCATAGCCATGACTAAATCAGGTGGAAAACCAAGAGGTAAAAAATCTGATATATATTCTAGGATTATATCACGAATAATAATTGCCCTACAAGGTTGAATTAGGTAAGTTTTGTTTATTAGAGATTCGTTTAGGAATTTTCTCGTTTGCTGGTCTAAATTCCCTGTCTGTATAAGGTCAAATTTTTTCTGAAATTCCATTACCGCAGATTGCGTGATACCTCCATAAAATCCTGTTGCGTTTATATTGCTTGGATATGTAGGATTACCAACTTCTTCTTTCAATATCAGTTGGAGATATTTAATCTCCTCATTATCATCCCCATAATTGTAGTTGTTTTCAAAAGAGAAATTAGGTGGTATAATTGGATGAAAAATTATACCTCGGATTATAGGTTTTGTCCTATCACTCCAATCGCTCTGCTTATCAATATTATAATATAAATCACCTCGTTCTACCCATCCAATAGTACTATCTGTGACATCTTCTACTTTATAAAACCATCTAATACCATCAGGTGAATCTTCTATTATCTGACCATTTTCTGTTTTTCCTTTTACCACCCAATTTTTCGGAATCAACTTCAAAGGTGAATACTTTAGAATTTGTAGCAATTTATTTAATTCAACCTTTTCACTATCATTTACTTTACCTGTAATTGGAAGTCCGTTTAGACTTTGAAATTTTTGAATCGATACATTAGTTTTTAGACCAAAATATTGTGTCTCTTGTTCAATTGAGCCTGGTCCCTCAAATGATACTTGAGTCAATGGATTCGAATTTAAAAGCATCTGGAGGTATTTTACATCCTCTCCACTATCTCCCTCAGATATATTCCTATCAAAAATAAAGTTAAGGGGAATATCACGATAGGATTTTTTCTGTTCAAGATCACCACAAATATAGGCTCCTGAAGGAATATTTACTTCAACCCAAAATTCAGTTGGTTCTTCAGCTTCAATAATATAGTTCTCAAAAGGTTCTATTAATGGATAAACATCAATATTTCCAGTTTTTATATTATAACTAGTATCACCTATACCATCATGGTTATCATCAACACCACTGTAATCATCCCAATAATTACCAAGATAATTAAAATAATTGATACTGTTATAAGAATATGTCATCTGAGAAGTCGAATTAAAAAAATTATAAGCTCCAATGTCAACCCAGGTATGATAATAAATATTATTAATAAAATTGTTGAGATAGATAAAATTATTTCCTAAATAGGATGCTACAATACCTTCCTTATTTTTTTCAAAATTATTATTCCAAATTCTGTTTTTCCCTGAAGAATATAAATACAGACCTTTATAGTTTTCATAAAGATAATTATTTAAAATGCAATTGTTGTAACTCTCGACTAGTAAAATACCAAATCCTGTTCTTAATGCTAATCCACCACCATGTTCGTTTGATTTAATAGTATTTTCTTGAATTGTACTGTTTTTGGTATACCATAATGCTATTCCGGTACTTGTATCTGTCAAATCTAAATTTTTGACTGTTATATTTTCGCATTTTACTAAAATGACCTGTCCAGCAATACTTACTTGATAATCTTTTTCAGATTCTAGATATACAAGTGGTTTACCATTTACATTATTATTTAATATAGTATAAGGCGTTGAAGGGAAATGTAGATGTAATCCACAATTTTCAAATATATTATCAGTTATTGTACATTGTGAGGAGTCTAAAAATATTCCATAACCTCCACTTTTTAGGATTTTATTATCAGTTATATAGTTATGAGATGAACCATAATGAACACGTTCAATGTATATACCATTTCCATTCATATGAAAGATATTGTTTTTTATATTATTTTGAGATGAACTAAAAGACGAAAAGCCATTGCCATTGAAAGATATATTATTATCCATTATTTCTAGATGACTTGAAACTTTAAGCCTTCCATTCCATTTATATTGAGCTCTTATTCCACAACGGTAATTTGATAAAATATCATTTCCAATTATTTTAGCTCTTGAAGAACCCATTAAATATATACCATAAAAATTGGAATTTATTGAGTTATTGAAAATGTTGCAATATTGTGCAGTATTGAGACATATTCCTCCTTTACTTGTTCCTATTGCCCCTTCAATTGTAAATCCTTGTATTTCAACAAAGTTTGCAGATATGACCTCAAATACATGGTCATCTAAATTATTTGCCTGAATAGTTGTTAAAGTTGAACCATTCTCTGATTTAAGGATTAGCTGCTTGTTTATATTAATGTTTTCAATATATGTTCCATCTCTCACAATAATTGTATTACCAGTAATTGCAGCATTTACAGCAGCTTGAATAGTTGGATAGTCATCTGGTACAAATATTATATTAATAACTTCAACTTCGATATTATCATACCATATTTCCTCATGGTCTTCAAGATTAGCACCACCTAAAAGTATATGATTTCCAAAGGGTGTAGCACCAGAATGTGATATTTGCCAATCATTAGGTTCTTCGGTACCTGTTTCCCATCTTTTTGCAAAAATATTATTATTGTACAATTTTATTTTGAGATTATACCATATATTTTCTGTTGAGATAATTGAAGGATTATTTGCTAATACTTCTTCTATTCCATTCTCATATTTTGCTATATGCAATATATCATTATATCCGAGAGCCACGATGTAATAATTGTTTGCTTCACTGTCAGAATAAAATCCAAAAGACATATCAGCAATGCCAGGGGTTGGATGGTCACTATTTCCTTTTAGTTCTACAGTAATTATAATATTTTGCTCCATAGAATTTATTGAAACTATTCTCCGATATGGTGGAGTTATATCCATTTTTAAATGAGCCATATTATTACCATTATCTGAAATAATTTCCCAATCAGAGCCACCAGAAACGACATTCCATTTATTCAAAGTTCCATCTTCAAAATCATCAGAAAATATCACAACAGGTTCTGCTTTAACATTTCTAACTAAAATATTCAGTGTAATTGTAATGCTGGTTCCAATAAATAATAAAATTATTCCAATTACCAAACTTTTCCTAAAAACACTCTTTTCTAACATACCATTACTACCTCCCCAAAAGGTTGTAAACTTGTAATATATTAGTTGAATTTAAATCTTATCAACGGTTATTGAAACAATTGTAACAAATATAAGAAAAAAGAGACTTTAGTCATAATATAATTCTTATATCTGTATATTGTTCATTGGGGGATAAACGGGGGTGAACGCTATTGACACTTTTATTGTGGAGATAAACATTTCAAATGAAGAAAGATATTTTTTCAACCCCCATATATTATATTATTTAACTATTTATAAAACTTTTCAGTAACAATTGTTAATTAAATTTTAATTTTAAACATATTTTCAGTTATTAATGACAAAAAAAAGAAGATTTATTTTTTAACTTTCATTGTATTTACATGATTTTTTAAATGGGCAAAAAAAACACTTTGGTTTTGGTGTGCAAACTAAAGCACCAAAGTCTATTAGAGCATAATAATAATCATCAATATTTTCTATATTTATTTTTGATAAGAGATTGATTACTTTCTTTTCAGAATTTATACTGAAGTGTCTAAAAAAAATTCTTCTAATATTTGAATCAACAATCGGGAAATTCTCTCTTTTAAAAAAAATCATAAATGCTCCTGCTATATAATCACCTATACCATTAATCTGTTTTAGAGTATCGTAATTATATCTTGGTGCTTGACCAATATACTTTGCCGCTTCAATAAGTGTTTTATATCTGCTCTTTAAACCAAGTTTAGATATTATTACAATCAATTCATCGGAATTTGCATTCTCTAAAATCTTGTTTTCAGGATATTTATTTATTAATTCAAGAAAGATTTCTTCAACTCTTATTGCAGTTGTTCTTCTCAGAAGTATTTCAGAAATTAAAACATCATATGCTGTCCTGTTTTTATCTCTCCACTTAAACATTCGTCCACTTTTTTTATGCTATAATTAACAAATGATATTTTTTGTTCAACAATATTTAACTCTTCTTCTAAACTTGAAATTTGTTTTTCAACCTGAGAAATAGAATCTGAAAGATTAGATAATATGTTATAAGAAATAAAAACTAATATTATAATGAAAATAAATCCGATAATTGAAATTTTTACAGATTTTCTCATTTAATACACCTTACCAAATAAGCAATATATCCTTTATCATAGCTTCATAGTATGAACCGTATGGTTGTCCTTCAACACATAAAAAATAATCCTTTCCGATTTTTGGATTGACTTTGTAATGTGTTTCAGGTTCAAAATAAATCATACCTTGGTCTATCGTGTTAAAACCTATTAATGTATACATATCTTCAATAAGAAGTATTTGAACATATGCACATCTTATCCCTTGATTTTTAGCATTAGTAATTATTTCAAAAATACTAGATTTACCGTTATATTCTAAAAACTCCATCACTTCGTTATATGTTGAATCATGAAGATGATATTTATCGCCAGATCTTAATTCTTGTAACTTTGAATTATTCTCCACAATATAATTTTGGTAATCGATTAATTGATTTTGAAAATTAAGTAAAGATAAATTTTTTCCAATCAATTGATTATTAGCATTATTTAACTCATTTTCTAAACTATTTTTTTGAACAGCTAATTCTGAATAGGATTGATTGAGAATATAATATCCAATAGCTGAAATAAGACCTAACATCACGATAAGTAATATTAATATTATCAAAGGTTTCGTATAACCTCTTTTATGTCTATCTTGTTCAAATCTAACTTTTACTTGATATTTATTTTTCTTTCTAAAATTTATATATAAAAACAAAATAAACAGGATTGCAGATATTCCTGCAATGACTAGAAATATTTCTCCAGCCATATTTTTCCTCCCTAAAAATATTAGTCATAATAGATAATTTCATTATCAATACCAGTATCATCTATTGTGAATGAATGGTTTCTTGAAACTCTTATTATATTATCTGTCCCTGTTAGTTCTATTTCAACTAGATTAGTTTCTTTTCTAACAGTAATATCATTTCCAATACCTGTGATATCAAGTTTTATTCTTTTATATGGTTTATTGATTGTTTGAGTTTGGTCAATACCTGTTATTTCAACTGTTTCAATATCTGTTTCTGATTTTGATTCTTCATCTGTAGTTTTTTGCTCTAGGCATCCACTAAAACAGATAACAACTAACATAATAATAATTGTAGTTATCATTATTTGTTTTTTCATTTTTACTCCCAATTTCAATTATTTAAAACAGTTAATAGTTTATAAACTTCTTCTTAACAATTGTAAACTATTTTTACTCCAAAATGACAATAAAAAATAAGAAAAAAGAGAGATATTGTTTTTTATTTATTGGTTGTTATCCTGTTTTTTCAAATGTAAAATATGATTTTCAACAGTTTCGATAACTAAACGATCACCCTGTTTTATACCCATAGCTTCTATAATGCTAACAGGAACGT
>JABAOH010013824.1_pt2 | contig 18086 bp, 14 predicted proteins | sample 7062181 | NCBI WGS metagenome assembly JABAOH01 (sample SAMN14538630, study PRJNA623070) | marine sediment metagenome | biome: marine biome [ENVO:00000428]; feature: marine pelagic biome [ENVO:01000023]; material: deep marine sediment [ENVO:00002113]; isolation source: pool of 5 deep marine... | reverse complement strand
GGTCGGCAGGCTGGACGGGCCGGGGAAAGACCCGCTGGCAGGCCCCCGCTGGGGTGCGATTTACAAAGGAGGTTATCATGGCAAGCTTTAATCGGGTCATTTTGATGGGGAATCTGACGCGGGACCCGGAACTGCGATACATCCCCAACGGAACCGCGGTCACAGATTTTGGGTTGGCCGTCAACGACCGACGCAAGAACAATCAGACGGGTGAATGGATCGAGGACACGCAATTCATCGACATCACCATGTGGGCTCGTCAAGCCGAGATTGCCGCGGAGTATCTGAGCAAGGGTTCGCCCGTGTTCATCGAGGGCCGGCTGAAATTTGACAGCTGGGAAAAGGACGGCCAGAAACATTCGAAATTGCGTGTCGTCGGCGAGCGGATGCAGTTTATCGGCGGGCGCGGTGATGGCGGAGGGTCCGCCAAACCGGCGGAACGTCCGACAGCCGAAGCGACCGCACCGGCCCAGCACGTGGCCGCCGGCCAACCGTCTGACGAGGATCTGCCGTTCTAAGTCCAACCTGTAACCCTTCAGGAAGATTACTGGAAATGCCAAAAACAAAGCAGACCAGACGCAAGCGAGCGGGGGTCGCTCGAGCGCGGGGTATCCCGCGGGGACCTCATGGTGGAGTCGAATTGCTGCTGATCCAATCGGTGGACCAGCTGGGCAGCCAGGGGGACGTGGTCGAGGTCAAACCTGGCTATGCCACGAATTACCTGCTGCCGCAGGGACTGGCGACGGTGGCCACCGATCACCACAAGCGGATGGTGGAAAAGCACCGTGCCAAACTGGTAGCGATTGAAGAGAAGCGGCGGAGCGGTTTACGGGCCTTGGCGGCGTCGATTGGCAACTTGAGCGTCACGATCGAAGCCAATGCGAACGACGAAGGCCACCTCTACGGCAGTGTGGGGGCCGCGGAAATTTCGGCCGCCTTGAAAGCCAACGAGATCAACGTCACCACTGACCAGGTCCGCCTGGAAGGACCGCTCAAGGAATTAGGGCTCTACACCGTCCAGGTCCACCTCGGCCCCGAAATCGACGCGGACCTGAAGGTCTGGGTCGTGCCCTCCATGGCGGACGAGAAAAAAGAAGATTAAAATTTCGACACGCCGCCGCGCAGCGGCACACATCACGGTCCGCTCAGCGATTTTTCATCATACGAGACGTTCAGGCCACAAGGAGGGGATGGACCATGGCCACGGCCCAGGGAACCGAGCGAACGGCCAGCGGGGGGGGGCGGCAGCTGCTGGACCGTCAGCCACCCTGCAATCTGGAAGCCGAACGCAACACGTTGGGAAGCATGATCCTGCTGCCCGAAGTTTGCGATGAAGTCTCGCTGATCCTCCAGGCGGAGGATTTTTACGACCAGGCCCATCGGACGCTGTACCAGCACATCACCGAGCTGTACGAAAAGGGCCAGAAGGTCGATCTGACCCTCCTGATCGATCGGCTGAAGTCGACCGGTGACTTCGAGGAAATCGGCGGGGCCGCGGCCCTGGCCGAAATCGCTCATTCCGTACCCACCGCCGCCAACGCCGCGTACTACGCCCGGATCATCCACGAAAAATCGATCCTCCGCTCCCTGATCTACACCAGCACGGAGATCGTCCAGGAGGCCTACCAGCAAGAGCATCCTGCGCGGGAACTGCTGAACCAGGCCGAGGAAAAAATCTTTGGGATCCGCGACCAGCGGGGAAAATCGGGCGATTTGGCCAATATTCACGATGTGCTGATGGAGGCCTTCGAACAAATCGATGCTCGGATGGAACATGGCGGAGCGAGTGGATTGAGCACCGGGTTTCGGGACGTCGACAAATTGACCGGGGGCCTGCACCCTGAAGAGCTGATCATCGTGGCCGCTCGACCCAGTATGGGCAAAACGGCCTTCGCGGCGAACATTGCCGAGCACGTGGCGGTGGAAGAAAATCAGCCCACCCTGTTTGTCAGCCTGGAAATGTCCAGGTTCGAACTGGCGCAACGCATGATGTGCAGCCTGGGCGAGATCAATGGCGAAAAATTTCGCAGCGGCTTCCTGTCGGGGGCCGATCACAAAAAACTGATCGAGGTCTCGGCCACGTTGGGCAAGAGCCCGCTGTTTATCGACGATACGCCCACGCGAACCGTCACGGAAATCATCGCCACCGCGCGGCGCCTGAAACGCCGACACGGTTCGCTGGGCCTGGTCGTCATCGATTACTTGCAGCTGATCCAACCCGATAATCCGGCCGACCCCCGCCAGGAACAGGTGGCCAAAATGGCTCGCCGCCTGAAAGCCATGGCACGAGAACTGGCCGTCCCCGTGCTCTGCCTCGCTCAACTCAATCGCCAAGCCGAAATGACCCGGGATAATCGGCCGAAGTTGAGCCACCTCCGCGAGTCGGGGGCCATTGAACAGGATGCGGACGTGGTCATCATGATCCACCGCGAAGAGTATTACCTCAGCCCGCAAGAGCGGGAGAGCATGCGCAGCGGCGCCAACCCTCACAGCTGCCTGGGCGAAGCCGACGTGATCATCGCCAAACAGCGCAATGGGCCTACGGGGGATGTCAAGCTGCATTGGTTCCAGCAGTTTACCCGCTTCAAAAACGCCGCCACCCACGCGCACGAAGAATTTGAAGCCTACGCCGACCAGCGCGAATTCTAAACCGCGGTTGCCAGCCCTTTGTCCAGCCTGAGATTTCGCCCCGGCCGCCTGGGCAAAGGTCGCCAAGACGTTGGCCGCCGGGAGGAATTGTCGAAACCGGCCGAGCGGCAAGCGAGGAAATTGCCGCAACGCTTGGCTTGGCGACCTTAAAATGGGGCGTAGAGGAAGGGCTAGCCTTCCTGGCGGCGCCAGCAGCCCGGCCGCCGGTCTTCGTTTCCCCCGCGGGGCGCGGAAAGACGGCAGCTGCCGGCCGCGTGCGGGCGGGCCTGACTGACGGTGGGCTGCTAGCAAGGGCCATTTTCAATTCGGCTTGCCCCCCGCGCGCCATTTCCTGTATTTCTTCCCAACCTATTGCCGCCATCGGTGCGTACTGACTGAGTAGCTCACGCCGCGCGCGGTCGGTATTCGCGGATGGAAAACACCAGGCTCATCTTTTGCTTTTGCTCGCGCTGTAGGGACAAACAAACTTGATTTTCAGCGCCAAAGTTGTCGCCACCCGTTCCCCCTCCGGCCGGCTCTGCGTGCCGGTGGCTGCCCTCTGGGTAGGTCTGCAGCTGTGTCTGGTAGAAGCCAGTTTCGCGCAGGCGAGTTTCGCGCAGACAAGTTTCGCACCCTCCGCGCCCACGTCGCCCCAGGCGGCCGCCCGTCCGGCTGGCCAGGTCGTGGCGGAGGTGCGGATTGCCGGTAACCACAGTGTTGACGACCAGGAGATTCGGGCCCAGATTGACACGCGGGCCGGACAGCCTTTTGACCCGATGACGGTGCAGCGTGACGTGAAGAGCCTGACGAAGACGCGCAAGTTCTTTGACGTCAAAGTCAAGACGCAGCCCAGCCCGCAACCTGGCAGCGTGGTGGTCATTTACGAGGTCTTCGAGTTCCCCCGGCTGGCGTACGTGCATTTTCTGGGCAACGAACAGATCAGTGCGCGGGCCCTGCGGCGGCAGGTGGAGATCAAGGAGGGCGACCCGCGCGATACGTCGGCCATCGAATCGGCCAAGAGGAAACTGACGAAGTTTTACGAGGAACGGGGCTACAACAAAGTACAGATTATCGTGGCCGAGGGACTCCGCCGTGATGACCGCGGCGCGGTATTTCGCATTCACGAAGGTCCCCAACAGCGGATCTGGAAAGTCGACTTTGTCGGCAATACGATCGTTTCCGGCGGACGCCTGAAAACACAGATCCAGGCTAAACCGAGCAAGATCAAATACATCACGCCCATGGCCAAAGGGTATGTGAATCGACGCATGATCGACGAGGACGTACACCGTCTGACGGCGTATTATCGTAGCCTGGGGTACATGGTGGCCCGTGTGGGACGCGTCTTGAAATTCGATGACGATGGCCGCTGGGCAGAACTGACTTTCGTTGTCGACGAGGGACCACGGTTCGTGGTCCGCAGTGTGACGTTCAGTGGAAACCAGACCTTTGGCGAAGACCAGTTGCAGTCCCTGATCAACTTGCAGGCCGGTCAATATTTCGACCTTCCGCAAATGAACAAAGATGTGCGCCAGTTAAGCGATGCTTATGGCAGTGTGGGCTTCATCAAGGCCGATATCAAACCGTCACCCCGTACGCTGGAAAGTACGCCGGAAGTTGACCTTGTCTACGATATCTCGGAGGGCGATCGCTATCGGGTGGGCCGCATTCACGTCACGATCACCGGCGACAATCCCCACACGCAACGTTCTGTTGCATTGGACCGTATCTCCGTGCGACCGGGGGACATCGTGGACATCCGCGAAATTCGCGCCAGCGAACGACGCTTGCGAGCTTCCGGACTGTTTTTGACCGATCCGCTGAAGGGCGTCCGGCCTCAGATCGTGTTTCGCGAGCCCGAGCAGGACGAGACGGTCGCTCAGGGCAGCGCCAGGCCGGGCACGTTTCGCGGCCAGAGCCCGGACGGGGCAGATCGGCTTCAACCACCCAAACGGCCGGCGGGGAGGGTGCCATGGTAGGCCCATTTCTGCCCGCTCGTCGCCGGTTCGCCATGCTGGTTACCGCCCTCCTGTTGAGCGGCTGCAGCCCTTGGGGGTCGCCAGCCCGCGTCGGGGGCCTCCCCCCCACCGCATGGCATCCGCCCCGTGCGACGCACCCCTCCACCCCCCTCCCCGCAACCGCCTATCCGCGCGGCGACGATCCCGGAAAGGCCTGGGTGGCTCAGAATAGGGCGGGCTCTGGCTCGCCACCGGTTGTCCGCGGACAGAATGCGGATGCCACACCCTACGGCGGTCAAACGGTCGCCACCCTGCCCGACGACCCCCTGGTGGGCCCTCGCTACCGCAACACGCCCTCCGGCTCGTACACCGTGCAGCCGGTTCAGTATGCCCAGCCACAACCGCCGTCAGCCGGCAGCGGGCCGATTTTCCAGCCTCCGGGAACGGGCGTGAACCCCAACTCTCCCGCTCAAGTCCCCATGCCCTACGGCGGAATCGTGGCCCCCTCCTCGCAACCGCCCTTCACACCAAATTCCCCCTTGATCCTGCCGCCGGAACGGCCAACCGATTTGGAACTGGTCCTGCAGGAAGCGCAAACGGGCCGCTTGATGTTCGGAGTGGGTATCAACTCAGACGCGGGACTGGTGGGCAACGTGGTCATCGACGAACAGAATTTCGACATCGCGCGGTGGCCCACCGGATTGGACGATTGGCTGAACGGGACCGCTTTCCGAGGCGCCGGCCAGCGGTTCCGCCTGGAGGCTCTGCCCGGCACCCAGGTCCAGCGCTATTCGGTCAGCTTTTCCGATCCCTATTTCCTGGGCACCAACGTCAGCTTTGGTGCCAGCGGGTTCTATTACGAGCGTGATTTTACGGACTGGGAGGAGCGGCGTTTTGGGGGCAGGCTGAATTTGGGCTACATCTTCCCCTACCGTCCTGACTTGTCGACAACCGTTTCGGCCCGGTACGAGCAGATTGATATTTCCAACCCGCGGACGCCGACACCACCAGAACTGCTGCAAGTCCTGGGTGAGAACGACCTGGTCAGCCTCCGCTGGGAAGTCGCTCACGATACCCGCGACAACGCTTTTCTGCCCTCCCAAGGGCAGCTGCTGCGGCTCTCCTACGAACAAGCCTTGGGCACCTTCACCTATCCCAAGTTTGAAGGTGATTACCGCCGCTACTTCGTGATGCGCGAGCGACCCGATGGTTCAGGCCGACATGTCCTGGGCCTGGCAGGCCGGCTGGGCGTGGCAGGTTCCGACACCCCCATTTACGAAAACTTCTATGCGGGCGGTTTTTCGACGCTCCGCGGTTTTGAATTCCGTGGCGCCTCCCCCATGAACCTCGGGGTCATCGTCGGCGGCGAATTCATGTTGCTGACCAGTGCCGAATATCGTTTTCCGCTGACCGCCGACGACAACCTCTACGGCTCGTTCTTCCTGGACGCGGGTACCGTCGAGGAAAGTGTGGAAATCAACGACTTCCGGGTCACTCCGGGTTTCGAACTGCGGGTCAACATCCCGGCCCTGGGACCCGTCCCGCTGGCAATCGGCATCGGCGTACCGATCGTGCACGCGCGCGGAGACGATATCCAGAACTTCCACTTCTTTGTGGGCGTCAGCCGCTAATTCACCGCGGTTCGCTGGCCCAAAACGGCAGCGGATAACTGGGCATCCAGCCCAGTGGCAGGGTGATCCCGCTTATCCAACGCGCCTCGTTGGAAGCCAGAAAGGCCACCGCGGCGGCCACGTCTTGCGTAACGCCGATTCCCAGAGGATGACAATCCTGAAGCTTCTCCCACGCTTCGGCCGTCAACCGCTGGACATGCCTGGCCGCCATGGGCGTACGGACCAACGCCGGCGCGACCCCCACGACACGTACGCCTTGATCGGCCATCTCCAAGGCCAGGGATTGCGTCATGCCATTCAAGCCGGCTTTCGTCGCGCTGTAGGCCACCAGGCCGGGCGTACCCCCCATGGCCGTGCACGACGATACGTTTACCACCACGCCACCACGTTCCTTCAGAGCCGGCAACATGGCTCGTGTCGTCCGCATGACACCGGTCAGATTCACATCCACCAGTTCGTCCCACTCTTCGTCCGACAGATCTTCAAAACTGCTGGCTGTTTCGATTCCGGCGTTGTTGACCAGCACGTCGATCTGTCCGAACTCGTCCAGGCACGCATCCCGAGACTGGTCCACCGCCCGTTGGTCGGTCACATCACAGCCGCTCCACACCACTTTATGTTTAAACGGCTCGATTTTTTCCATCAGTTCACCGGGGTCCCCCCGGGACATCAACCACAGGGCCGCTCCTTCACGTGCCAAGCGGACTGCAATGGCACCTCCGATGCCATAAGGGCTGGCACCGGTAATCACAACCACCTTGCTGGCAAAGCGAGCAGGGACGGCGGGCAACTCGACCGTGACAGGCGAGCTATCGTGCTGGAAGTCTGTCGACATGCGGGAAGGGCAGATTCAGGCTAGCAGAAACATCAAGGCCCAGCGGCAGGCTTCATTTTGAAAACGCAGCCTGTGGATGTCAAATCGGTAATCGCCGGCGGACCACCCCCATCAGCCCAAAAAATCGTACTCTGCCGGCTAACCCGATACTTTTCGGGCAAGACTCAGCCAAACCGGCCCGGCGGACCCCGCCGCCCCGCATTAAGCAATCGTTAAACTTTACCCGCTCTGGCCGCATGCAATCTCAGTAACCCAAGCACCAGGAAGGGCTAAAGGCTTATCATGGGACTTTTCGATACAGACCATAGAAGCCGCTTATTGATCCTCTTCCATCTGCAGTCCACGAACTCCCTGTCAGGGGACTTTTACAATCCCAGGAGGCTCTCATGTCCTCACGTTGGCCTACATACCTGTCCCCCACGCTGGTGGCGATGCTCGCCCTGGCTGTTTGCCACGCCGCCGTCCTCCACGCCGAAGACGACCTCCTCCAACCGGCATCGCAGGACGAAGCCCTGGTTCCTCAAGGTGAGTCGGAGGCCGCCGGTACGGAAAATGAGGCCGTGCTGAAGGGCAAAGTGGAAATCATCCGGGAACGGTATCCCAATCGGGCTGTAAAAGTCGAACGCGAGGTGGTGCGCGACGCCAACGACAATTACGTCAACCATGGCATTTGGCGGATGTGGGACGAGAACGGAAACATGGTGTCCAAGGGACAGTATGAAATGGGAAAGCGGACCGGCGCCTGGAATACCTGGCACGCGGCGCGAAGCAACAAAATCTTCCAGCAACAGCCTTTCAAAGAGTTCGTCGGCCCCTTTTCTTCGCACGCCAATTTCCAAGGCGGGCTGCTCGAGGGCACCTGGACCATTTTCGATGGCAAGAAACGTAAAATTCTGGAATTCAGCTACGCCAACGGCGTTCGGCACGGGACCTGCACCAAAGCCTACAGCAACGGCCGCAAGCTGGAAGAAATCGAATACAAAAACGGCGAAATGCACGGCATTTACCGCCAGTGGACACCGGATGGCCGCCTGGTGAAGGATCAAGTTTACGACAAAGGCCGCACCATCATCCGCAAAGTCACCCATTACCGCGACGCCAAGAAAAAAAGTGAAGGCGAATACCTGCTGGCCAAACAGGTCCTGGAGGGCAAGGACGACTGGTGGGCGGTTTCCTTCGCCAGCACGATCAAGGAGGGAGAAGACGAAAAGCATGGCGAGTGGCGGACCTGGTATCCCAATGGCCAGATGCAGGTCCACGGCTTTTATGAGCACGATCGCCCCTCCGGTGAACTGTCCTGGTCCTGGTGGTACCCCAACGGACAGAAAGCGGTGGAAGGCGCTTACGATCAGGGACAACAGCACGGCAGCTGGACCTGGTGGCACCAGAACGGGCAAAAAAAGCTGGCCGGCAAATACGCGATGGGCGAGCCGTCCGGCAAGTGGATATGGTGGAAGAACGACGGCATGGTCCTGCAAAAGATGGACTTTTCCGCCATCAGCCGAGACCTGGTGGACGAGGACCTGCACGATTCGACAGCCGACGTCGGCGGGTCGGAACCCAGCGTGCTGTCCGTACCGCTGAACACCAAACTCCCGGACCTGCACAGCATCAAGAAGTAACGGCCCGGGCGCCACTCCGGCCCAGCTTTCCCACAAACTTCGTCGCCAGCGACGGTAAGGCTTTGACTGGCAAGCAACACGAAGCAGTTGGCCCGCCAGGCGTAGGGGGCATACGTTGCGCTTCAAATTGCGACGCCTGACGCGGCCAAGCAAACACCCGGCGGTCGCGCGAGCAGCTGCCGTTTGTGAAACCCGCGCCTCGGCACAATCGCCTTCATTCAATGACCGGTCCGGTCGCCAACGGTAAGCGGTGACAGGAAAAGGTCTGGGACGCCAGCCCCAGGAACCGCGATCCGGCAAAAAACCAGCCGCCAAGCGGCGGCAGGCAACCGCCGCACAGGCGGGAACAAGTCCCGGCGGGCCGGGATCCCGGCACCGGCATCCAAACGCAAATCGCCTTCTACGGGTCCGGGAAAAAGGGGTCTTGGTCGTGCCCGATCCCCTCGCGCCCCTCTTCCGATTGGCCCTCACGCCCCACAGCGGATGACAACCTTACCCATGTGCTGGCCCGCCTGGAGGTACGCGTAGGCCTCGGGGACGGCTGCGAAGTCAAACGCGCGATCGATCACCGGCTGCAACTGAGCCGTTTCTACGGCCCGCATCAGCTGGCTCAATTCAGCGGCCGATTCCATGTAGATGCCCCGTAGTTGAACCTGGTGCATCACGATCTGAAACACGTTGACCATGGCTTGCAGTCCGTCCAGCACACCAATCACTCCCACCCGCGCACCGTAGCCGCACGACTGAATGGATCGAGCGAGCGTGGGACCTCCGGCCGTCTCCACGACCACATCCACACCCCGTCCCCCGGTTATTTCCCGAACGGCTTGGGGCCAGGCCTCGTCCCGATAGTCGATCGTCTGATCGGCCGCCAGCTTCTGCCGAACCCGTCGCGCTTTCTCCGGCGAGGAGCTGCTGACGATCACGCGGGCTCCTAGCATTTTGGCCAGCTGCACGGTGAACAAGGAGACGCCCCCCGTTCCATGCACCAACACCCACTCCCCAGGCCGGGTGCGCCCGTGCGTCACCACGGCCGCCCAGGCGGTCAGGCCGGCGACCGGGAACGTACAACCTGCCTCCAGGTCCAAATGCCCAGGCACTTTTGCCAGGGAAGCGGCGGGATACGTGACCTGCTCGGCCAGCACGCCATCCACGCCCTGGCCTCCGACGAACGTTTTCGACCAGCCGCGATTCAGCCGGCCGGCCGGCCACTGACGCAGCGGAGCATTCAGGACCCGATCACCTTCCCGAAAATCGGTCACGCCGACCCCCACCTCGCTCACCACGCCAGCCATGTCCGATGCCACGACGATCGGTGGATCCTGTGCCCCCCCGTAAGCCCCGCTGGCGACCAGCAGATCACGGTAATTGAGCGACACGGCGTGGACATCTATTTTCACCTCACCGGCCCCCACAGCAGGTTCCGGACGCTGATCCATCCTCAAGGTTGATATCCCCGAACCGTCGGTCGTCCAGCATCGCATGGCAATCCACTCCCCAGTTCAAAATCCCAAATGGCACGACTTCCCGGCTGGAGTGTATCCGATGCTGGCGCGGCTCGGCAATTCGTGAAGGCCCGGCAGCCAAGCTAGCTTGACCCGACCCGGTCCCTAGTTTAATCTCCGCCCCCACCTGTCGATCCGGGGAACCGGCAACCGCAGCAGGCGGGGGCGCCAGGAATTTCGCCACGTGGATGCCGGCCATCGCGGGGCCCGTGTTCTGCGGATAGCCGCCGAGCCTTTCCGTCAAAAGAGCTTCGGGAGCCCAGGTTCTCCCATGCGGACATCACGACGCGTTAACGTCCACGGCTTGGTACTTGTTGACATGGTGCGGCACCCCAAATTCCCCTGCCGAATATTTCCCCCGGTGGTCCTCGGCCTGCTGCTGGGGTTGCTGACGGCCGGTTCGTTGCGCGTGGCTGCCGATCCGCCCCAGGCTTCCCCCCAGCTTCTGGTCCTGCGGAACGGACAGGTTTTGCGGGGACAGGTCAGTCTGCATGGCGACAGTTACCTGGTGACGCTGCCTTACGGTGAGATACGCGTGCCGATGGAAGAGGTGGAACATGTCTGCCACACGCTTGAGGAAGGCTTTCGCTTGAAACAGAGCAACCTTCGTTTCGGATCGGCCAACCAACATTTTCAGCTGGCCCGTTGGTGCCTTGACCATGGCCTGCTGGGACATGCTCGTCACCAGCTGGCGTTGGCGACAAATCTGGAACCGCAGCACCGCCTGGCGGCCATCGTCAGAAATCGTTTGGCAGCCGCCACTCAGCAGGCGGCCGCGGTTGCTGAGCCTGTCTCCCACCAGCAGCCAGCGACCGACCCCGCTCAGCTAGACGCACTGGTCCGCCGGCTGCCGCCAGGCGCCGTCGAATCGTTTACCAACACGATCCAGCCGCTGCTGGTTAACAGCTGTTCGGCCAGATCCTGTCACGGATCGGCGGCAACCAATGATTTCCAACTGCAGCGTTTTCCGCATGGCCAGCGACCGCGACGTCGGCTGACGCTGCGTAATCTTGAAGCGGTCATGCGCTGGGTAGACCGGGAGGACCCGAAAGCCAGCCGGATCTGGCACGCCGCGACGCATCCGCACGGACCTTCTCAACGATCAGGATCGCTTTCCGAACCCGCTCAACAAAAGCTGCGAAACTGGCTTGGTGGGCTGGCGACGTCCCCGCCACCGGCGACGGACCGGCACGCCGCGGCCAAATCCGACATCGCCTCGTTCGCCCTGCCCCAAAAGGCGCTGCATAACCCGCGGGACTCGGATGGCACCGCACAGCCCGTCACCCAGGCCCCCCCCAGTGGTACCCATTCCACCAATTCGTACCATCCCCAGGATCCCTTTGATCCAGAGATCTTTAACCGGCGGTACCAGGCCCCTTAGACCCGATACCGTCTGGCGGATGACCGATCTGGTCGCCAAGGGTGAAGCGCTGAGCAAGAAAAAAGCCTGCGGCGCCAGCCTCAGGGACCGCGATCCCACGCAAAACCAGCCGCGCAGCGGCCACCGGCCACAGCCTGGGGCGCCAGTCCCAGGTCCGGGATGTCCCCGGAAAATCGAGTCACCAAGCGGCGGCAGGCGGTTCCATCGTATAGGGGCCAGGAGGTTTTTCCGCCGGCAGCAACCGTTCAGACGTCGGTTGCCTTCCGACGCGGGACGGCCCGCGCCCCTTCCTCCCCTCGGGCCCCCGCGGCCCCCCCCAGGCGTCTACAGCGTATGATATAAGGTAGTTTCTCGCCGCAATGGACCGCTCAGGCCGTATTTGTCATATTCATCTTTATCCGCATCCGCCAGGCAACGGGCAGCCGGCGACCGACGGGAGCGGATGGCTACAGCCGACAGAGAATGCTGGAATGAACCCCCTCCGTGGAATGGCTTGGGCCACACTGATTAGCGCCACCGTGATTTTCAGCGGTTGTAGCGGCTGGGACGATGCGGATATCGTCGACGACCTGGACGCGCTGGGTCCACCAGATTCTCCAAGGGTCGAAGTCAAGGACGAGACAGACGACGGGTCCTCGCCTGATTCGTCCCAGCCCGTGCCCAGAACCCCACTCAACCCGGTGATTGACATCGATCCCAACGAATATGCCAGCTACCTTGCCGAAGGGGATGATGATAGCGGCGGCAACCGCGTACCTCGAGAGGTCAAAGAGATTTCCACCCAATACGAAAATGGAAACGCGAAACGGACCTTCCGGCTACAGGTCTTTGACAATTATCCCTCCCGGATCCATGGTGAATTTCAAGAATGGTGGGAGAACGGCACGCTTTGGAAAAAGGGCATGTACCATGAGGGCAAGCAGGTCGGCCTGTGGGAGTTTCACAACCCGGAGGGCCAGCTTGTCAAATCCGGAAAGTACCTTGGTGGCCGGCCGGACGGCGAGTGGTCCTTTTTCCGGAAGGACGGGACATTGCAGCGTATCGAATCGTACGCCCGCGGCCTGCGGGACGGGACGTGGACGGAATACGACCCGACGGGCAAAATTGCCGTGCAGGTAATCCGCTTTAAGGGAGGCACACGTCATGGCACATCCACGAAATGGTTTCTTCCCCAGGAAGGCCAGACGACGCTAACCAAGCACCGGGAAGTTCACTTTGTCGAGGGACGCCAACACGGCAAGGCCGCGGAGTGGTACGAGAACGGAAAGTTGCGAAATGAAGTCGAGTTCCGCAATGGAAAGCGGCATGGCCGAGCGGCGCAGTGGGATGAACGGGGAAATCTTGTAAACGAATTGCAGTTCCGCGACGGCGAAATCGTCAATTAAGTGGTGGTCCGTTCCGGATCGGGCAGGTTGAGAAAGATCCTCGACAGGGAGAATTCATGCTGGACAACAAACCGGATGCAGACCAGGGCGGATCGACGCCTGAGCAGAAAAAGCCCGTTCGTCCGAAGCTGAATGCCACTTCGCTGGTCTTTTTGGCTGTTCTGTTGCTGGCCTTGGGAATGCTGATATTTTCCAATACCGGGCCCAAGCGTTCGACCATCAGCTACGATTTTTTTCGAGCGCAGCTGCAGGCTGGCAACATCGCCGAAATCGAAATCGACGGCCAGAGCGTCTATGGCAAGTTCAAAGAGCCGCCGCTGAAACCGAAGGACGCCGCGGCGGGGAAGGGGAAGACGGCCAAGAAAGACAAAGAGCCGGAAAAGTATCTGGAACACTTCAGCGTGGTGCTCAGCCCTTTAGTCGGCGAGCAGCTGGACAAGGAACTGATCGAACGCGGGGTGATTATCCGGCCGCAGGTACCCACCGACAGTACCAGTACGCTGATTTTTGTTTACCTCTTCGTCACGATTCTGCTGTTCGTCGCCTTTGTCACCATGTTCCGCCGCGCTCGTGACCAGTTCATGGGCGGAGGCGGCATCCTCTCTGGATTCTCCAAAAGCCCCGCCCAAAAGTACGAATCCAGCGACAAGCGCGTGACCTTTGGAGATGTCGCCGGCCTGGAAGGGGTCAAACGGGATCTACAGGAAGTCATCGACTTTCTGAAAGACCCGGAAAAATTTCAACGCCTGGGCGGTCGCGTGCCCAAGGGCATCCTCCTGAACGGTCCTCCCGGTACCGGCAAAACCCTGCTGGCCCGCGCCGTCGCGGGCGAAGCGGGTGTGCCGTTTTACTCGATCAACGGTTCCGAGTTCATCCAGATGTTTGTCGGGGTGGGAGCGGGTCGGGTGCGGGACTTGTTTCGAACCGCCAAGGAAAACTCACCCTGTATCCTCTTTATCGACGAAATCGACGCCGTGGGACGGCATCGGGGCGCAGGGCTGGGGGGCGGACATGACGAACGGGAACAAACGCTGAATCAGATTCTGAGCGAAATGGACGGATTCCAACCCAATGAATCGGTGATCGTCCTGGCCGCCACCAACCGACCCGACGTGCTGGACCCGGCCTTGCTGCGACCAGGACGCTTTGACCGGCATATCACCGTTGATCGACCGACCCAAAAAGGACGTGTGGCCATCTTTCGCGTTCACTGCCGAAATGTCCCCTTGGCCGATGACGTGGATCTGGAAAAACTGGCGGCAGGAACGGTAGGTCTGACCGGCGCCGATATCCGCAACCTGGTCAACGAAGCCGCTCTGTGGGCCACCCGCGCGGGCAAAGACAATGTCGACATGGAAGACTTTGAACACGCTCGCGATAAGGTCATCATGGGTGCCAAGCGGGAAGAGGTGTTGACCGGCAAAGAGAAAGACATGACCGCCTATCACGAAGCCGGACACGCGCTGCTGGCCTGGCTGGTCCCCGGAAACGACCGCCTGCACAAGGTCACCATCATTCCCCGTGGCCGCGCATTGGGAGTCACGCAACTGTTGCCCGAAGAAGACCGCTTAAACGTTTGCCAAAGCGATCTCCTCGCACGATTGGTGTTTATTATGGGGGGCCGAGCTGCGGAAAAGCTGGTCTACGACCAGTACAGTGCCGGGGCTGAGAATGATTTGAGCCAGGCAACCAAGCTGGCTCGCCGCATGGTGGCCCATTGGGGGATGAGCGACAGGCTGGGACCCGTTGCTTACCATTTGACAGAAGAACATCCGTTCTTGGGCCGCGAAATCCATGAACAACGTCAATTCAGCGAACATACCCAACAGCTGATCGACGAAGAAGTCGCTCGACTGCTGCACGAATCCGATACGCGTGCTCGGGATATCCTGCATCAACATCGCGACAAACTGGACAAACTGGCACGGGAGCTAATTCAACGGGAAGTGCTGGACGAAGATGAAATCGAAGCCCTGATCGGGCCGTCCGCCTACGTCACGCACGAAGGGAATGGCAGCCCCGTGGACCAGCCCGAATCGGAAAAAATTCGCGACGATGTCAAGGCCTAATGCCCTGCCGGCAGGGTCAGGCCCGGCAAGCAGCGAATGGGCAGGCAGGGGCCCGCCACAGTCCACAGGTTTTTCTGGTAACAAGCCGCCGTCGGGAACGGTTGGGATGACGATAGCCAAAGCCACCTCAGCCCCGCCTGCGGCCGCCGGTGACTTGCCGACATTGTGGACCTGGCTGCGGCTGCCGATTCTTCTGCCGCTGACCCTGTGGGCCACAGAGGTCGTCATCCTTTCACCCTACGTCGAATTCAAAGTCGGCGCGATGCGGTACCTTGCGCATCCGCTTACCGCAAATCTCGCCTTTCTCAGTACGATCTTATTCCTGCTGCTGGCCGCCGATGGATTGGGCGGCACCGCAAGTTTGCGCTGGTCCTGGCAGCGGATTGCCTGGTTGGCCGCAAACCTCGCTGGCTACGGCCTGCTGTTCCAGGTCACCTTGCGACTGCACAATTTGCAACAGAAAATCACCGGCCAGGAAAGTCTTTTTCGGTGGCTGGCGGTCGCCTGGGTCGTGCTGGCAATCTGGGTCGGCATCACGGCTTGGCTGGCCTTCGTACCATCCAACAAGCTGGCGACCTGGCTGCGGCTCAGCTGGCACCAGGCGTTTACCGCTGTTTTGCTGGCGTTCACGCTATTTTTGATCACACCCGAAATTCGCAAATTATGGTATTTCATTCACCAGCCCATCGTCGGGTTGACGCTCCAACTGCTGGCCCTGGCCGGCTACTCGGAACCGGTCTGCTACTTCACCCGCTCTGCGGGGAATCCCGTATTTGGTTGCCGGGACGCGGTGATCCTGGAGGTTACGCCCTTTTGCGCCGAAGTGGAATCCCTGGCGACGTTTTGCCTGCTGAGCGGGGCCCTGCTGTTGGCCGGAGGGAAGGAGATTCATCGGACCAGGTTTTGCCTGGTGGTCTTTGGCGGCCTCGTATTTCTTTACTTGCTGAACGCCCTGCGGCTGTACCTGATCATCGACGTGGCCACTCGCCTGAACGATGCTCAGATCGCGGTCAGCCTCGCGCATTCCCGGTTAAGCCACGTGGTTTTCTTGACATTGTCGCTGTTTATTCTGATCGGCACCCGTCGCTGGTGGTCTCCTGGCCCCACAGCCCCGGAGGCGGTCTTGCAAACATCTCCCGGCTAAACAGAATAAAGCTTATGGCGCTGCGACATGTCGTCTTCCTCCCTTCACCTGCCAGGCCTGAGCCCTAATGCCATCTGACTCGAAACTGGATCAATTTCTGGGCGGATCAGCGTGGGCAGACAACATTCGCAGGCGGATCCCGCAAGTCGCCCGTCATCGTTACCACGTCGCCATTACCGGTGCCGAAGGCACGGGAAAACGCCTGCTGGCGCGTTTGGTTCACCAGTTGAGCCCGCGGGCTGAGCGCCCGATGATTCCCGTCAATTGCGCCCTGCTGGGTCCGGAAACATTTGCCAGTCAAATGTTCGGCCACGAAGAGGGGGCCTTCGAAGCGACAACCGGTTCGGGGCTGGGGTGTTTACGAGCGGCGGATGGGGGCACCCTGTGTCTGGCGCATGTCGAGGGACTGTCCCTGGAACATCAGCATTTATTGCTCACAGCACTGTCGACCGGTAAAGTCACACCCTTGGGCGCCGAAACCAGTGTGGCGTTCGACGTTCGCGTAATCACCTCGTCGCTGAACGATCTGCAAAAGCAGGTGCAGGACCGTCGGCTTCTGCCAGAGCTTTATACGCTGCTGGACGCCGTCTCACTGCATACGCTGCCTTTGTCTCAACGGCTGGAGGATATCGAACCGCTGGCACAGGGGTTTCTTGCAGAACTGGCGGAAGAACTGGACGAACCGCCAAAACGGCTGATGCCGGACGGCTGCCGGCGTCTGCGGCAGCATGCCTGGCCGGGTAACGTGGCGGAACTTCGCGAAGTGATCGAGCGGGCGGCGATTTTTGCAGAGGGAGATCAGCTGAACGCCTGGTCGTTTTCTTTTTTGCATTAACCGGGCCCCCGCTCAGGTGCCGCCAGCATCTTCGGTCCGTCGCAGATCCGCCAGGGACGGCAAGCAAGGCCGACGTCTTCCTGATGCAGACCAAGGGTCCGCAGCTGAAGAAGCGGAAACCTGAACGGCTGCCCCCGCCCGTTCTACCGGCCACCCAGCTGCCGGTAAAGTTGCTCGGCGTTCCGCCGCAGCACAAACAAGGTCTTGTTGTTGCTGCTGCTGAGCAACTGGCCGAGCACCTTGCGGGCCCGCTCCTTTTCCCCCTGGTCGGCCCAAAACTTGGCAAAGATATAGGCCATATCCGCAGTACCCCGACCGGCGGAACCGGCTAACTGTAAATTCTTTACCGCCTCCTGCGGCTGGCCCATCTGTTGTTGCACGAACCCTAACGTGGCGGCGGCCACAGCGCTGTTGGGGAAGTCCTGGCGGTTCGCTTGAGCCAGTCGCAGGGCGTCCTCCAGTTTGTCCTCGCCGCCTTGCAGCGCCAGCACCAGGGCCAAATAGTTGCGCGGGGCAAATTCCTTAGGGGCCGAGTCCCTGGCCATGGCGTAGCTTCTTTCGGCCTTGGTGAAATCGTGTTCCAGTTGAGCGATCATGCCGACCAGCAGGGCGGCCTTGGCCGAAGTCGGGTCGATTTGGCTGGCCGCTTTGGCATGCCGCTTTGCATCCGCCTTCCGCCCCCTCCGCCACTCCCGTTCGGCCAATACCAGTCGCGTGGTCAGGTCATTCGAATAGCGCTTTTCCGCCTCGGACAGCCATTGTTCGGCCAGTTCCTCCTGACCCGTTTCGGAATAAAACTGAGCGATCAGGATCGGCGCCTTGGCAAACTTGTTGCTCAACACCGAAGCCTTCTTCGCTCGAACATACGCCTTCTTCCCCTGGTTCGTGCGGAACAGGGCCCGTGCCAGTCGCACGTGCGCCGCGGGATTCTTGGGATCGATCTTGATCCATTCCTCCAGATGCTTTATCGCTTCGCCCCAGGCATCCGCCCGCTCGTTAACGCTCGCCTGGCCAGCGTGCAAACGCAGCATAATGCGATCCTGCTTTTCCTGCGGGAACGTCATGGACTTTACCAACGTCGCCGCTTTCTCGA
>JABAOH010000666.1_pt1 | contig 18086 bp, 21 predicted proteins | sample 7062181 | NCBI WGS metagenome assembly JABAOH01 (sample SAMN14538630, study PRJNA623070) | marine sediment metagenome | biome: marine biome [ENVO:00000428]; feature: marine pelagic biome [ENVO:01000023]; material: deep marine sediment [ENVO:00002113]; isolation source: pool of 5 deep marine... | reverse complement strand
AGGCAAAATCAAGGAATAAGCGGGGTTTTTAAGTATTCAATGAAAATATTATAATGTGAGTTAAATGTTCATGAAATTAAAACTAATATTACCGATTACAATCACTCTTTTTTGGTTAATTTCACTAGGAACGTCCTTTTCTCAAGTTCCAACCCCTTATGAAGCCATATGCGAAGGTTCAATCTCCTTAACCCTATCGCCAAATCGTGGACTCGTTGGGGATACTATAACAGCAGCTGTTGGTAACCTGAGAGGTGAGGGTTGCACAGATAAAAGAGTTTACATAAAAGAGAGCAATTGTCAAGGATTACAATATTGCAGCTGTCTGCTTGATCAAGCGACGGAAGGCACTTATGGTTGTGTATGCACCTTTAGATCTCCTCCTACGCCTTATATTTCAGGGAAAGAACCAGTTCGCCAAAACACATTTACATACTATGCCTGTGTTGACCTAGATAATGATGGTGTGTATAGTGGGACTTCAGGTGAACAATCTAATACGGATTTACTCGTTTATAGCAGATACACCCCATTGGGTTTAGTAACAGAATCGATTATTATAATAGCTACTTTAGGTGTGCTGTTAGTGGTCATTGTAGTTGTTTTCAGAATGTCTTTGAGAAGGAGATAAAACATTAATTAATTTACTTTCGCAACATTTTATCATGATAATAATAACTTTCTTGGGAACGGTGTCAGGAATACCTTCACTCCGTAGAAACCATCCAGCCATAGCCTTAGAGCATTTTACGGATTACAGAGATGTTTTATTATTTGATTGCGGTGAAGGGACCCAAAAACAACTCATGAAATCTGGTATCAGTTTTATGCAGATAAACAAAATTTTCATATCACATTGGCACGCAGATCACTTTGCTGGATTAATAGCTTTGATACAGACGATGAACTTAGAGAACAGGAGAAAAAAATTAACCATATATGGTCCTGAAGCAGAAAGGTTTGTTTCCGATATCATAGATTTAGGGTATTTTGGGTTAAGGTTTCCTGTCAGAGCAGTGAACGTTCCATTCGAGGGGAGTGAGATTTCAGTATTGGAGGAAACAGTGGACTATCAAATTTTATCTATACCAGTCTTTCACTCCGTTCCTACAGTAGCTTTCTGTTTTAAAGAAAAAGATAGGTGGAACATCAACGAAAATAAACTCAAAAAATTAGGCATAAAGAGGGGACCTTGGCTTAAAAAACTGAAGAAAACTGGTAAACTAGAGTATAAAGGAAAAAAAGTAAAGATTAAGGATGTTGGCTACGTTAAAGAAGGATTAAAAGTTGTTTATTCCGGAGACACAAGACCTTGTAAAAATATAGTTAAGATATCGAAGAATGCTGATTTACTGATACATGACGGTACTTTTCTCGAGGAGGATGTTGGGAGCAAAGCCCATGCAGATGTGAAAGAAGCTGCTAAAATGGCTAAACAGGCAAAAGTGAAAAAACTCATCTTAACCCACATCAGCAGAAGATATACGGATTTGAAGGAATTGGAAGAAGAAGCGAAAAAAGAATTCGAAAATAGCAAGATTGCTTATGATTTTATGAAAGTTAAACTCAAGAAATAACTAATTTTTTTTCTAATCTATCGACGAAACTTAACCTTCTCTTTAACTTTGTTTTAACGGTATCTATATTTTCAACAGGTACAGGATCAACATCGTTTAAAATGGCCAGTTCATGACTCAAAATATCTCCGATGAATAACAAAGATATCATTCTTGACAACCTTGAAGTACCTTGAGCCCAAATCTCATGGAGTCCCTTAACTTTATCCTTTATAATATCTTTTGTTATCTCTATTCTCGCTCTGATTTCTTCTGATTCTTCTTTATCTCTAAGCAGGATAATGTATGAATCCTTGTTCGAATTTTCATTCTGATAACCGACTATTTCATTGTGATCTAACTCAGGGAAGACATCGTATTTGGCGGGTATTTTGCTGTTTTCGTTAAATTGTGTTTTCATCCTCTCAGCAATTGCGGAATGTTCATTAGAAGCATATATTATTGGAATAGAATCTTTCAAGTTTAAAGCAATTTTTTTTATTTGATCAGTTTTAATTTCTTTTAATGTTTGAATGGCATCATCGATTTCATTCTTCAAGTTTACAAACCCGAATCTTTGGAGAAAAACTACCAACGGGATGAATAGATATGGAAAAGCAGATCTAGATTGATAACCAGTTGGTATCAAAACGCATGGAGTGTTTAGCTTATCACACCATTCTTTGAGTTTTCCGTCAGAAGTTATTCCAATTATTTTACACTTTTTTTCAACGGCATCGGCAAACTGACTTAGGGCTTCTTCCGTATTCCCTGAATAAGATATACAAAAAACTAGAGTATTATCGTCAGCATACGCGGGGAGATGATAGTCTCTTGAGACTTCTATAGGTACCCGGATTTTATCTCTCAATAGGCATTTCAATAATCTCCCACTAATCGCTGAGCCACCCACACCACTCACTATGATCTTGTTAAATTTGTAATCTGGAATATTGGTCTTTTCAGATATTTTTATGGCATCTGCTAACATTTCAGGATATTTTTTGATTGTTTCTATCATTTTCTCACAAACAATTAAGATAGCTTAAATTATTAAATATGCCCCTGCTGGGATTCGAACCCAGATCACTTCCTCCGCAGGGAAGTATCCTATCCATTAGACTACGGGGGCGAACGTAAAGCTTTAAAAGATATAACCCTTAAGAATGAAAATACTATTTAAAACCTTAAAGGTGTACTATGCCAGAAATGAGATGCACGAGTTGTGGTGTGAATCTTTTAGGGGATAACAATTATGTTAGATTCAAATGCCCCAATTGTTTAAAGGTAGAGATATTCAGATGCTCACGATGTAAAAGACTTTCAGTGGAATATAAATGTTCCAATTGCGGTTTTAAAGGTCCTTAGTGGTTTTATGGGTAGTGTTATCGTCACCTTCAGGATAATGCCAGAGAGTGTTGAAGTCAACTTGAGTTCTTTAGAGCAAAAGATAAAAAGTGAGATTGACCCACAGAGGATAGAACGCGTTCCTATTGCTTTTGGTTTGAGTGCGATACAAATAATTAAATTAGTCGAGGAAAAAGAAGGAGAGATGGATAGAATTACTGACAAAATAAAAAATATAAAGGGCGTCAAAGAAGTTGAAATAGTTGGGCTAACTAGAAGCTTATAATTATCTTGCAACAACAAAAAGCCTGTGTCTGTCAGTTTCTTTTAATTCTTCAATAATTCTTCTCTTTATCATTCTCTTTGGGTCTGGTAACATATCGACTCTTTTCTTCAGATCCTCAAAGCTCTCAAACTTCTTTTTCCGTCTCTCTCCAATTATTGCCCACATATGTTTCTTCCCAATTCCTGGCAAAAGCTCAAGAGAATGTAGTCTGGTAGAGACAGGACCAGCAATGTTGAAGAAATTAACGAACCTCTTCCCATTATTCTCAATAATTTTATCTATGACGTCTTCCAATTCTTTCTTCGCATAACCGGTCAATTTATCGTATTTTATTCTCCCCTTTATGTATTTTACTTGATCCCTCTTGTTTTCCCCAATGTAGAGTAAATCTCCGGGTTTGACTACAACATCAGGTTTGATTACGATTTCTAAGAGACTTAGGAAGACATTACCTATACCCTGGGCTATGGGCTCGGCCCTTCTGCTATCAGCATGACCTCTCGAGAGGAAATCCAATACTATTATGTATTCATCTTTCATAGAAAAGCCACCCCATCCCTACATTAATTTGTTTATATTCTCAAGAATAAAATTCTTTTCCTCATCCGTAAGGAGGCTGTAATCTTTCTCTAGAAGTAGTCTTAAATCGTCCTTATCTGTAGGCATGACATTAACTATGGCGATTATCTGTCTTTCTCTTAATTTCTTAACTTCTTTCAATTTTTCGATTAAATCTTTGGCCTTTTTAGGAGTTAATTTATCGTATTTTTTCAAATAATCAAAAGAATTTTTCTGTTCGTATCCAAACTCTATTTCTTTCTTTCTATCTTTAAGTATTTCCCTTGCTTCCGTGTTCGTTATCAATGTTTCTTTTACTATATCTTCCATTCAAATCGCCTTCAGATGTTCTGGCCTTGAAATAATATTCTTCTCCTTTTTACCATCTTTGATTTTGATTATATAAGATTTACCCCTCTTGTTTATAACCGTTCCAGTCCTGCCGAAAAACCTCTTGAAAGGCATGCCCTTGTGACTTGATGGGTTGGGTTTAATGACGACTTTACTACCTACCTTAAACTCTTGTATGTATCTTGTTATGGGTAATCTTTCCCTGGTTTTAACACTAAGTAAATTCCTTGTTCTTTTCCTTCGGCCTTTAGATTTTTGAACCATAGTAATCCTTTATCTTTAATATTTAAAAAACCGATAATTGTATTAATGAAATCAGTATATTTTTCCATAACATCTTTGACAATTATGTTTCTAATTTCTTTTAATCTAGTATTAAGTTGCACTTGGGTATATGAATCGGTATATTGGGATGATAAATGTACGGGAGATCCTGAGATTTGGTATGATTTTGCCGCACAAGTGGCGTCATTAACTGACGTTATTTGTGCTGTTGGTCCTTCTTCACAGTATGGACATGGTAATGAATATTGGCAGCTGTCAATTCTTGGTAGTTGTGAGAATAAAAATGATGTAGTATGGAGAAACATATCAAGAAATCAATGGCCTCCTGATGCACTAGAAGGAGAGATTTGTGAAGCTAGATGGGAGATTGATTGTGGCAATAGTTTCGGTGGAACTCCAGATTATAGATTTGATACAGATGAGCGAGGTTGTGTTTATTGTATCGATATACCACCTTATGGAAAAAGACAAGGAGAGATAGATAAATGTGGTTCATCAGGAGAAGCTACCTATGCATGTGAAGAAGCTTGTGGTGCTGATCCAGAATGTGATGAACAAATACCTGGTACTGGTAATTGTGATGGTAATTGTGATTATATACCCCCTATGACTACATCATCCACCACGACAACACTGCCAACTTGTGCTGATATTGGTGGAATTTGTGACCGCCCGGCAGATTGTACAGATGATTATGAATGCTATGGAGCTCAAGACTGTACAGAATATCCAGCAACGTGTTGTTGTGTGTCTATATCATCAAGCTCAAGCTCAAGCACCACCATTTACATCCCAGAAGACTGTTCAGGTGATCCTTATCCCTGTTTATACTATAATGACTCATCCAGTTGTGAAACAGCAGGATGTAGTTGGATAGGTGAATGCAAGTTAGAGCCTGGCTATAAATGCTGTGGTAGTAGTTCTTCTTGTGTTAGCCCCTTCCCAATTTTACTAGGTGCTAGCAACTGTAATAATATTGGATTATATCATTGTTCTGGCCTTTGTTGCGTATTTGCAAATCCCTCTACTTGTGATAGTAGGACCGGTTGTGAATGGGTAAGCAACGACCAATGCGATGGCACTCCTTCACCATGTTCATCTTATACTTCTCAATCTAGTTGTGAAACAGCAGGATGTAGTTGGTCAGGAGTAACCACATCACCTATTCCACCTAGTGGAGGTTGTCCAACCCTGTTCGTTTATGACGGGAAAGACTATGTCAAAGAAAGAAAATCCAGGATTCATTCTGAAGAAGGTGTTGATACAGTAGATGAAATTATATTGAAGACGATGCCCATTGCTGAAGGGGGAATATATTTCTTGTCGTTGAAAGAGACAACATTACCAGAACATTCTTACATCGATAGCGTCAGACTATTTGTTGGCGGTGAAGAAGTGGAATTTATATCAGCATGGCATTCGAGATACGGTGATGTTACTTCCATCCTTAAGGAGAGTGATGACATAAGGACTGACACTAAAGTCTTTGACGAGATTGAATTGAAGTTCCTTGCTCCTGAACTAGAAGGTGAGTTCTTGTTCGAGATTGAAGGATACAACCCAGCGGGTGAGATTTTAGGTCGTTTTTGGTGGGGAGGACCACCCCTTCGTATTAAAATCGATGTAGCTCAATTAGTACCAATAGCTATCATAGCCGCATTGGCGATAATAGTGGTGGTATTTGCTGTAATGAAGTTTTTTGCTAAGAAATAATTATATTATTTAACTGCTATGTACTTTTATAACATCTAATTCAATCTTTTTAACTTTATTGTCTAGTAAACTTGAAACACTTGGTTCTGTCCTATCTCCATCCCCAGTAATCAATTCTTTTATATACAAACCGGATTGGGTTTTTATCTTTAATTCGATTTTTCTTTTATTTAAAATCTTATATTTTATTTCTTTCACTTTTCTCCTTCTTGTCTTGTCTGGTCTTCTTCTCAACACACGAACTGGGGTTCTTTGTGATATTACTGCATTTCTCAATTTACTGATATTTTTTAAATTTTGGATTTGTTTTTCAAAACTTACTACTGCCTTGTATGTTTTATCATAATCAGCAAACTTTATTTTTCTGACGATGTTTTTATCTACTATTTTTAAACTCTTCACTTTGACTTTTTTTGATTTGTTGATTCCTTTCAAAATTTTATTCAAATCAATCTTTCTTTTAATCGGTCTGATTGATTCTATAACAAAAGGCCTCCAACCCAGACACCTAACGTTAATATCTTCCCTTCCACTGCCATGAAAACTCGAAATCTTAGACTTAGTTTGTTTTAACAAAGATTTTTCGATTATTTCTTGAACAGAAGTTTTGAATATCTTTCTCTTCCATTTTGTCTGTGGTATGTTCCTTATCAATTTCTGATATTTTCCATAAACATAGATAGATCTAACATTCAATTCTACTTTATCAGTATTTAGATCAAACTTAACTGTTATATCCGGCACTTTCCTGTTCATTCTCTTTCCAGTCATCCTTTCAATTTCTTTCCCCAATTCACGATTTATAGCTGTTTTAATCGATTCGCACCATTCTACCCCAATATCACCCCACAAGTCTTGTTCTCGGTTGATTAATTTAGGAGTGAGTTTACATCCTATCAAGAAAGTTTTGTATTCGTACTTCTCCAATTCTTTAATTATCAGTTTTACTTTTTTTTTAAGTTCTTTGAAAAGGCTAGAGCAGACGCAACATTTCTTCTTCTTTTTTATTTTCATTTTTTTATTATGGAACTTTATTCCGAAGAAGTTGGAATTATCAACATTGATTTTCTCTCCAGCATCTATTAGCATGGCAACAAAGTGTCTTAAAATCTTACCTCTCTCTTCGTTATCCAAACCTGACAGAAGTTGAGCGAATTGTCTACCCAAACAATAGTCACAAACATAACCATTTTTTAAAACTTCAACTAACTTCTCTTTTATTACCAATTAAATCACATCGTAATTATTATTATAAAATTTAAAGTATTATAGAGGAATAAAAATGGAATACGAATGGCCGTACGTTAGTTTTATCATCATAACTTTAAATCTGGCAGTATTTTTATTCACAGTAGATTTCAGTGTTTTTGATATTGGAAGCATGTATATGTTTCCAGTTTTTGATAATTTTGTGCAGGCATTTGGTCTAGCGCCTCAAGACCTCTATTCTAAACCTTACACGTTGATAACCCATATGTTTGTCCATGCCGACTTAATGCATTTTTACGGTAATATCTTCATGCTGGCGATAATAGGTATGGTGGTCGAACCCAGGGTAGGTTCCGTTAAATTTTTCTTATTCTATCTACTTTCTGGTCTCTGTGCAATACCATTCGGGTTCTTGATGGAGTTCATGGCAGGGACTGCTGTCATTCTCATTGGTGCCTCAGGCGCGATATTCGGTACGATGTTTCTTGCCGGAGCTATAGCTGGTTGGGAACAAATATGGGGGATCCTGATACCCGTTCTCAACATAATCATCGCGCCGATTAATGTTTTTACTTTAAAGAACATTAAAGTCCCAATGTTCGTTGCAATTCTATTCTATTTTCTGATGAACTTGGTCTTGATGTTAGTCAATCTCCCATATAGTATAGGAGAACTGGCACATTTCGGTGGGGTTTTTGGAGGAATATTAGCATTTATTTTTGTTCTACCCGAGGAGTTAAAAAAAGGGAAAACATCTGAAGTAAACATCTAAAACTTTAACCCAAACTTTTTAGCTATTTGTTTCAAAGCCCCCCTTTTCATTCCCTTGACTCCACCCATTTTTTTCATCAATTTCTTTGTTTGTTTGTACTGTTTGATTAAATCTCTCACATCTTTTTGACTCGTTCCAGAACCTTTGGCAATCCTCTTGATCCTACTACTGTGTATTAAATCAGCATTTTTCTTTTCTTCAGGAGTCATGCTATCGATGATGTACTTATACTTCTTCATCTTCTCTTCCTGGACAACCAACATATCTTCTGGTACGGCATGACCCAGTCCAGGAATCATATCCATGACATTACTCAAGGGTCCCATCTTCTGCATGCCACCTATCTGTTCGTAGAAATCTTGTAGGGTGAACCTTCCAGATAGAAACTTTTCAACATCTTCTTCTTTAAGCTCAGATTCTTTCGCCTTTTCTAGAAGAGCCTGTAAATCTCCCATACCTAAAAGTCTAGACACAAAACGTACGGGATCATATACCTCAAGGTTTTCTAGTTTTTCGCCAGTTCCTATGAACTTTACTTTCGCTCCAGTCGTGGAACAAGCTGACAGAGCCCCACCACCTTTGGCTGTACCATCCATCTTAGTTATGATGACACCGGTTATACCGACTAGTTTATTGAACTCTTCTGCTTGCTTTCCACCAATTCTTCCAATATCAGCAGGAATCACTAATAGAACTTCATCGGGTTGACATAACTTACCCATTTTTTTCAATTCTTCTGCGAGTTCTTTATCCAGAGCATCTCGACCAGCAGTATCGATAATAATCGTGTCATATTTTTTAAATTTTCCCAAACCTTCTTTCAAAGCATTGTAAGGACTCTTTTCTTTTGAAACATGAACTGGAACACGAAGCTTATCACCCAACTGACTCAACTGTTCTGGGGCCGCAGGTCTATGATAGTCACAACAAATCATAGCAGGTTTCATACCTTGTTTTTTGAAATATTTTGATAATTTTCCAGCTGTAGTAGTTTTTCCTGATCCAAATAATCCTAATAACATGATCCTTTTTTTCTTGACTAAACCTGCCTTTTCTTCACCTAAAAGTTTTACTAATTCTTCATAAACAACCTTCATGGCTTGCTCCCTGAGGGTTAAACCAGGAGGCATCTTTTCTTTTAAACATCTTCTTCTTATGTTCTCTGAAAGTTCGTAAACTAACTTGACATCTACATCTGTTTGTAGAAGAATCCGTTGCAGGCCCTTCACTAAATCTTCTACAGCTTCAGCATCCACAGTAGTCCTAGTCAATATTTTCCTAACTAGGTCACCAATGTTTTTTCCAAAACCCGGCATACAATCATCTAAATTATATTCTCAATAAATTCCTCAGGTTTAAATGTTTTTATATCCGAGTATTTTTGACCCACACCAAGGAAAAGAATGGGTTTCTTCAATGTATGAGCAACAGAGAGTATACTGCCCCCCTTCTCGTTTACGTCGATTTTAGTGAACATTACAGCATCCACCCCAACAGCTTCATCGAACATCCTTGCTTGCGGAACGGCATCATTACCGACAAGAGAATCTATCACGAGTATTTTAAAATCTGGTTTATTGACTCTTATGACTTTCTTTAATTCTTCCATCAAGTTTTTATCAACATGAGTTCTACCGGCAGTATCAGCAAGAACAACATCTATTCCTTTCGATTCGGCATGTTTTTTTGCATCAAAAATTACTGCTGCAGAGTCGGCCCCATATTTATGTTTTATTACATTTATACCTAGTCTTCTCCCGTGTTCTTCTAATTGTTCTATACTAGCAGCCCTGAAAGAATCTCCGGCCGCAAGCACACATGAAAAGCCTTTATTCTTCAAATGATTTCCAATCTTTGCAAGGGATGTGGTTTTTCCAGATCCATTGAAACCCAGGAAAATAAAGAGTGAAGGTTTGTTCCTTTTTACTATCTCTTTTAATTCAAGTCTTGGTACATCAACAATTTCAAACAAACTATCCCTGAACGCTTTAACTACGATTTCCTTTACCTTACCTCTCTTCACTTCCTTTCCTATTAAGTTTTTCTTCAAATCATCTTTTATTTTTTCACTAACTTCAAACGCGACATCAGCTTCTAAAAGTGATATCTCTAAATTCTCCAGAACATCTTTCAAATCTTTTTCTGAAATCTTTTTTTCTAGGACTTTTTTGGTTACTTTTTCAAAAACTTTTTTTACAACACCTTTCTTAACTACTTTCTTTGCTTCTTCCTCTGCTTTAACCTCTCTCTCAACAGGCTTCTTCTTCTCAACATTTTCGCTTATTTTTTTGACTATCTTTGAGAATTTTTTCTTTAGAAGACCAAACATTTTAACCAGCAGTTAAATCTGATGAAGGTTTTTTAACTTCTCTAAGCATGGCTCTGATTTCAGGTTGTAATTTCATTATTTCGTTATTCAAATTAACTAATTCCTTTTCTAACGAGGCTAAACCATTTTCCATGATTTCCTTCCTTTTCTCAAGAATCTTTTTTGTGTTTTTTACTGAACTTTCTATTGCAGTGTTGGCTCCCAACTCCACGATCAGTTTGTCTACTTTCTTCAACCCACCTTTAATATGAACACTAGAACCTATCGGTAACAATATATCTTCTCCACCGCTTTTCTCGAGTTCGTCCATCGAATTCAAGGTAGATTCGACCTCGATTATCCTAGTTATCAACAGTTCCCTTCTTTTCATCAGAGCATTGGCCTTGTTCTCAAGGATTTGGTATGTTATCAACTTTTTCTGGATATCTTTTTGTTCAACCATAAAAACACTTTATTATCAATTAAATAGTTAAACCTTTAATTTCAATTCGTCTCTTGCAATGTCTTTCAATAACCTGATCAGGTTTATGACGTTCTTCCTCTTTATTGCTATAGCTCCAACAGATCTGAATTTACTGCTTGCTCTTATCAAGTGATCGTGTTTTGTTTGGTTGATTCTGATAAACCTATCCTCACCCGGATACTTGGGTTTGAAGACATCTATCCATAGATTGTCAAACTTACCTTGATTTACTCTCCCAACGAATTTACTGCTTCCACTCCAATAAAATATTTTCGCCGGTCCCTTTTCATCGTAATTTACTTTCTTTTCCATTAAAAGTTTATCTAGTATTTTTGTTATCGTGTGTCTGTTTAGCTTCAGTTGGTAGGCAATATCAGTTATCGTCATTCCCCTTACACTATTTTTTAAGGTAATAATTACTTTCTTCGTGTTTTTTGTATCATATTCAACTTCTTTTGATGTTTCCGCTTCTTTCATCATGATTTCACCTCACTACCATTTAGAACAGTAATAATATATAAATGTTACTAGATTATAATGTCTATATAAAGATATGTATTATTCAGTCAATATTTCTTCATTAAATTATAGTGTTGCTGATATCGTTGCCTTACATCCTTTTTAAGTTTTTGTTAATTTTATAAAACTGTACGACTCTAAGAATTATTACTGGGTCCATGGTCTATCGGTTAGGACGTCGCCCTTACAAGGCGGAGAGCCCAGTTCAACTCTGGGTGGACCCATATTAAGATTTAAACTTCAAATCTTAAAACAAAATTATGCCTGATTTATTCCCCGTAAAACTAATATTAGGAGCTGGCAGTATTCTAGTCGTTATCATAGCTTTAGGGTTGTTGTTTTTGATAATTTATGCTTTCTTCAAGTTTTTATTCAAGAAAAATCTGTTGAAAGCCAACTGACTATACTATCCCCTTAAATCCTTTACCGTTGATAGATAAATCAGTGATATCATGTTCTGGAGTAGAGATGAAGAAGAAATTTTCAAACCAAAAGAAGAAGTTGATGAAAAAACTGAAGAGCCTGAATTAGAAGAAAAGAAAGAAGTGAGTGAGGAGTCTATCAATGAAAGATTGGAAAAAATAACCCAACAAGTTAATTTAATAGCCAAATATTTGTCGAATATTTCTGAGAGGGTCGGTAAAGCTATAGATGCTTCTGTTGCTTATCAAAGAGATTTGGATGATTTGGAGAGAAGGATTAATCTGATAAAATCTAGGATTGAAGAATTGGAACATGTTGTTCCTGAAGTCGAGTTAGAGAAAGTATTGGGAAAGAAAGCGGCTTGATAGCGAGGGGAAGATTTGAACTTCCGACCTCGGGGTTATGAGCCCCGCGAGCACTCCAGGCTGCTCTACCTCGCTGTGTGTGTAAAAATATTACTTCTCACTTAAAAACTTTACGTTTCATCAAAGATATAAAGTATTTTCTCCCTCTAGTTTCTTTCCTACTCTTCCTTATTTTCACAATCCCAACCTGTTGTAAATGTTTAACATGTCTCATTAAAGCAAACTGACTGATCCTTCCAAACCTTCCTACATATTTTTTATGAAATTCAGTCGATGTGATTTCATATTCTGTCAGCAGTGAGATCACATTCTTTTCAGTTCCTTTTAATTTTTCTTTCATAATCTTCAATTTCACTTGCTTAACATCTTTTAGGATTTCTTTAACATGTCTGACGGTAATTTTGTTAGCATTCTCAGTCTCACTAATCCTGGCCGCTTTCCTTAAACATTCTAATCCAAGTCTGACATCTCCCCCTCTTTGTATGGCATGGTTTGCACACAAAAGAACAACCCCTTCCTCTAGAATTCCAGGTCGGAAGGCATTTCTACATCTTTCCAAAAGAATATTCTTCATTTCCTGTAAACTGTAACGCTTGAATTCTATGTCTTCAACATCCAGACTACTCCTGATCCTCGGCTCGATATTAACAAAAATGTTATGATAGTTTGAGATCATTACTAGTCCGACGGGATTATTTACGTATTGGTTCAATCTCAGAAGATCGTATAAGGCTTTCTCATCTTTTTTGATTAACTGATCGACTTCATCCAAACAAACGATTATGCTATTTTTTGATTTTTTTAATGCTTCAACCAATCTTTCTAATACTTCGTCTTTTGATGTTCCCCTCCTCTGGACAAAAAATCCTAATTCCACGACGAGTTTTGCCAGTATCGCATGACCAGTGTTGTAATCCCAAGTGTTGATGTAGATCGTCTTGACTCTATCTGAATATTCTTCAAACTTCCTGAACACGAATTTTAATGATGCCGTTTTCCCAATTCCTGGGACCCCGAATATGAACATATTCTGTGGATTTCTCCCCTTACTAGCAGGACTTAAATTGTTCGCTATCCTCTCTATCTGGTGCTCTCTGTGCGGCAGCAAGTCTGGCAAGTACTCTGGATTAAGTATTTGTTCGTTCTTGAAGATTCTTGATTCTTCTAACAAATTATCACTAAGAATAGATGGTTAAGCAATTGTAAATCTTTTTACCACGAATTTTTTATCCAAACTTTGGATGAAAGGAATTAATCTCGGCCCGTAAGGTCTACCTAGCAGCATGAGGTAAGCTGCTTGGAATACTTCTTTTGGATTTATACCCTCTTCTTCAGCAGTCCTTCTTATCATAGACCATATCTCTTGATCTTTCCTATCTGTTTTCAAAAATTTACCCAAATTTTCGAGCGCCGACATCTGTTTATCAGATAGTTTTTTCTTAACATCTTCTGGCACTTCTTTTAACAGAGTGACTTTCATGTTTTCAGGTGCTAACTCTTTAGACCATAAATCCGCATAATCCAATCTTTTTTTCAGTTCAGTTCTTTCAAAATCTGTTAATTTTTTCTTTAAATGACCAGTTCTCTTCAATATTTGTATTGATTCTTTTATTCTATTTTTTTCTGGTAAAGCTTGTGTCAACATGGATGCAAAATCAAAAGATATTCTGAACGGTTTTTGTTTCGGAATTTTACCAAGGAAAGATAATTCATAAACCCTTTGGGTATTAGTTCTCTCCCTTTCATCAACTTTTTCCAACCCAAAATAAATCCTTTCAATCCTATCGAATTCGTTGAACAAGAATGGTATAGTGTTTCCTCCTGGTGTGAATTCTATCGTTGTCTCAGGTCTCATCTTAACCATTAGGAATCTTAACATTCCTGTTGGTACTAAATCAGAAACTTCTACAAAGCTAACACCCAACCCTCTAGAAGTACTCATCTTCTTTCCACCGACTAAGAAGAATTCGTATCCCCTTCCAATTTCTTTGCAAGTTGATGGGTAGGGTGGTGGGAATTTGAAAACTTCGCATGATATCGCAACAGAAATGGTTCTAGACCCGCCTTTAGTGAAATGATCTTTACCAGCTGTTTCACAGACTACTCCTATAGTTGGCCATTTGGCTGCCCATTCCACCTTCCATGGCATCTTCCCGTTGCCGTTGAATGGTGAGATTTCACCTCTATATCCACACCCATGTGCCCAATCAACCATACTGGGTTCACATACATATTTTACTATTCCATTATCAGGATCCCATTCGTATGCTAAAGTTGTTCCTATCTTTCCACATTTTTCACAAATTGGATGAAAAGGTAATTTATCCATCGCACCAGTTTGACCGTATACTCTTTGGTATATTTCTTTTATTTTGTCAGCATTATCTAAAGCGATCCGAATCGTTTTGTTAAAATCTCCTTTGTCGTATCTATCCCCTGTTAACTCTATATCTGCCTCTATTCCAAAATCATCAAACCTTTCCACACATTGGGAAAAGAAATAATCCGCATAGTTATCGTAACCTTTCTCTGGCGATGGAGTATCTCTCAAAGGAACGCCAAGGAATTTCTTGAATTTTTCTTGTTTTAAGTAGGCAGGAACCGTATCCAAAGGATCCATGTTATCGCTTGAGAGAACGAACCTTGCTTTCATTCCATGGTCTCTCATTGTTTTTGCTATAATGTCGTGAATGATCCAGCCCCTCGCCGCTCCAACATGAATCTTTCCTGATGCAGTTTTTTCATCGTATACTATGTAACCTTTTTTCTTTACTATCTTCTTTAGAATAGGTTTTTTGTCGACTTTTTTTCTAACTTCTTCCGCTATCTTATCTGTCCAGTAAACCCATTCTTTCTTCTTTTTCTTCATAGACCTTCACTATTATTTATTAGAAATATGATTCAAATAGAATTAAGTTATTCCCAGAAATATCTTATCCCACGTCTACCATAATCAAAATATTTTATCAATATAAACCCAGCTATCATTCCCCCCAAATGACCGAAGTAAGCAACCCCACCCGCCATGCCCAAAGTCGCGATTCCTAAGACCAGTTGCATGATTGCATAGAAAAAGACGAAGACTATTGCAGGCATTGGAAAGAAAAACTGAACGTATACAGTATCTCTTGGATACATCAAACCAAACGCTGTCAAGACTCCGAATATAGCACCTGAAGCCCCGACCATAGGAATGTTCGTTACACCAGAATAAAGTATTGTAATCAGCGCGTAGAACAACGATGAAAAAACACCACATATGAGATAGTATCTAAGGAATTTGTTTCTTCCCATCGTTAGTTCAATCTTTGGACCGAATATCATCAAACCAAACATATTATAGAATATGTGTAGAAAGCCCGCGTGCACGAACATATATGTGAAGATTTGCCAGATGTAACCCCTCGTGATCAAAGTTTGGATGTTCAGACCAAATACATCTGTGATGATTTCGCCGTGGGAATCTGGAATGAAATCCACACCTGAGAAAAGTAACTGAGCAAAGAATACTCCAAAGTTTATTATTATTAGCCAGAGTGTCATGTTTAATTTCATCCTATCACCATGAATGGACCGGGCGCGATTTGAACACGCGACCACTGGTTTCTACGCTCAGGGGCCTTATAAGACCAGCGCTTTCTGCAGCGAAAGCTTCTAACCAGGCTGAGCTACCGGTCCTTTATTATTTACTAACAATATATTTGAAGTTGATAAAGTTAAAAAATTAATTTTTATTTAATATTCATCTATTGCCCCCAGATCGATTAATTCTGTTTCATACTCTTTAATTCTGGGTTCTGCATCCTCCAGATGTTTTAACCTCTGGAATAACTCTCGTTCAATAAACGTATCTCTTAAACATTCCAACCTTTTAGTAATAGTCTTCATCTCAAACCCAATAACACTCAAATCTGCTATTGTAATAATTTTTTCTTCTATTATTTCTGGTTCATAATTACCAGGTTTGCCATAACTTATCGCAGCCTCTTTTGCGAATCCATGTCTTTCCGCCATTCTGGCATATTCTTCAAACCCCTCATTTCTTAGGATTTTTCCTCCAATGAACATATGCATGTCTGGCTCCTTGTAGATATGCATTAGAGTTTGATTATCTATGAAACTCTTTTTTTCATCATGTATTACATATCCTCTTCCTATGTCATGTAAAAGCGCACCAATGTAGACAAAATCTAAATCGATGTTTAACTCTGTAAACTCGTTAATTCTTCTGGCATATTCTCTTGCGAGTTTTGCTACCATCTCACAATGTCGGATCCTTCCTTTACTCAAACCATACTTTTTTAACAGATTGTAAGCTTTCTCAATGTCAATGTCTCTCTGTGAACGCATGGCAAGAAATTTGTGAATTTAATCTTAAATTTGGATATCTTGACGTATACCCACAAACACATCCTTTTATAAGTTTGTTTGTTTTCATATAATTAGCGATTTGAATGTTCAACAAGTCTTTATTGGTTGATAGGTTAGTCAATTCTTTGGAGAGGAAAGAATTTCAATTATTCCTTACTCAAGGTTGTTTTGACATAGCCGCAAAAAAAGAGTTTATTATGCTCATTAAGGCCTTGACAAACGTTGACGGCTTGGTCCAAGAACAGGCTCAGAGCTTGCGAGCAATTTCCTACTTTGTATCTGCTTATCCGCTCGTTGTTTCAGAGAGAACTAACCATGGTTCTTTAGACGATGAGGTAATCTATTCTAGGTTTCAAGTGCCTGTTGTAACCCCAAAACTGTTCGATAATATGGTTGAAGAAGAGGTTATTCCTGAAATTAAAGCCATAAAAGGTAAGCACACTGTTGTCATAAATACCGTTTATTTGAAGAAGAAAAGAGAAGAATTAGATTTAAGTCTAGATAAATTATCAAAAAAAGTTGGGATTTCTAAGAAAGCTCTTTATGAAATAGAGAACCAGAGAGTTAACCCTACTTTAGATACTGTTAAAAGATTAGAAGAGTTGCTAGGAATAGACTTGAAAATGCCTTATAAAATGGAAACAGTTGAGAGAACTTATATTAAACCAAAGAATGAATTCCAGAAAAAAGTTTCTTTAGAATTTTCCCGTCTTGGAATAGATAACTCTGCTGTTACTTCAGCAAATTTCGAGATAATAGGTAGGGAAAAGACTTCTTTGATCACTGGATTATCTAATAACACTGTCAAAATAAAAAAAGTTGTTTCTCAAATGAAAAGACTTTCTTCCATATTTTCTTCTCAGGGAATGTTTGTTGCGAAGAAAAGTCATGAACGGGCGATAGACGGCGTGCCCATTGTCCTTGAGTCAGAATTACCTGAGCTAGAATCTTCCAGTGAATTGAGTAAGTTGATCAAAGATAAAAGTGAATAAAAAACAAGATTCGTAACAAAAATGATACCTTTATAACTTTATATTTTCCATAATTCTAAATTCAATTAGGAGGAGAATGAATGCCTTTTGAAAAAAGAGGTGGCTTTGGATTCAAGAGAGAAATGCACAAAGCTAAATGTGCAGATTGTGGCAATGAATGTGAAGTCCCTTTCAAACCGCAAGAAGGTAGACCAGTCTATTGTAGAGAATGTTATCAAAAGCACAGACCGAAGAGATTCTAATCCTGGGTTAAGTTTTTGATTAGTATTCTGAGATTTAAATTTGATTAGGGGTTTTTCTAGAGAAGAGTTTAAATTCTTGGGCATCTAAATATCTGGGAAGGTTGTTTTATGCCAGGACTTGCTTACTCCAGAATTACTTATAAGACCGTATTTGAGTTGGATAAAATATCTTACTTATCACAACCAAAGCCCCGAGTGTAACAACCTTTATTTTTCATAAGAAAAGTCCCTATTATGTAACAGAATCCTATTCCATAAGACTTAAATATTTGTATACCCACATTCACATAATTGGATTTTAGCCT
>JABAOH010146532.1_pt4 | contig 18087 bp, 15 predicted proteins | sample 7062181 | NCBI WGS metagenome assembly JABAOH01 (sample SAMN14538630, study PRJNA623070) | marine sediment metagenome | biome: marine biome [ENVO:00000428]; feature: marine pelagic biome [ENVO:01000023]; material: deep marine sediment [ENVO:00002113]; isolation source: pool of 5 deep marine... | reverse complement strand
GTTCGCGGCCGGTGTCACCGCACAGGGTGTAGACGTCCTCGACCTCGGAGAGGTGGCCACCGACGTCGTCTACTACGTGTCGGGCAGCAGGAACGTGCCCGGTGCGATGGTCACCGCATCGCACAACCCTCCCCACTACAACGGAATCAAGCTGTGCCGCGAAGGAGCCGCGCCGGTGGGAGCCGACTCCGGCCTCGACGAGGTGCGGCGGCTGGCCGACCGGCCCCTGGAACCGGCGGCGGTGCCCGGCGCGGTGGAGGAGTTCGACCCTGTCGCGGGGTATGTGGATCACCTGCTGTCCATCGTCGACCCGGAGCACATCGGGCGGCTGCGGGTGGCGGTCGACGGCGGCAACGGGATGGCGGGGGTGGTGTTGCCCGCGGTGTTCAACCGCATCCCCGCGGAGCTGCTCGGCCTGTATCTCGAGCCTGATGGCACTTTCCCCAACCATCCCGCCGATCCGCTCCGTCCCGAGAACCTGGCCGACCTGTTGCAGCTCATGCAGCGGGAGAGCCCTGATCTAGGGGTCGCCTTCGACGGCGATGCCGACCGCGCTTTCTTCGTCGACGATCGCCTGGAGCCGGTATCGGGTAGCACGACCACTGCGCTCATCGCCCGCTGGTACCTGGAGCGGGAGCCGGGAGCCACCATCGTCCACAATCTCATCACGAGCAAGGCGGTTCCCGAGGTGGTGCGGGCGGCCGGCGGAACACCGGTGCGGACCAGGGTGGGGCATTCCTTCATCAAGGAGATCATGGCGTCCACCGGAGCCGCTTTCGGCGGAGAGCACTCCGGCCACTACTACTTCCGGGCCAACTACCGGGCCGACTCCGGGATGCTGGCCATGTTGGTGCTCTTGCAGGTCATCTCCGAGGCAGGACGGCCCCTGTCGGAACTGCGCACGGCGGTGGAGCCCTACGCCAGCTCCGGCGAGGTGAATCTCGAGGTCGGCGACCAGCAGGCGGCGTTGGAGCGGGTGGCAGCGGGGTTCCCCGATGGCGCGGCCGACCGTCTCGACGGGCTCACCGTCGAATGGGAAGACCGCTGGTTCAACTTACGGCCGTCGAACACCGAGCCGGTGCTGCGCTTGAACGTGGAGGCCGCCGACCGCGCCGCGGTTGAGGACCTGGTGCGCCGCGTCACCGCGCTCGTGGAGAGGAGCTGAGATGAGTCTGGTGCCGGACGAGCTGATGGAGATCTTGGTGTGCCCCGACTGCAAGGGCGACCTCGAGGAACGCGAAGCGGAGCAGGAGCTGGCGTGCCTCGGCTGTGGTCTCCGGTATCCGGTCGACGAGGGTATTCCCGTGATGCTCGTCGAGAAAGCTCGCCGGGAGGACGAAGCTCCGTGACCGACATGTGGTCCATGGTCGCCGGGCTGGGAGGTCAGTACCGGTGGGCGGCAGAGCGGCAGGCACCCCGGGTGCCGGCCGCTCCCTCGGTGCTGGTGGTCGGGATGGGAGGCTCGGGCATCTCTGGCGACTTCGCAGCCGTGGTGGCGGCATCCCACGGGGTGCCGCTCACGGTCCACAAGGGCTACGGCTTGCCGGCGTGGGCCACCGGGGCCCGGCCGCTGGTAGTGGCGGTCTCTTACTCGGGAAACACGGAGGAAACGCTGGAGGCAGTCGAGCAGGCCGCCGCTGCCGGCTTGCCGCTGGCCGTGGTCTCTTCGGGAGGCATGCTGGGCGCCCGTGCGCGAGAGGAAGGGTGGCCACTCCTCGAAGTGCCGGGCGGCCTGCAGCCGCGCGCTGCCGCCGGCTATCTGATCGGGGCGGTGTTGCGCCTGCTGGAAGGGGCCGGTCTCCTGCCACCCCAGCCTCCTGACCTCGAGGAGGCCGCCGCCACCGCCGACGAGCTGCTGGGGGAGAGCGGCGATGGTCCGGGTTACGCCCTGGCTCGCGATCTGGCCGAGGGGCTCGCCGGGCGGGTCGTGGTCGTCTACGGCTCCACCGGCGGCCCGGCGGTTGCCGCCCAGCGGTGGAAGACGCAGGTGAACGAGAACGCCAAGAGCGTCGCTTTCTGGTCTCAGCTCCCCGAGCTCGACCACAACGAGATCGAGGGATGGGCGGCGCTCGCGGAGCTCACCCGCACCCGCTTCGGCATCGTGCTGCTGCGCGACCGGGGCGAGCATCCCCAGATCCGGCGGCGCTTCGAGGTGACTGCCGACCTGATCTCGCCCGGAGTCGCCGTCGCCGGAGAGGTGTGGTCGCAGGGGGATTCACTGCTGGCGCGCATGGCGAGCTTGGCGCTGGTGGGCGACCTGACCTCGGTGTACCTGGCGGAGCAAGCGGGCATNNCCATGAACTACGACATCGCCGAACCGTCGCTGGCGGAGGCAGGCGCCGGCCGTGTGGAGTGGTCGGGACGGCGCATGCCGGTGCTGGGAGCGATACGGCAGCGCTTCCGGGATTCGACCCCGCTTCACGGCCGCACCGTCGGGGCATGTCTGCACGTGACCGCGGAAACCGCCAACCTTATGCTGGCCCTGCGGGACGGCGGAGCACGGGTGGCATTGTGCGCCTCCAACCCGCTCTCCACCCAGGATGACGTGGCGGCGGCGCTGGTGGCAGAAGGCGTGCCGGTGTTCGCGATCCGGGGCGAGGACTCCGAGAGTTACTACCGGCACATCCACGCCGTGCTCGATGCCAAGCCGGACGTGACTATGGACGACGGCGCCGACCTGGCCACCCTGCTGCACACGGAGCGCACCGAGGTCAACCCGCTGGGTTCGACGGAGGAGACCACCACGGGCGTGGTCCGGCTGCGGGCCATGGCCGAGGAGGGCACCTTGCGGGTGCCGGTGGTAGCGGTCAACGACTCGGCGACGAAGCACCTGTTCGACAACCGCTACGGCACCGGGCAATCAGCGCTCGACGGCGTCATCCGCGCCAGCAACGTCCTGCTGGCCGGGTCCGTGGTAGTGGTGGTCGGCTACGGGGATTGCGGGCGGGGCGTGGCCGACCGCGCCGACGGTATGGGAGCCAAAGTAGTGGTTGTAGAAGTGGACCCGGTGCGGGCGCTGGCCGCAGCCATGGACGGGTTCCAGGTGATGAACGCCGACGATGCTGCCGCCGTGGGAGACCTCTTCATCACGGTGACCGGCAACAAGCACGTGCTGCGGGAGCGGCACTTCTCACGCATGAAAGACGGCGCCATTCTCGCCAATGCGGGGCACTTCGACGTCGAGCTGGATCTCGAAGGGCTGGCGGGGATGGCGGTGGCACGACGTGCCGTGCGGCAGCATCTGGAGGAGTACCAGTTGGAGGACGGGCGGCGCCTGCTGGTGGCGGCCGAAGGCCGCCTGGTCAACCTGGGCGCTGCCGAGGGGCACCCCGCCGACGTCATGGACATGTCATTCTCCAATCAGGCGCTGGCTGCCGAGTGGCTGGTGGCGCGGGCGGGCACTCTGGAGCCTGGGATCTACACACTTCCCCCCGAGCTGGACGCGGAGGTGGCTCGCCTCAAGCTGGCTTCCCTGGGCGGCGGGCTCGAGGAGTTGACCGAGGAGCAGCGCGCTTACCTCGCAGGGTGGCGGGAAGGGACCTAGCCGCAGGGCAGCAGCTCACCTGGGCGGCATACGGCGGCCTGTCGACACGGCGTCCACCGGGGCGGAGGTGTCACGCCGGACCCGTAGGCTGCCGCCATGTGCTGCCTCGTCTGCGTTGCATGGGGTTGCCACCCTCTGTGCCGCCGGTGTGCCGCCACCCTGCGCGCCGGTGGTGACAGACGGCTGCGGTGCGGGCTGTTGGTGCGGTCGCCGCTGCATCACTCGGGCGCCGCTCGCGTCCTCGTCCATCGTCTCAAATACCAGGGCTTGCGGGCCGCCGCGGGCCCCCTGGCGGCTGCCATGGCAACGGCCCTGCCGGACGAGGCTGCCGCGCTCGTACCGATCCCCAGGGTGCTGGCGCGACGGTGGCGCTACGGCGTCGACGCTGCGGACGATCTGGCCGCTGCCCTCGCTCGGATCACGGCGCTGCCGGTGCTGCGGTTGCTGCGTCCGGGGTGGTGGGCGCCTGCGCAAGCTCGGCGGGACCGGTGGCACCGTTTCCTGCCCCGCTTGGCGTTGGTCGACGACCCGCCGGCGCGGGCGGTGCTGGTCGACGACGTGATCACTACGGGAGCCACCCTCACCGCCGCCGCCGCGGTGGTGGGGGGCGCCGGCGTTGTCGCAGTGACAGCTACCTCTGCGGGTATAGTGACTAGCCTGTGAAGGTGGGAGCGGACAAGCGTCCGCAGCCGGGAGAATCATTCGCAGTGGGCCGGTCCCGGCTCCTCTGCCGGCCACCGCATCGGAGGAGGTTTCGTATTGCAGGTCAGGGTCCACGGTAGGAACGTGAACCTCGATGAGCGCCTGCTCTCGGCGGCCGAATCCAAGGTGGCCAAGGCGGCGCGTTTCTTCGATGGAGCCGGAGACGCCGACGTCGAAATCACCGAGGCCCGCAATCCCCGCGTGGCCGCAGAGCGGTTCCGGGTAGAGATCACCGCGCCCACCGTGGGTTCCACGGTGCGGGTGGAGTCCGCCGCCGACACCGCCGAGGGAGCGCTCGACCTGGCGGTGGAGAAGTTGGAGCGGCAGCTCCGCAAGGTGAAGGGGCGCCTCATCGACCGCTCCCGGAAGGGCAACCGCCGGGAGAACCGGGCTCCAGCACCGGCCGAAGAGCGCTCGGAGCGGACTGAGCCCCGCATCGTGCGCCTCAAGCAGTTCGTGATGAAACCAATGACTCCCGAGGAGGCAGCCCTCCAGATGGAGATGCTGGGCCACGCCTTCTTCTTCTTCCAGAACGCCGACTCAGACCTCCCGAGCGTGCTGTACCGGCGTCGCGACGGCGGCTACGGCCTCATCGAGCCCGCATGACCCGAGTACTCGTCGTCGACGACGCACCACTCTTCCAAGCGGGCCTGGCGGCCGCACTCGAGAACGCCGGTTATGAGGTGGTCGGACGCGCCGACGACGCCATGGCCGGGCTCTCCATGGCCAAGCAGCAGCAGCCCGAGCTGGTCATCCTCGACGTCATGATGCCGGGTATCTCGGGCACCGAGATCGTGGACAAGCTGCTCGAGGCCGCCCCCGGCTGCCGGGTGGTGCTGCTCACCGCCAGTGAGTCCGAGGAGGACCTGCTGGCTGCCATCAAGGCGGGAGCCATGGGTTACATCGTCAAGCAAACGCCGTTGCCGCACCTTGTGGAGGCAATGGAAGACGTGATCGCCGGCGGAGCGGTCGTATCCCCCGCGATGGGGGGCAAGCTCTTCGAAACGGTGCGTCAACTGCTGCGCCACAGGGACATCGTGGCGGGCCGTAAGCCGACCTTGACCAGCCGTGAGCTCGAGGTGCTGCGGTTCGTGGCCCAGGGCATGACGAGCAAGGAGATCGGCGAGAAGCTCTACATTTCAGAGAACACCGTCAAGAACCACGTCCGCAACATCCTCGACAAGCTCGGGCTGCATTCCCGGGGTGAGGCGGTCATGTACGCGCTTCGCGAGGACCTGATCTCAATCGACTGATGCCGCCGGAACGAAGCCCCGAGATGGCGGTGGTAGAGGCGCTGGGCACGTCATGGACCGTGCACAGCCTCTACCCGGACCCCGAATCCCAGCCGGCATTCCGCCGCGCGGTGGAGGCCCTGCGCAGCTTGCTGACCGAATCGGTGTCGCTTCAGGTGGGAGTGGAGGGCTTCGCGGTGGAGGGTGAGCCCGTCGCCGTGGATCGCGAGGGCGCCGACCGACTCGCCCGGCGCTGTTACGTTCACAACGTGGAGCTGCTCCGCCTCACCAGTCCTCCCAGCGAACGCGACGTGGTGCGGCTCTTCGAAGTCTTGGCCCGCGACGAGGAATCGGTACGCGCCTCCGGTGGCGTGGAGGCGGCCTTGCTTCGCAACGGTGTCGACAGCTTCGCGGTAGTGCAGCGGGCGCTGTTGCGGGCGGCCGGCGAAGAAGAGGAGCCTCAAGAGCGAGATCCCCACGTGGAGGAAGTGCTCGTCGAAGGGGCGGATCCCAAGCAGTTCGCCCAGTCGCTCCTCGACGAGGCAAACCGCGATCCTGAGACGCTGGCCTCGCTATTCCGCGACCGCTACCACGAGGTGCTGGGCCGGGTAGAGGAAGACGATGTCACGGGACGCGAAGAGGTGGTGAAGGCTTTCGTGGAGGCCTTCTTCTACTTCCCGGACGAGCATCAAGTGAGCACCTTCCGCGGGCTGTTGCTGGGCGACACTACCCCGGACCGGGTGTTCCTCGACCAGTTCGCCGGCCACGAGCTCGCCAGGCTGGCGCCCAAGCTCGACCCCCGAGGCCTGGGGTTGCTCCTCGACTACGCCCGGCTGGCCACCGACCAGGCGGACTCTCGTCCCGAGGAGCTGATGGCGCTGTTGCAGTCGCCGGAAGCCGTGCAGTCGGCAAGGGAAGTGGTCGCTGCAAAGGTCCAGGAGAGGGTGGGGACGATCGACGAGGTCGCGGCCGAGGAGGGCACTTTCGAGGAGTTCGCGGCCCGGCATCCCGACATGCGGCGTTTCTTCTACGACACGCTCGAAGTGTTCCGCGCCCTGCTCGAGGTCGAGGACCGAGACCCGCGCTTCCTGCGATTGTTGCGCATCTGGAGCGGCAAGATCGGCTCGGCGGTGCGGCGGCGCGAGTACCGGCGCGCCGAGCTGTGGCTGCGTGCCATGACAGACAACCCCACCTTTGTCGAAGAGCGCGGCGGCGAGGTCGATGAGGCGATCACGCACCTCGCTTCGTCCGAGATGATGTCGCAGATCGTGACGGCTGCTACGGAGGCCAAGGAGCCGGGGCCGGCGGTTCGGCTCCTACAGTCGCTGGGCCCGCGGGCGGTGAACGTGCTGGTCGACCTGCTGTCAGAGGCCGACGATCCGGCGCGGCGGCGCACCCTCATCGACGTATTGGCTCAGGTAGCGGACAGGAGTCCCGAGCCGGTAGTGGAGCGCATGCGCGATCCGCGCTGGTACGTGGTCCGCAACCTGGTGCTGGTGCTCGGCAAGACGCGGCGTGCGGACGTGGCGCCGGCGCTGGAGCGGGCCTTTGGTCATGGGGACCACAGGGTGCGGGTGGAGGCGCTGCGAGCGCTGGCCGCGGTGCACCATCCCGGCCTGCAACGCCTCGTGGCCCGTGCGCTGCGAGATCCGCATGAGCTGGTGCGGCACTCCGCCATCGGCATCCTCGGAGTCCAAGGATCTCCCGAAGCCGAGAGGATGCTGATTGGGGCGCTGACCAGCGGCAAGGCCGACTTGGGAGAGAAGCAGCGCATCGTGAAGCTGCTCGGCGAGAGCCAGTCGGCGTCGTCCCGCGAGACGCTGGAGAAGCTGGCCAGTCGACGGTTCCTGCTGTTCCCCGGCGCCCGGGCACTGCGGGACGCGGCTCGGTCCGCGCTGAAGAGGAGTCCGGCGTGAGCGAGCGACACGCCCGGCAGGTGCTCGCCGATCTGCGAAGCGCTACGCGGCAGGTCACGTTGTATCCGGTGGGACACCCCGCGACCGACGAGGTGTTGGCAGCGACCGCTGCCTCGGCGAACGACCTGGCCAGTACCGCGGGCGGCGAGGCGGTACTCAACCTGATCACCGACTCCTTCTACCTGGGGCGGGAGATCCTTCCCCACGCCTCGCTCGAGTTCAACGGCCTTCTCCGGGAGATGCAGGTCCGGGGCATCGAGTCGTTCACGCTGGTGCAGCCGGTTTCCAAGGGCGACATCGCCGACCTTGCCTCCTTCATTGCCGGCCTGAGCGGTGACATCCCCGCCGAAGGCACGGTGCGCCTCAACGAGAGCGCCTTCGCCATCTCGGAGCTGGAATCCGAGGCTGCGTTCGGCGGCCTGCGTCGCTCCTATGCCCGGTCGCTCGACGTGCTGCGGGGGGTCTCGATGGCAGTCAGCGCCGACCAGGACTTCGACCTCAGCGGCGCGATCTGGGCCGTGGAGCAGCTGGTGGAGCGGGCGGTGGCCCAGCCGGCGGCCTCGGTGCTGCTGGCCACGATGAAGAGCCATGACGAGTACACCTTCTACCACTCGGTGAACGTGTGCATCCTCGGCATCACGCTGGGAAGGCTCATCGGGATCGAGGAGGAGCAGCTGAAGCTCCTCTCCCTGGGCGCGCTGCTCCACGACATTGGAAAGGTCAAGGTGTCGGCCGCCACGCTGCAGTATCCGGGGCGCCTCGACAGCGAGCAGTGGGCGGAGATCAAGCTGCATCCGCAAGAGGGCGCGGCGGCGATCCTGGCGGCGGCGGAGCCGGCTCAGGAGCTCGCGGCCATCGTCGCCTTCGAGCACCATGCCCGGTTCGATGGGCTCGGCTACCCCTCCCAGCACCAGCGTGGACAGCAGCACTTCTTCAGCAGGCTGGTGGCCACCGCCGACACCTACGACGCACTCACCACGCGGCGCTCCTACCGGCGGGCCGAGACTCCCAACCGGGCGCTGCACATCCTGCTCAAGGGCGCCGGCACCATGTACGACCCTGACTTCGTGCGGGCCTTCATCAAGATGGTGGGGGTGTACCCGCCCGGCTCACTGCTCGAGCTCGACGGCGGTGAGATCGTCATGGTCACGTTGAGCGTCGAAGGAGCCGAGGCCCCCAATGCAGTGATGGTGCGAACCGCCGGCGGGGTGCTGCTGGAGACACCCGAGCCGATCCAGCTGGGTGGCCGGCAGATCATCGGTCAGGTCACTCCGGAGCGGGCCGGGGTCGATCCGGCATCGCTGCTGGAGCAGGCCGGCATTCCCGACCCAGAGTGAGCCTGCGCCCCTGGCAGAGAAGCGCCCCACCGATATGATGGGTGGGTCATGTCAATCCTGAAGCGGGTCCTCCAGGCTGGCGAGGGCCGCGTCCTCAAAGAGCTCGGAGCTCTGGTGGACGCGGTCAACGCGCTGGAACCCCAGATGGAGGCGCAACGCGACACCGAGCTGCGCGCCAAGACCGACGAGTTCCGCCGTCGCCTCCAGGCGGGGGAGACGCTCGACGACCTCGAGGTCGAGGCGTACGCGGTGGTCCGAGAGGCCGCCAAGCGGGTGCTGAAGCAGCGGCACTTCGACGTGCAGGTGCTCGGGGCAGGTGCGTTGCACCGGGGCATGATCGCCGAGATGAAGACCGGTGAGGGCAAGACGCTGGTCTCGACGATGCCGGTCTACCTGAACGCCCTCGCCGGCCAGGGGGTCCACGTCGTCACCGTCAACGACTATCTGGCGGCCCGGGACGCCGAGTGGATGGGAGGCGTGCACCGCTTCCTCGGCTTGACCGTAGGCCTGATCCAGGCGTCGATGAGTCCTGCCGAGCGACAGCCCGCTTACCAGGCCGACCTCACCTACGGGACCAACAACGAGTTCGGCTTCGACTACCTGCGCGACAACATGGCGATGCGGGTGGAGACCATGGTGCAGCGCGGCCACCACTACGCCATCGTCGACGAGGTGGACTCGATCCTCGTCGACGAGGCCCGCACCCCGCTCATCATCAGCGGCCGGGTGGCCGACACCGCCAAGTGGTACCGCGACTTCGCCCGTCTCGTGGAGCGACTGCGCCGCGACCAGCACTACGAGGTCGATGAAGCCAAGCGGCAGGTCATGACCACCGAGGAAGGGGTGTCCCGGGTGGAGGCTGCTCTTGGCGTCGAGAACATGTACGACCACGCCGCCGTGGACCTGGTGCACCACCTCGACGTGGCGCTGCGGGCCAAGGAGCTGTATCAGCCGGATGTCGACTACCTCATCGACAACGGCGAGGTGAAGATCGTCGACGAGTTCACCGGGAGGGTGCTCGAAGGCCGCCGTTACTCCGAAGGTCTCCACCAGGCGATCGAGGCCAAAGAAGGGGTGAGGATCAAGGAGGAGAACCAGACTCTCGCCACCATCACCCTGCAGAACTACTTCCGCATGTACGAGAAGCTGGCCGGAATGACGGGCACCGCCAAGACCGAAGCGGCTGAGTTCGCCCAGATCTACAAGCTGGACGTGGTGGAGGTCCCCACCAATCGGCCGTTGGTCCGCCTCGACCAGGCCGACCTCGTCTACAAGAACGAGGATGCCAAGTTCGAGGCGGTCGTGGACGACATCGTGGAGCGCCACGGCGCCGGTCAGCCGGTGCTCATCGGCACGGTGTCGATCGAGAAGTCCGAGCGTCTCTCTCGCATGCTGGCCAAGCGGGGCGTCCCTCACGACGTCCTCAACGCCAAGCACCACGCGCGGGAGGCGGAGATCATCGCCCAGGCGGGGCGGCTGGGCGCAGTGACCGTGGCCACCAACATGGCGGGACGCGGCGTGGACATCATGCTGGGGGGAAACCCCGAGGGGCTCGTCAAGACGGAGCTGAAGAAGAAGGGTCTCGTGCCCGGCTCCCCGGAGTACGAAGAGGCCTTTGCGGAAGCGCTGGGCCGTTTCGAGGGCGAGGTTCACCCCGAGGGCGAGAAGATCAAGGCACTGGGCGGGCTGTACGTCGTCGGCACCGAGCGCCACGAGTCCCGGCGGATCGACAACCAGCTACGGGGGCGCTCCGGTAGGCAGGGAGATCCCGGCGAGTCGCGCTTCTATCTGTCACTGGGGGACGACCTGATGCGGCGCTTCGCCGGAGAGCGGGTGCAGAACATCATGGATCGGCTCCGCATCCCCGACGACGTCCCCATCGAGGCGAAGATGGTCACCAAGTCCATCGAGCGCGCCCAGGGGCAGGTGGAGGCGCAGAACTTCGAGATCCGCAAGAACGTCCTCAAGTACGACGAGGTGATGAACCGGCAGCGGGAAGTCATCTACGCCTGGCGCTCCGCCGTCCTCAAGGGGGAGAAAGGCGAGGACTTGGTCCGGGAGTGGATCGACGAGGTCGTCGAGGAGACGGTGCTGACGACCATCCCGGAAGACGCCTCGCCCGCAGAGTGGGAATGGGACGAACTCAACCGGGAGCTGTCCGTCCTCTACCCCAGCTCGCTCGATCGTGGCGCGCTCACCGATCGGGGCGCGGACATCAACGACCTGGTGGAGGCGGCCTCCGTCGAGGCGCACCGAGCCTACGAGGCCCGAGAAGCGGAGCTGGGTGCCGGTACCCTGCGCGAGATCGAGCGCTCCGTGGTGTTGTCGATCATCGACAACAAGTGGCGGGAGCACCTGGCGGAGATGGACTACCTACGCGCCGGGATCGGGCTGCGGGCGATGGGGCAGCGGGATCCGCTGACCGAGTACCAGCGGGAGGCGTACGAGATGTTCGCCGACCTGGTGGGTTCGGTGAAGCGGGACGCCATCCGCTACCTGTTCCACGTACAGCTGGTGGAGCAGCAACGACAGGCGCAGCTTCAAATGGCGGCCGCCGAGCGGGAGGCCCAGCCCGTCCGCCGTCAGCCTCGAGCCGCGGCGGAGAAGGTAGGCCGCAACGCGCCTTGCCCGTGTGGCTCCGGCAAGAAGTACAAGCGGTGCCACGGCGCGGTGGCGTAGCGGGACGAAGCAGAGGTATCGGGTTTCGTCACCGGCAGGTACCATCTGCCCGCCATGCAGGATCCTCACGCCCTCTTGAAGGAGTTGCGCGCTCGGCTCGATGACGCCCGGAGGTTCCTTTGACGTCGACCAGAAGGGGTCGGAGCTCGTTCGGCTGAGGGAGCAAGCCGCCGCTCCCGACCTCTGGGACGATCCCGAGCAGGCCCGCGAAATCACCCGCAGACTCGCCCGCTTCGAGCGGGTCGTCGCCGACGTGGATCGTCTGCATCAGACCCTGGAGGACGCCGGCGTGCTTCTCCAGCTGGGTGCCGAAGAGGGGGATCCGAACGCGGCCGAGGAGGTGTTGCAGGAGCTGCAGAGCGCCGACCGCGAGCTCGCCGAGCTGGAGAAACAGTCCCTGTTCTTCGAGGAATACGACGACCATGCCGCCATCGTGAGCGTGCATGCCGGCGCCGGCGGGGTGGACGCCCAGGACTGGGCCGAGATGCTGCTCCGCATGTACTTGCGCTACCTGGAGGATGCCCACTTCGAGGTGGAGCTCGACGAGGTGAGCCCCGGTGAGGAGGCGGGCATCAAGTCCGCCACCTTGACTGTGCGGGGTGAGTTCCCCTACGGCACGCTCGAGGGGGAGCGGGGGGTTCACCGGCTGGTCCGCATAAGTCCGTTCGACGCCGCGGCGCGACGACACACCTCCTTCGCCGGCGTTGATGTGATCCCGGAGGTGGAGGAGGCCGAGGTCGAGATCGACCCGGACGATCTCCGTATCGAGACGTTCCGTTCACAGGGAGCCGGCGGGCAGCACGTCAACGTCACCGATTCGGCAGTGAGGATCACCCACCTCCCCACCGGGGTGGTGGTGGCCTGCCAGGCGGAGCGGTCCCAGCTCCAGAACCGCAACCGGGCGATGGCGCTGTTGAGGGCGCGGCTGGCGGAACGGGCCCGGCTGGAGCGCCAACAGCAGCTGGAGTCGATCCGCGGCGAGCAGACTGAGGCGGCGTGGGGGCGGCAGATCCGCTCTTACGTTCTCCAGCCCTACCAGCTCGCCAAGGATCTGCGCACCGAGGTGGAGGTCGGCAACGTACACGGCGTCCTCGACGGAGATCTCGCCCCCTTCATCGACGCCTATCTCCACTGGCGCCGAACTCGCCACGAGGCGGGTTCTCCCGACGGTGAATGATTCGGCGAGTGGCTGCTTCACTGGTATTCTGGCGCCGGCCACGGTGAAGCGGGGGTTGGGGGCGGACAGATACACGGTGCCGCCGGTCGCGCCCGACCGGATGTTCTTGAGGTGCAGTCCCGATGATCCGACTACAAGAAGTCACCAAGGTGTACGAAGGTGGCACTGTTGCCGCACGCGATGTGTCGCTCGACGTGCAAAAGGGCGAATTCCTCTTCCTCGTGGGACCGTCGGGGTCTGGGAAGTCCACCCTCATCCGGCTGCTGCTCCGTGAGGAGAACGCAACGCGCGGCAACATTTGGGTGGCCGGCAAAGACATCACCAAGATGCCGGAGTGGAAGGTCCCCTACCTGCGCCGCTCCATTGGCACGGTATTCCAGGACTTCAAGCTTCTCCCCAACAAGACGGTCGGTGAGAACGTGGCTTTCGCACTCGAGGTGCTGGGTCGCCCCCGGGCCGCGACCCGCCGCCAGGTGCACCAGGTGGTGGAATTGGTGGGCCTCTCCGGCAAGTCGGACCGCTACCCGCGGCAGCTCTCCGGTGGTGAGCAACAGCGAGTGTCGATCGCCCGGGCGTTCGTCAACCGCCCGCCGGTGCTGCTGGCGGACGAGCCCACCGGCAACCTCGACCCGGCGACCTCGGTGGGCATCATGAGGCTGCTCGACCGCATCAACCGCACCGGCACGACCGTCGTGATGGCAACTCACGACCACGCCATCGTCGACGCCATGCGCCGGCGGGTGGTGCAGCTGGACCGGGGCCGGGTGGTGCGCGACCAGTCGAGTGGGCGTTACGAGTCGGCGGCGGCCGAGTAGCGATGTTCCGGGTCCCCTCCTACCTGGCTCGTGAGGCGCTGGTCAGCCTGCGGCGCAACGCGCTGGTGGTGGCCGGTGCCGTGCTGGCCGTCTTCGTGTCCATGCTGCTGGCCTTCGGCGCCTTGCTGGTGAACGAGTTGGTTCGGGTGAACACCCTCCAATGGCAGGAGGGGGTTCACGTCATCGTGTTCCTCAAGGACATCCGCGACGGCGTCACCGAGGGTGCCCAGCTCGACCTGCTCCAGGAGATCAACACCTGGGACATGGTCGACACCACCTACATAGTGGACAAGGCGGGCGCTTACGACGAGTTCCGCCGCATGTTCGCCGATCAGCCGGCCCTGCTGGAGGAGATGGACCCCTCGGTGTTGCCCGCCTCGATACGGATTCAGCTCTCTGAGATCGACCGGTACCGCGAGGTGCAGTACCGGCTGGCCGGTCAGCCCCAGGTGCTCAGCGTGCGCTCACTGGGGGAATGGATCGAGCAGCTGTCCAGCTTGCGCCGCGTGCTCAATGGCCTCGGCATGGGCATGGCATTGGTGCTCGGGTTCTCGGCGGTGGTGCTGATCGCCAACACGATCCGTATGGCCATCTACGCCCGTCGTGACGAGGTGGCCATCATGAAGCTGGTAGGGGCCAGCAACTGGTTCATCAGGGTGCCCTTCCTGCTCGAAGGCTTGATCGAGGGCGTCGTCGGCGCCGGTCTGGCCGTATTGACGGTGTGGCTCACAGCCCGCAACCTCAGTGGCGCCGAGACCTCCATCGAGCTGGTTCGCTTCTCCGTGTCCAGCGGCTTCTTCCTGCGGTGGGGGCTGGCCTTCCTGCTCTTCGGTGCGCTCGCCGGGGTGCTCGGCAGCGTGCTGGGGTTGCGCCGCTTCCTGAAGGTGTAGCCGTGGCCCGCCGCGCTCTCGTCGCCCTCCTCGCCCTGTTGCTGGGGGCGGTGGTGACGCCGGCGGGGGCGCAGACCGAGGCGGACATCACCGAGATCGAGCGGCAGATCCAGGAGCTCAATCAACAGATCAAGGCGCACAAGGCCGAGCACTCGGCGGTCGCCCTGGAGCTGGCCGCCACCGAGGCGAGGATGGCGGAGCTGCGGGCAGCCCTCGCCGAAGCGCAGGCTCGGGTAGACGCCGTCGAGTCCCGCATCGCCACCAAGGAGGCGGAACTCGTCGACCTAGGCTCACAGCTCACATTGCTCAGGAGCGAGTTGGCCGCGACCCGCGCCGAGCTGCTCGAGACGCGGCGCGCCATCCGGGAGCGAGCCGTCGACCTCTACATACACGGCGCGTTGGGGGTGGGGGCGGTGCTGCTCTCCATCCACGAGGTGTCCGAGGTGGCGGTGGGCCTCGAGTACGCCGAGCAGGTGATGGAGTCCAGCGGGGCTCTGCTGAAATCACTGGAAGTATTGCGCACGCAGGAGGAGCGCCAGGAACAAGCGATCGAGACCCGGCGGCAGCAAGTGGAGCAGACGGTGGCTCTGCTGGAGCTGGAACGGGCCGCCCTGGAAGCGGATCGTCAGCAGCTGGCCGAGCGGCGGGCCGCAGTGGAGCGGGAGCTGGAACATCAGCGGGAACTGCTGGAGCGGGTCAACCGGCTCATCGCCAACGCCGAAGACCACGTCGAGCATCTGGAAGCGGATGCTGCCCGCATCCGCGAGGAGATCCGGCGGCGGGAGAGCGGTGAGGGGAGCCGGCCCGGCATCCTGGCCTGGCCGGTGAACGGCCCGGTGGTCTCGCCGTTCGGGTATCGGATCCACCCCATCTTCGGCACCCGCCGCCTCCACACCGGGATCGACATCGACGCTCCCCACGGTTCGCCGATCAGGGCGGCCGGGTCGGGCACCGTGATCCTGGCCCGCTGGTACGGAGGCTACGGCAACGCCGTCGTGGTCGACCACGGCGGCGGTCTCACCACGCTCTATGCCCACCAGAGCTCGCTCGCGGTGAGCGAGGGCCGCCGGGTGACCGAGGGCGAGACGATTGGCTACATCGGCTGTACCGGCTACTGCACCGGCTCCCACCTCCACTTCGAAACCAGGGAGAGCGGCACTCCCGTAGACCCGATGAAGTACCTGGGGTCGTGAAGGTCGTCGCCAGCAACCGCAGAGCTCGGCACGACTACGAGATCCTCGACACCTACGAAGCGGGCATGGCGCTGCTGGGATCGGAAGTCAAGAGCCTCCGCGCCGGCCGCGCCGATCTCAAGGATGGCTACGGCGAGGTGCGCGACGGGGAGATGTGGCTGGTCGGGGTGTACATCGCCCCCTACGACTTCGCCCGCGGCGGCGGCCACGAACCGGAGCGAGCCCGCAAGCTGCTACTCCATCGCCGTGAGATCGACCGTATCGGCGGCAGGTTGGCCGAGCAGGGTCTCACGCTGGTCCCGTTGCGCATCTACTTCAAGGAGGGCAAGGCCAAAGTGGAGCTGGGACTGGCCCGGGGACGGCGCCGCTACGACAAGCGGCAAGCGTTGCGAGAGCGGGAACAGCGCCGCGAGATGGAGCGAGCCACCCGGGCCAAGGGCCGCCGCTGATCAGCCCGGTCACGACGCCTGAGCCAGGTCCTCCAATCGTTGGAAGACGCGCGCCATCTGCTCCTCGCCGAGGATGCCGGCGGTGCGGGCGAGCACGGTTCCGTCGGGAGCGACCAGCACCCAGAACGGGAAGGCGCTCACACCGAACTGGCTGGCGAGGGCGCCGCTCTCGTCCATGAGCACCGGGAAGGCGAAGCGGTTGCTCTCCAAGTACGGCAGGAGCGGGTTGTCGGCTTCCGGGTCCATGGCGGTGGTGATCGACACGATCTCGACGTGTGGGAAGTCGTCACCATTGCTTCGCTGCCAGGCAGAGACCATCGGCAGCTCTTGCTGGCAGTAGGGGCACCAGTGAGCCCACACCATGTACGCCCGGGCGAGGCCGTCGTCGGGGCGGTAGGTGCGCTGCTCCTGGGTGTAGTACTCCAGACCGGTCACCTCCCCGAGGTTCATCCCCACCGCCGGATCGGCCCCTCCCTGATAGATGGGCAACCCCACCAGTGCGGCCGGGGGAGGAGGTGCGGCGGAGGCCTCGCCGTCCCCGAGGTCGATCACCGCCGGGGACTCCAGCACCGGCGATGCTCCGAGCGCTGCCACCCGATCCTCGAGCCGCTGGATGGCCCGGTCGGCGTTCCACAAGGCGACGGCCGTAGCGGCCTGGGCGACGATGAGCACCACCAGGAGCAACCCGATGAGGACACGGCGCGGGGAACCGCCGCCCGGCAGGTTGGGATTGGGCTTGGGCTCGGGGATGAGGCCCCCGGGGGCGTCCGTCTCCAGTGTGCTCGGTTCTGCCATGTCTGCGAGTCACGCTATCAGAAGCCAGGGCGCCTCGGATGCCCCGGGGGTGATAGCGCCATCCCGGTTAGAATGAGAGCACCCCATGGGGGTGACCTGGCTTCGACGCTGAGGGTTGAAGCGCCGGAAGCGAGCCGAGGTCCCCGGAGTCCTCGTAAAAGAGCCGGGACAACCAACGAGTGCCGAAGACAACTTGGCGCTGGCTGCCTAATTGACGCAGCCCGTCCGTCCGGTGGGTTTCCTGCCTCGCCGGGACCGGGCGTCGCAATGCAGGATGCTCCCGCCGGGATTCCGGGACCGGCGGGTCAAGATCATTCCGGATAGGGCAGAGGGAAACTAGCCGACAGAGTCCCTCTCGTCCGAAAGCTCGCTGTCGGCTGCGCTCGGAGAGGCCGGCGCAGATACCTTGGCGGACCGGGGTTCGACTCCCCGCACCTCCACAGTGGTGAGACCCCCGCCCCGGCGGGGGTCTGCCGCGGGCACGCCCCCCGGTAGCCGGCTGCGGCGCGACGCGGCGGCTACCAACGTTGGTGGACCCGAGGGCGCAGGTACCGCTCGTAGACCTCGCGCACCCTGGCCATGGTCGCCGGCGGCAACGGCGCCAGGGCCGCAGCCGACGCGTTGTCGCCGGCCTGCTGCGGGTTCTTTGCGCCTGGGATGACGACGCTCACTTCCTCGAACATGAGAATCCATCGCAGCGCCAGTTGGGCCATGGAGGCTCCTTGGGGGACCAGCGGGCGCAGATGCTCCACCGCCTCGAGCCCGGCCTCGAAATCCACACCGGCGAATGTCTCGCCCACGTCGAAGGCCTCGCCGCGGCGGTTGTAGCGCCGATGATCGTTCTCGTCGAACGTGGTTTCCCGGCTCATCTTGCCCGTCAACAGCCCGCTGGCCAGCGGCACTCGCGCCAGGATGGCGACCTGGCGCGCCGCCGCCTCCCGGAAGAACCAGTCGGCAGGCCGCTGCCGGAACATGTTGAAGATGATCTGCACCGACTCGACGCCGGGGTAGAGGATCGCCTTGAGGGCTTCCTCTACCTTCTCCACGCTCACCCCGTAGTGACGGACCTTGCCTTGCGCCACCATGTCGTCGAGGGCCTCGAAGACTTCCGGCCGGTAGTAGACCTCGGTCGGCGGGCAGTGCAGTTGCAGCAGGTCGAGGATCGGCGCTTCGAGGTTGCGCAGGCTCCGTTCGACGAAAGCTGCGAGGTTGGCGGCGTTGTAGCCGTCGGCGACGTGCGGATCGAGGCGGCGCCCCGCCTTCGTGGCGACGAACAGGGCTTCTCCCGGATAGTCGCGACGCAGCCGTGCCAGCAGCCGTTCGCTGCGGCCGTCGCCGTAGACGTCGGCGGTGTCGAA
>JABAOH010006268.1_pt1 | contig 18087 bp, 14 predicted proteins | sample 7062181 | NCBI WGS metagenome assembly JABAOH01 (sample SAMN14538630, study PRJNA623070) | marine sediment metagenome | biome: marine biome [ENVO:00000428]; feature: marine pelagic biome [ENVO:01000023]; material: deep marine sediment [ENVO:00002113]; isolation source: pool of 5 deep marine... | reverse complement strand
GAGATGCGAAACCGTAGCTTAGATAATCGATCGCTGTTGTCTAAATCCTTTGACGACACACATTCCTTTTTCTTTCTTTTCATGTTTTTCCATCATCGCCTCCTCAGCAATGCCATTTTTTAATCAATACTAAAAATTGTATTTATTCGAAAATTATCACCTTTTGCTTTTTCTATTTCTAATGGAATTTTATCAGTAATATATGTTACCAGAAATATTCAATATTGTCGAATTTCTTAATATTCAATCTAATTAGTTGCACATTTCTTATGCTATAATATCCATAGCTTTCTTTCGCCAGCTGGAGAGAGCACCCACCTTTTTGGTTCCCATCATCAACTCGCCATTTGCTGACATAGCCGGCAACTATTTCTGGCCAGAAATTGCGGAAAAGGAGTGTGTTTCTTTGATAATGGGTTGGTAAGAATTATGAAGATTTACTGACTCTTCAACCCAGCCAGCCTCTTCTTTGCATCATCAACCTCAGCTATACCAGGGTCAGCGTCCTTCCAGAGGGTGAGGAATTTCTCGTAATGCTCTATGGCTTTGCCTTTCCATTTTTCTCTCAGTTATAAATGGACTTCTGAAAAATATTAATATCAGAATTTTTCTATTCAATCCTTGGATTCACCCATACAGCCCAATCTTGAGTTGATGTATTTATTGCATTGACTTGTAAAACAATCGAAACATTCTGACCAGCATATCTATCCAGATTGATTGCGAGATCATCCAAATGCCCGTCATAATAACACACATTTGCTGCGAAATAAGCTGGATCTCCATTCACAAAAACTCTAAACTCCACGCCATCTGATTGATAAGCTCCCTTTAAAAAACCAACTTTTGTCTTAAAAATCGCAGCTTCAGGAAGATCTTCGATTTTGAATATTCCTATAATTCTCCCAAACTCATGAGGAATATTAAAATATTGATTAGTGATACTGTCAAAAATCTTTATAAATCGCAACTCAGGATGCGTTAACAATACTTTTGAATAGACTTTATCGTCTTCTAATACTGAATTGTCCCGATAGCAAGCAAATCCCCTTTTATCACTTTCTCTGCCAGGAAAAGGAAGGACTAAAGTACCATTCGACCATTGCGTATTTTCATTTTCTGCGAATGTTATTAAATTAATTCTTCCCTTTGATAATCCCACGGCTCTAATAGGACGAGGTTCAAAACGTGTTGATTTTTTCACATAAATCCTTCGCGGGCCAGTCCAAGGCTCAACGTCTTTATAACCATAAACCTTGACTTCGTAACTCAAAGATCCTTCAGGATAACGCCCTCCTCTATAAATACAAGGAGGATATAGACAAACTTTAACTTCCCTACCATTTACAGCGATACTGATTTTTTCTATCTCCCTTCTACTATAATCCAGAGCATTTACAGTGAAAGTTATCCTATCTTTCGTAGTAGGTTCCACAGGAGAAATAGATATTATAACAGGGGGTCCAAGATGTGATTGGTCTCTCTTCGCTTCCTGTGAAGAAAGAATTGTTAGCCCTGAGGTCACGAATAATAAAGCTAAGAAGCCTAATTTTATAAAATTACTCATCAACCCTAAAGTTTTTAATAACCTTACTTAAATTATTAACATGCTCCAAGTTAAAGTCCATATTAATTTAATTTGCTAACAAGTTCTTGTTTTAACTTCGTATCTTCAACCCTGTAGACTCTCCCCATTCCGCCTTTGCTCAGTTCTTCAATGATTTCATATCTATTGACCAAAGTTGTTCCTCGGGTGAGTTCTTCTTTGGGTGCTTCTATGGTTTCTGTTACTTCAATGTCTTCTGAAGGTTTGAGAGGAGTGGTACATTTACCACAATAGATGGTATCATCTGGATTCTCGTGATAACATTTTGGGCATTTGATTGACATTGCTGTTCCCTTACCTTGCTGAGAAAAGAATATCAAGGAATAAGGAAAGAGTCAACAACAGGACAAAAAATGAAAAGACTTAGGATGGTTTTTTAATCTGATAGAGTTATTGTATCAAATTTTTGAAGTTTGCTCAGCCTTTCCAAATCATATGCACCTCGGATGTAATCTCTTAAAGTTCCAAGCAAATCCCTCCGGGCGTGCCACTTCTACAGAGGTAGGCACTAGCTTTTCGTTTAAGCAACCATAAGCATACGTAGGCGATTTTAAACATCACTTGTCTGAGGTGGCACATAACATTCTTGCTGATTCTATGGTTTTTTCTATTGACATAGCCCATCAATTACTATTTAATAGTAATTGATGGGAACCATTTGCTGGAATGATTCGTCTCAATATATGAAAGAACAAGCATGAAAGTGCTCACACGGGCCGAAGAGACACTCCTTCTATCTATCCTCAGGCTTAAGGATAATGCTTTTTCTCTTAACATCCTCAAAGAGATCAAGCAGAGCACAGGTAAAAAACTGACTATCGGCAGCCTCTGGGTTTCTCTGGATTCCTTGCATAAAAAGGGATATATCGATAAAAGAATGGCCGGAGAAGCGCCCGCTAAAGGTGGTCGCAAAAAAGTCTTTTACTCTCTTACACCTTCAGGAGCCAAAGCCCTTCGGAATACTAGGGAGTTTCAAAAGTCCTTGTGGAAGGGCGTGCAGCGGCAGTTGAAAAAAATCTGAGTGCGAAAAAGGTGAAACAACATACTCCTCCACGTCTTGCACGGTGGTTGTGGAACAAATTCTGTAAAGATGAAGAAAAGTCCACATTAGTCCATGATCTAGATGAATATTTTACTGAAATTTCAACTGACGAAAAGCGAATGAATGCCTGTTTCTGGTACTGGAAACAGGTCATCGGATCTATACTCAGCCTTGCTAAACAGCAAATCTTTTTTGGGGGGACCATGTTTAAAAATTATTTGAAAATCGCTTTAAGAAATTTGAAAAGGTATAAGGCATATTCATTCATCAATATCGCAGGATTGGCCATTGGATTGACCTGCTGTATCATAATATCTTTGTGGGTTATCGATGAATTGAATTTCGATAAGTTTCATGAAAACTGTGACAGGTTATACCAGATCGTGGGTTACAGAACAGCAGATGGTTTTGACCGGTCTCAAAATGATACTCCCGTACTTCTTGCCCCTGCACTCCAAGAAGAATTTCCTGAAGTTGTTGCTTCATCGAGATACAGAAGTTATGGGCGGATTCTGCTTACAATAGAAGATAAAACATTTTATGAAAACAGGGTTCGTTTTGTTGATCCATCATTTTTGAAGATGTTCAGCTTCAATTTTCTATTGGGGGATAAAAATAGTGCATTGAATGCTCTATATTCAATTGTGTTAACCGAAGATGCTGTAAAGAAATATTTTCCTGATGAAAATCCTATTGGTAAATCACTTGTTTTTAATAACGATTATGAATTGGTTGTTACCGGAGTTCTAAAAAATAGTCCTTATAATTCTACTTTACAATTTGATGTTCTTTTACCTTACCAATTCAGAGAAGAATTAGACTCCGAAGAAGGGTATAAACCAAGTTGGGGACATAATACCACCAGCACTTTTGTTCAGCTCAGGGAAAATTCTACAAAACAATTATTTGACAGTAAGATAACCCTGTATATTAAGGAAAAAATAATTAATATGTATCCAAGAGAGATTGTAGAAAAGCATCAGGAAGATATTCAAAATCAGGTGATTAATTTAACAAGTGTAGCTTTAAAGGATATTCGTTTTGCACCAAGCCATGGCGGCTCAACCAGGGTCATGTACATTTCTATCTTTTCAGCTGTAGCATTTATTATTCTCCTGATCGCATGCATCAATTTTACGAACCTCTCCACTGCTCGCTCATCCAAACGGGCCAAAGAAATCGGTTTACGTAAAGTGGCCGGTGCTCAAAGGAAAAACCTGATTAAGCAGTTTTTAAGTGAATCAATTCTTTTATCCTTCATAGCCCTTTTGATCGCGGTTGTTTTATTCATAGTGCTTCTTCCGGTTTTCAGTAATATGATCAATCGAGACCTTCCTGTCTCTTTCCTTACAAAAAGCTATGTTATACCTTTATTATTAACAATAACAATTTTTACTGCATTTGCAGGAGGATTTTATCCGGCGTTCTTATTGTCATCAATGCAGCCAGTTATGACAATTAAGGGAGATTATAGATCGGGTGAAAAAAGAACAGCCCTGAAAAAAGTTCTTGTCGTGTTTCAATTTGTGGTATCTATATCATTGATGATAGGTACTTTTATTATTTATAAGCAGATAGAATATATTAAAAATATAAATTTAGGTTACGATAAAGAACATGTTGTCTGTCTTCGCTTGAACTCAGGCAGCATCAAGTACATAGATGCCCTGAAAAATAATCTGAAAAATAATACACAAATTATCAATATCACCGGCTCCTATGAACATCCAGCATATATTTCAGGAAGGACAATGAGCGCTGATTGGGAGGGCAAAGATCCTCGACTTCAAACTCATATTGGAAATTTCAGAGTTGATTATGATTATGTAAAAACAATGAAAATCAATCTACTGGCAGGAAGAGATTTTTCTAGAGAGTTTCCAAATGATGTGGGAAATAATTTCATTATCAATGAACAAATGGCAACGTTAATGGGGCATGACCATCCCGTTGACGCTGTCGGCAGGAAGTTAATGTATAATGGAAGGAATGGGATAATAGTCGGTGAAGTACAAGATTTTCACTATAAACCGCTGAGGCAGGACATCGGTCCTGTTGTCATGACCTTACTTCCCGATATGGTTAGGTTTTTAGTAATCAGAATTTCTCCGGGAGATATTTCTTCTACATTAAATTTGATTAAATCCAACTGGGAAAATATTATTCCTTCCTATCCATTTGAATACAGTTTCTTAGATTCGGATTATGACACATTATACAGAAGAGAAGAAAGGTCTGCTGATATCCTGACAAATTTTGTCATTCTGGCTGTTTTGATTGCCTGCCTTGGTCTTTTCGGCTTGGCTTCATTCACGGCCGAACAACGAACCAAGGAAATCGGAGTTCGAAAAATCCTGGGTGCCTCTGTTTACAGTATTGTACTCCTGCTCTCCAAGGAATTTGCCAAATGGATACTCATCGCAAATGCTATAGCCTGGCCTGTTGCCTACTTGCTTATGAAAAACTGGCTGCAAAACTATGCCTATCGCACCTCTTTATCCTGGTGGATTTTTGCTCTCTCGGGTGTCCTGGCGCTGTTTATTGCCATTTTGATCACGAGTTTCCAGTCAATAAAAGCCGCCACCACCAACCCGGTCGATTCGCTACGGTATGAATGATTGTAGAAACGAAATTATTTCTTTTCGATATTGAATTTAACTCTCTTACAATAGACCTTTCTCCTTCTTTTATTTAGTATTTGCATCTTAACAAGCAAGAAATTCCGAAGCCAATTTCTTAATTTTCCTCAACTCCATTATTACATTGTATGCTTGGAGTATCTTAATAACTTTGAAGTTAGAGGGTTCCCTCGAAGAACGATTCGTAAAGGCTAATCTTCAACGGTCGCTTCAACCAACCCTAAAAGCTATTTCTATCAAGGAAATAAGGATGCTTCTATGGTTTAGCAAGCACGAATATCTCCATGATAAATAAATAGCCAAGTAAACTAACTCGTTTCTTTGTTGTCGAAAAACGCGATTATTTGGTATCCTTTGCCTATAGAGGCTGATGAGAAAGAAAAAAGTTCTAGTCGCCATGAGTGGAGGAGTGGATTCCTCTGTGGCGGCAGCGCTTCTTAATGAAAGAGGTTATGAAGTCATAGGTATCACAATGGATATTTTCGCTGTCACGAGGGAGTTCTGCCAGGAGGAAAACCTGCGCTCATGCTGCGGTCGCGGAGCTAAAGCAGATGCCGCCCGTGTGGCAGCTCATCTTAGAATTCCCCACTACACTGTCGATCTGAAAAAATCTTTCAACAGGTGGGTCATCGAAGATTTTTATGAGGAGTACAAAAACGGCCGTACGCCTAATCCCTGTATCCGCTGCAACCAGCATATCAAGTTTGATGCTTTATGGAAAAGGGCTAAAAAATTGGGAGCAGATTTTCTTGCAACAGGACATCACGCGCGTGTCTTTCAAGATGAGAAATCCGGCAGATACCTCCTCTTAAAAGGGAAGGATAAGGAAAAAGACCAATCTTATTTCCTGTATACGCTGACACAGGGACAACTCTCCCATTCCCTCATGCCGGTTGGGGATTATACCAAGAAGGATGTCAGATACAAGGCCAAACAACTGGATCTTCCTGTGCATCAGAGACCCGAAAGCCAGGAGATATGCTTTGTTCCTGATAATGATTACATTCGTTTTCTCAAACAAAGGATTCCAGAGGCTTTTCAGACTGGATTGATTGTTGATACAAGAAATCGTGTTCTTGGTGAACACAAGGGAATCATCTATTTCACTATTGGACAGAGGAGAGGGATGGGGATCGCTGCTTCCCATCCTCTTTATGTGCTTGATATTCTCTCAGATGAGAACAGGATCGTAGTAGGCGAAAGTGATCTCCTGTACAAAAAAAAGGTTCTTGTTTCTGAAGTGAATCTGATCATGAAAGAAGAGATCGTAGTACCTCTGTCTGTTAGGGCAAAAATCAGGTACAAACACCGAGAAGCCGCGGCTATTTTGAGCTCTTTGGAGAATAATCAAGCCTGCTTGGATTTCCTAAGCCCACAAAGAGCCATAACCCCTGGACAGTCAGCTGTTTTCTACGATGGTGACGTTGTGATCGGAGGAGGGATTATTGAAAGGGCAGATGCCTAATTGTTCTCCTTGTTGATATCCAATGAGACGTCGTATACATCGGTTTTAAAGAAACCGTATCTGGATCAATCTGTTAGGATTTGAAAAGATGGTTCGCTAGGTTTTGAATATACTGAGAGAAGTCGATCACGAGAAAGAGGAAAGTTTAAGAACTTTTGTCTGGTTTTATTTTTTGCTTTCTCCTTTTGGCAGTATGACTGTGAATGTGCTCCCTTTTCCCAGTTCACTTTTAACTTCAAGATTGCCATGGTGAGCTTCAACTATCTCTTTCACAATTGCTAATCCAACTCCAGTTCCCTCTATTTCATATGATTTAGCGTTCGGGGCCCGATAAAATTCCTCGAAAATATGAGGCAAATCTTTCGATGAGATACCGATACCTGTGTCTGCCACGTCTATTTTGATAGAATTCCTTTTTTGTTTCGCCGATACATTGACAGCGCCGTTTTCTCTAGTGTATTTTACAGCATTGGTTAATAAATTTGAGAAGACCTCATTAAGGGCCTTTTGGTCAGCCATCATTGGAGGAAGATCCAAGGGGAGGTAAACATCTATTGTGATATTTTTCTTTTGTGCATGAGTTTTTATATCATCAATCACCTTATTCATAATGTCTGCCAGCTTTACAGACTCCATATGATAGACATCTTTTGTAGATTTACAGTAAGAGAGTAATAGAATATCATCGAGCAGCTCCAACATCATGGAACTTCTCCTTTTTGCCCTATCTATTAAATCCTTTTGTTGTTCGTTAAGCTCAGAATAATATTCTTTCAAAACCAAGCTCAAGCAACTTTGAATAACGGCAAGATGAGAACGTGATCCATGTTCCACCTTTCTCATAAAATCTGATTTCATATTATCAAGCTCTCGAAGTTTCCTATTTGCTTTATTTAATTTTTTGTTTGTCTTTGCAAGTTCCGCCGTTGCTTTTTCTACTTCATTTTTTAGTTTCAAATTCCACTGCTCAATTTCTTCTCGGGATTTCTTTAATTTGGCAGTCATCTTATCAAAAGACTTACTTAGCTCTCCTATCTCGTTAGAATAGTAACTTCCAATTCGATAATTGAGATTTCCGCTCGCTATTTTTCGAGTCCCCTCAATCAATTTGCGAATAGGAGTATTCACGAATAAAAAAATAAAAAGGCCGATGCACGCAGAGATTACCAAGTATATAAACAGAAAATATATAATTTCTTGTTTTTGACTTCTTGTTATCTGTCTATCAAAGCGAGCTAGAGATATCAGAATATCCATAACCCCTAGAACGTTTTGATCCTTTGGATGAAAATGGCAAGCACTATTATAGCAAGTAGGCTCATTATAGATTGGATTAATTATACCGAGTACCCTGTAGCCTTTATCTGACCTAAAAATCCTTGTCTTGCCTCGGGCCGTCAGCTCTTTTGAGGGCTCTGTCTCCTTATGACAAACATAACACGCCTCTGCCTGTCTATCGATGAACGATCCAATTTCTTCCAGGGAATCTGCAGCTACGATCTTTCCTGCTTTATCAAATATCCTAATTTGTTCTAATCCTTCTTGTTTTCCTACGTCTTCTAATGTTTTCTGAATATGATCGCTTCGTGCAGTCAGCATTTCATATTTAATACTTTTTTCGATAGTTTGGATCAGTTGAATACCATTTTGTTGCAATTCTTCGATTAGATATTTCTTCTGCACATTTATGTTTATAAATGCAAAAATTCCTAAAATTAAAATGAGAATAATACCTATATAGATGATTAATTTTATGGCAAGGCTTCTGCGCAACAAGAAGATATCTCCTTTTAACTATATCCTACTAAGTTTGTTTCCCCCTCTTGCCATTATAAAGTTCCTTCCTGACCGCATCTTTCTATAAGTAAGGGCCATAATCCACAATTCAAGAATTTGTCTTCCGATCATAACGTGGCATACGTTATATTCTATAAATTTATTAGTTGCGGAATTATGAAGTCACTTTTTTAATAATTTTTCGATCCGATTAATAAGGTCATCAGGTTGGATTGGTTTGTCAATGTAGTCATCCGGTCCCTCGAGACCTTGTTCACTTGTGCTAAAACTGAATCTTGAACCCGCCCGCTCTTTCACGGCAGAGACAAAAATAATTGGAATATCTTTGAATTTTTCGTATTCTTTGGAAGTCTTAATATCATGACATAAAGAAAAACCATCGAATAGGCTATCCATCATGATATCAAGAAGAATTAAGTCTGGTTTTTCAGTAAAGAGCTTCTCTTTGCCTTCATGAGGATTTTTGGCAGTAATCACATCGTAATTCCCTGATTTTAAAAGGATAGACGTTACTTTTAAATAATCAGGATCATCATCGATGACTAAAATTTTCCTTTTAGGATTGCTAGTTCTCATTCAGTTTCTCTCCCTTCTTAATGGTACTGATTTTTTAGTATTCTGCAAATATTCGCTTTTGTTAAGAAAAAATATATGTTCTATCAATACTATAAATAATGTATAAATAATAATTTTCCATGTCAACTATGAAACGTTATCCAAGGTGTTGTTAGGCTTTTCAAAAAGTATATGTTGTGTCTTTTGTAGGAGTGATCCCTTCCTTTGCGATTCTTCAACTCAAATCTCTACCGGTATCATGCTATGTAATGGACGGTAACGGATGCTCCTATTTACCGAAATAGGCCTTTCTAAATTGTTCAAGTGTGGACCTCAGTTTTTTAATGTTCTCAAAATCTGTGGTCTGTTTGGCTTTCATGGAAAATACCAGGATTTGGTGACAGAGAGTCAATTTTTTTATATAGCTCTCTTCGGCATTTTTCTCTTTGGAGTCTGGACCTTTTATTCGTTGGGTTAAGAAGTATTGGCTGATGATGTGCTGGATTTCTTCGGCATGATTCTCCTTATTCATGGTCCAGCGCACGATCTGGTTCATGTTTTGCGGGGACTGTTTCGAGAGTTCCATGATTTGATTCATGGCCTTCTCGATGGTCTGGATATGTTCTTCGATCATCGTGAATCTCATCTTGTCGTTGTAGATTCCACAGGGTACTTCGCTATGGGGAAATGAGACTGAATGGATGACAAGGAAAAAGAAAAAGAGAAAGACTAAAGAAAATATTTTTTTCATCTCAAGGCCTCCTTAATCGTCATCGTTTAGCAAACAATAAGACTTTCTTGAATAAGGCACTAAAATATCCCGAGTTTGTCTATAAATTAGATAGAGAAGTAACCATCCTAATTTCCGTGATGGCATGAGAACAGGATACAAAATAAAAAAGAGCTTTGGGGGGTGACCGAATAACCAAGACTTATAAAAATACAGCTAAAGAGGAAACCACCTCTCAGATCATGTAAAGAATGCCGTTGGAAGAATTTCAAGCATGTGCTTTTGTCAAGATCCCTAAGAATCGTATGTTGGCGGATTTTGGTCGGAGTCAATTTGGTTTATAGATTGTAAAGAAAATTCGACCAATTAGATAATTGCAATAAATTTCATTTGACCTCAAGCAATAAATAACCTATAATTACTATAGAAATAATAGTGATAACATTCGGGAAGGTTATTACATTTTTGCTTATTTAGGAGCTTGAAATGGAAAACGTAACGGAATTAAAAGAACAACTTACTGAAGTAGAAAATTCTGGGATAAAGCAAAATAAGGCAGACGAGAATCTGCAAAGCGCCTTCGATAACCTGGAGAGTCGAAAACAAAAGCAGGAAGACTCTTGTCCAGGATGGCAGGAAACATTCGATGCAGCCCTTGATATAATTGCCTTGATATCGGCAGATTTCGAGATCTTGAAAATCAATAAAGCAGGATATGGGAATATCGGCAAGAAGCCAGAAGAGCTGATAGGAAAGAAATGTTACGAAGTCGTGCATGGGCTCAGCTCTCCCATTGAAGGATGTCCGTGTGCGGAAGCGTTGAAAACCAGGACGAGCGGGAAGGGGGAAATAAGGGACCATGGAAGGGTTTACATGACCACGGCCTCACCAATATTGGACAAAAACGACGAAATTATAGCATTTGCCCATACCGCAAAAGATATAACAGAACAGAAGAATGCAGAGGAATTATTGCAAAATGCCAACAAAGATCTGGAACGAAAGGTGAGGGAACGGACAGCAGATTTAGATCGGAAAAACATAGCTCTTCAGGAAATTATCGCTCAGATTGAGATTGAAAAGAAGAGGCTGAAAGAGGATATAAGGGCTAATATTGAAAGGGTAGTATTTCCGATCCTGGAAAAGATGAAAAAAGAAAAAGAGAGTAAAAACTATGTTACTTTACTCATGCATCACTTGAAAGATCTAACTTCCTCGTATGGGATATCTATTGAAAATGGGAGTACTAAACTTACTCCGAGAGAGATTGAAATTTGCAACATGGTGAAAGCGGCTCTCACAAACAAAGAAATTGCTAATCTCTTGAATATTTCAAGTCAGACTGTGGAATGGCACCGAAAGAAAATAAGACAAAAACTCGGGCTTGTTAAAATAGGGATGAATTTAAATACCTATCTCCAAGAACTTTGATTCAAGACTTTCTTTTTTTCTGAATGGGTGTTTTATCCCCCCATTATACTCCTATTTATCCCCTGTTGTTTATTCGTTTCATATACGCTAAAATTTCCTACTAAATATATGGATTTAAATCCATATATTTAGTAACATACTCTTTATGGAGGTAGTTCAATGATGAAATTACATCTCAACAAACAAAGTAGGCTTTTTCTAAGGACTTTTGTGTTTCTATTCGTTGGAAGTCTGTTTTTGCTTGTTCCAAAAGATGCTGAAGCTGTATCGCAGTGGGCAAGAAAATACCAAGCTGATTGCACAATGTGTCATACATCTTTCCCTAGGTTGAACCATTTCGGTGAGAAGTTCATGCGGAATGGTTTTCAGCTTCCTGATGATGAACCAGATGGAGACACAGAGGGCAAGGACAAAATATCGGACAATTTGTTCGTCGACAAGGTTGGCAACTGGCTTGGTGCTCGGTTGAGTCTTACTCCTGGATTATACAAATCAAATGGGGTGACAATCGATGGAGAAATCAAAGATTCGTTCAACATCGGAAATCCGAATTGGCTCCAATTATTCGTGGCTGGAACAATCTTTAAAAATGTCTCCATATTTATCGAACAGGAATTCGAAGTAGGCCACGCTAAGTTCAGCTGGTTCCATCTCTTCTTCACCAACCTTGCCGGCACATATGTTAACTTCCAGGTCGGCAATTTGTCACCTGTAGATTTCACTCCCTTCTCTGATAGGCTACGTATGTGGCAGAAGTCTGATGTTTTGAATATTAAATCATCAGGGGGTAAGGGTGAGAATTCGGTCACAATACGGCAATCAAGGCCAGGGGTCCAATATTACGGTTATAAGGGGCCTTTGCTTTGGTTTGCGGGCATCGATAACGGAAAAGATTTTTCTGATGTCGATAGACAAAAGAATTATTGGGGAGGAGCAAGGCTCGAATTACCTGGCTCTGCTAAAAACGATTTTGAGGGAAGCTGTGTCGGTTTCCATTATTACTCTGGTGCAGACACGAAAGATTCCGCCACCGCAAGGATAGAGAATAATTTTCGTCGATATACGTTTTCCGCAAATGCCCGATATTTGGATAAATTCGATGTTCAGGCCGCTTTCCAGATCGGAACAGATGAAAATTATGCTTTAAATGTCGTCCCAGTTGAGACAGAATTCCAAGGAATGACAATTTCCGCAGCCTACTGGACATACCCCTGGTATGTTATCGTTCAACTTGACAAGATCAGTTCGGATGATATCCCTGGCTTGGAAAAGACTGTATTATCACCTTCTGTATGGTTGTTTGCACGAGAAAATTTCAAGGCGGGGGTTGCAGCTAGATTTGATCTCAGCGATGCCGAGCTCAAAAAGCATGAAGTTGCACTGCAAATCCGGACAATGTTTTGATTTTTTGGCGAAAGTGGACTCCCTTCTCAAGAAGGGAGTCCTTTTTTTTTGATTACCATAATATTTATGTGCTCCTCATTGTCAAAATTTGCGTTGTATAAAAATCAGAGCGTTCCGTATTCGTGTTATTAAAAATTACGGTTGGCATTGGATTTTTCTAAATTAATTATCTGAGACTTTCTAAATTTAGAAAAACAAGGCTGGATTGAATGGGGTAAATAATGATGCAAAGAGTAAGATTTATGCTTTTTATTTTTTTGTCAATTTTTTGTGCGTGTCCTTTTTTCTATGGAATTGAAGTAAACTCATTGCTAAAGCGGACGTCCTTAGATAGAACAGTACAAACCAAGAAAAAAAATTCACACCAGGATTATCCAGATTTTGTCCGGATCAAAAGCTCAAATGCAAAAAAAGTGTATAAGAATGACAAGGGATTTTGGGAGGCGCAATTTGAATATGGCGTCATCATGATCTACATCCCATCGGGAGAATTTCAAATGGGATCGGATATTGATGAAAATAATGTAAGGTTCTTGCGTTCGGTTTATCTGGATGGATATTGGATCGGAAAATACGAAGTGACATTCGATCAATATGATCGGTTTTGTGAAGATCGAGGGATTTCAAAGCCGGAGGATGAGGGATGGGGAAGAGATAGACATCCAGTCATAAATATTTCTTGGGAGGATGCGATGGCATATTGCCGATGGCTTTCTGAGAAAATCGGCTATGGTTTTAAGCTTCCAACGGAAGCACAGTGGGAAAAAGCAGCTAGAGGGACGGAAGGCCGCACATATCCCTGGGGAAATTCTTTTCCTAAAATTGATAAAGCCAATTTTAACGCAAGAAATGCAAATTTTTTTAAACAAACGACTCCCGTCGGGAGCTATCCTGAAGGTTCCTCACCTTATGGCGTACTGGATATGGCAGGAAATGTATATGAGTGGTGCCTAGACTGGTATAGTTCGTCTGGCTCTTCTTCTTTTAATAAAAATCCTCATGGACCAAGAAGAGGAACCTATCGTGTATTGCGTGGTGGGAGTTGGTACGGAAGTTCACAATGTCTTACAACCTCCTTTCGTACATCTGCCAAACCCACTAGTCGGTATTTCCACATAGGTTTCCGATTATGTATGGAATGAATTCACGATAATTAACTCTTCTTTTTGCAATCCTTGACGAACAAAAAACTTTCGCTTCGTCCTGCATCCCGCCTGAGATAATGATCTACTTAACGGAAGCGTTGGAGGAGCACAGGACGGCCCCCGCTGCCGTAGACTTCTTCAATCAATAACGGTGTTTTCAAGAGCCCAGTGATTTCCCTATTTTTAAAGAGGGGGATAAAGTCCTGAAAACTAGGGATTGTGCCAAAAAAATCAACGAGAAGGGATTTCTGAAAATAATTTTTTGTGAACCTTTTGGCAGTATGAAGAGTCCCTCAGATTGAGGGAGGAAAGACCATGTTAAAAAACTTTTTGAGAATCGCCTTCCGAAACCTAAAAAAAAAAATTGCAGTCGATCATAAACATCCTGGGCCTGGCCGTCGGCATGGGCTGCGCTCTCCTCATCGCTCTCCATGTGATGGATGAGTTGGGCTATGAAAGCTTCCATGCCAAGGCCGACAGGATCTACAGGATTGTTCAGGAAGATTACATCGGATCCCCTGCCCCTTTGGCTTCTTCCCTGAAGCGAAATCTTCCCGAAATCGAGGAAACAGTCATTATAGAGAACTACACGCGCCGTTCGAAAAAGCTGTTTTCTACTCCAGAAAAGCGATATTACGAGGAACGTGTCATCCTAGCCGAACCATCATTTTTCGATGTTTTCTCGTTCCCCTTGATCCGGGGCAATCCTGAAACAGCGCTGAACAATCCGTATTCACTCCTGTTGACGGAAACGACGGCTCGGAAATATTTCGGGGATGATGATCCCATCGGGCAAATCATAACGCTAGAGAATACGTGGGATCTCATAGTCACAGGGATCCTGGAGGACATCCCGGAGAGCACCCATCTCAAGTTCGACATTCTGGCTCCATTTCCCTTCAATATTGACGAAAATCGTCCGGGTCATGTGGTGTATCAGAAATGGGGACAGGCCAATTATGTCACCTATATGCTCCTTTCGGAGAATGCCGCTTTCGATAAGAATGCATTGGAGGCCAAGATCAACCGCGTCAAAGACGATGCAGGAGGACAAAGATACAACCGCCTCTATTCCCTCCAGCCCATAAAAGACATCCACCTAGGTTCGAATCTCAGGGCGGAATTCGAGACCAACAGCAGTACCCGGAGCGTGGTCTTCTATGCGGTAATCGGCGCCATCATCCTACTTATTGCCTGCATCAACTCCATGAATCTCTCCACAGCCCGCTCCATCAAAAGAGCTAAGGAAGTGGGAATCCGAAAGGTTGTGGGCGCCAACCGGTCTCAGCTCATCATACAGTTTTTCGGAGAATCGTTCATTACGGCCATCGTCTCGCTCATGTTCGCACTTGTATTGGTGGTGATTTTTCTTCCCGCTTTCAACAACGTAACTGGTAAAACCATCTCCCTCTCCGACTCCCCTCTATCCATTCTCGCCATTCTCTTTTTCATCACGATGTTTACGGGTCTTGGGGCAGGGATCTACCCGGCTCATTTTCTCTCGAGATTTCAGCCCGTCAAGACAATTCGATCGAGATTGACCGGCCATTCGGAAGGGAAGGCGATGAGACAGATCCTCGTTTTCGTCCAGTTCTGCATGTCGATCATCTTTATTTTTTGCACCTTTGTCGTCTGGGTCCAATTGAACTATGTGAAAAAGAAAAATCTGGGAATGAACAAAGAGCACATCATCAACATCCCACTCCACAAAGAAGTACAGGACAAGTATGAGTTGATAAAGAGCGGCATCTCGAGGAATCCAGGCGTCATAAACACTGCGGCCTCGAATTTTCCTTCCTTAGCTCCTTATAACCACGGTCTCTACTGGGAAGGGATGGACAGAGACGATGACAAACAGATGTTCTGGTTTTCCGTCGATTTCGACTTTCTCGAAACCCTGGAGCTCGAGCTTATCCAAGGCCGGAACTTCTCCCAGGAGCTCGCGACGGATACCCTGACGGCTTACATATTCAACGAAGCTGCTGTCAGGGAATTTGGCGAAGATTTTATCAAAAACAGAAGATTCAGCGTTTTCGGAAGTGAAAACAAGGCCCCTGTCATCGGTGTGGTCAAGGATTTTCACTTCATGTCCCTCCATGACCGGATCGTTCCGGTAATTCTCTGTGTCTATCCCCGTTACTTCAACCACATTTCTGTGAAGACGAGTCTCGCCAACATCCCCGGAGTCCTCAGCCACTTGAGGCGAGTCTGGAAGGATTATCTGCCCAACCGGCCATTCGAGTATTTCTTTCTCGATGCCAAGTTCGATACGATGTACAAATCAGAGGAGCGGTTGTGGAAAGTGTTCTCTTATTTCGCGGGTCTTGCCATATTCATATCCTGTCTGGGTTTGTTCGCCCTGGCTTCGTTCACGGCGGAGCAGCGGACCAAGGAGATCGGTATCCGGAAGGTGCTGGGGGCATCCGTTCCCAATATAACCTACCTTCTGTCCAAAGAGTTCTTAAAATGGGTTCTCCTGGCTAATGTGATCGCCTGGCCTGTAGCTTTCTTTACCATGCAAAAATGGCTGTCTAATTTTGCCTACCGTACAACCATCGGTATCGATGTGTTCACGGCCTCAACTCTGTTAACCCTGGGGATTGCCTTTATCACGGTCAGCTATCAATCAATAAAAGCAGCAGTCACTGATCCGGTGGATTCGCTAAGGTACGAATGAGGAATCTCCTCAAAACCCAAGACCCATGTGAATCTCCAGCATGAGATGGATATCATCACCTGCAAAAGCAAGTTCAATCTCAGGAGCAAGAAAAATTTTATTCAGTTCGAATTCATACTCTGCGCCAAGATGGACTGCAAAACGACTTTCGATACCTTCTTCTTCATCGATGAACATATTGCCCGGTGCGACAAATAGCGAAAATTCCCGGACAGGGTGAATCGGAATCAGCAAAGAAATCACATAATGCTTATGCTCATCGAAGACCATTTCTCCGGCTAATCCGATTCCGATAAGACCATCCCAGAACGGAAGCACATGTTCATATTCGATACCCAATCCCAGCATGACTTTATCTTCTTTAAAGTTATAGACAGAGCCCATGAGAAAGCCAATGTGGTTGTTGTGTTCCTCGTGTCTATGGCCTTCGTTTTGTCCCCGCGTATAACAAGTAAGTATTAAGAAAAATGTTCCATAGAGTCCAATGCACATTCTGATTTTTCTGAAAGACAAAAGAAACCTCGCTTTTTAAATTTTGCTGGAAGCTTCTCGATAATTGCTCAAAACAGTTCTTGGCCTCTTCCTCTCAAAGGATAAGATTTCCTTTTTTGAGAACTCTTACAAGGATATTCATCGCAGCTTGTCTGTCTGGATAAGATAGTTGATATAATTCCGCAGGCTCTGTTCGTTTGCCGGAAGCTTGCCATATTTTTCCTCCAGATAATCATACACCGCTGACATGTTAAGTCGCTTAAATTCATTCTTCTCATAGACTTCCAGGATGTCTTCCTCATATTCTTCCAACACTTTATCCCGAAACATATGCTGCTGCCGGTACCGCTTAAAATCGCTCTCATCCATGTGATAATACTTGGCCACAGTTTTTGGATCCATTCCCAGTGTGGCTGCTATTTTCCCCTTCGTATCCCCTTGCTCTTTAAAGGTTTGAATCTGTTTGTACAATTTTTTCCGTATCATTCTCGCTCCTGTAGAGTTTTTTTATATCCTACAGGAGTCGCCTCATAACGGGAATTCTATTTACCATCCTACTGGGAATTCCGTTTACCATTACCATGGGATTTCTGTTTACCATGGTACTAGGAATTTAGCTTACCATTTCCAGTATATTTGAGCAGGGATTATTTCGTGCTTGCCCCTGAAAAAGTACCTAAAATCGGCATATGAACCCAATTGTATTAAAACCTTAAAAATTGGCAAAATCCCCCTCGAGAAAATAGTACGAATATAGCAAGTCTCGGACTATTTTGGACGGATTAAAAGAATGATTAGAGCTTCTTCAATCCAGCCAGCCTTTTTCTAGCATTCTCAACCTCAGCTATCCCAGGGTCGGCCTCCTTCCAGAGGATGAGGAACTCGATCTTATTCCTACTCTGATTTTAGTAAGAACAGCGCAATATTTCCGCCACTCACTATTTTCTCTTTGTCAATTGATAAGCTGTGGATTGATATCAATCCGGGTAAACCCTTATTAGCCAAAAAATCGCGATAATTCTTGAAATGCTCTCGTCCCGCTGCAAGCTCTGCGATAATGATTACGCTTTTATTTAACCACCCCTTTAGAGGTTGAATCGGACC
>JABAOH010248536.1_pt2 | contig 18099 bp, 9 predicted proteins | sample 7062181 | NCBI WGS metagenome assembly JABAOH01 (sample SAMN14538630, study PRJNA623070) | marine sediment metagenome | biome: marine biome [ENVO:00000428]; feature: marine pelagic biome [ENVO:01000023]; material: deep marine sediment [ENVO:00002113]; isolation source: pool of 5 deep marine... | reverse complement strand
TCGGCATAGCTTTTTCCCTGATAAGCCACCCGAAGGGTTAAATTATTCAATTGATTTTTAATGTTATTCACCAATTCGGTTTCTGTTTGCCCTTCTAATAATTTAATTTCATTTTTGGTTTCCATAATCTTGGTTCTGGCGCTATCGGGTATGGGGGTTGATTCAAATATGGTACGGTACACATTATTATCCCGATCTTCCAGTTCCTGCATTTGCACTTCCAACTGTTTTACCCTTTCTTGTATAAGGGCATAATTTTCAGAAAGATCGCGATTTTGCTGACGCAATAATTTCTCTTTCGGGCTGTCAACAAATTGAAATACCAATAATACCAGCAATACCCCTGTAACAAGCGAAGCTGCGATAAAACCAATTACCTGCAATATTCGAACCCGCAAAGGTACTTCCAATTTTTCGAACCGAAGGGTATGTGTATTATAATAATATTTTATTTTTCGCATAAATGTGATTGTTTTTAAACACCGCTAAAAAGCCACTATTTGAGCTAACGGTTTCCCATGTTATAACCACATGGCATTAGAACATTGGATTTTCATTCGGTTTCATCAGCTTGATGATAAATGTATTCAAATAATTTGTTTGTTTTGCATGGTACCAATTTCAAAGTAAAACAACAGCTGTTTTTTCAGTGAGCGATGTACAGCCATATTTTAATTCAAACCAAATTCAGTTGTATTCATGAAAAAAAATACATATTCAACTGAAACGAATAAATTTTAGTTGCATACCGTATGTTTAAGCATACGGTTTGCTTACCTTTGAACGCTGCCAAATAATTGGCAAAGGTAATTGTAATGATTGCTAAACTTTTAGTAAAATTTTGAAACAGGCATGTTAACATCGGCAGAAATAAGGCAACAATTTTTAGATTTTTTTGCTTCAAAAGGGCATAAAATAGTACCCTCGGCACCTATTGTGTTAAAAAATGACCCCACTTTAATGTTTACCAATGCCGGAATGAATCAATTCAAAGATATTTTCCTAGGCGTTCGGCAACCCAATGCTGTTCGGGTTGCCGACACCCAAAAATGCCTTAGGGTAAGCGGTAAACACAACGATTTGGAAGAAGTAGGTGTTGATACCTACCACCATACCATGTTTGAAATGCTGGGCAACTGGAGTTTTGGCGATTATTTTAAAACAGAAGCCATTGCATGGAGTTGGGAATTATTAACCAAGGTTTACAAAATTGATAAAGACCGATTGTATGTAACCATATTTGAAGGCGATACGGCAGAAGGTTTACCCGAAGATGTAGAAGCACGGATAGAATGGAGTAAATGGATTGCCGCGGATAGAATTTTACCCGGCAACAAAAAAGATAATTTTTGGGAAATGGGCGATACCGGTCCCTGCGGCCCTTGTACAGAAATACATATTGACTGTAGACCAGATGCTGAACGGATAGCCATTAATGGCAAAACACTGGTGAACAAAGACCACCCACAAGTTATTGAAATTTGGAATAATGTGTTTATTCAGTATAACCGTTTAAAAAACGGAAAATTAGAACCCTTACCTGCTAAACATGTAGATACCGGAATGGGGCTGGAACGTCTGGTTCGTGTTATTCAAAATAAAACCAGTAATTACGATACTGATTTATTTACACTCACTATTGCATTAACAGAACAAATTACTAAGCAACAATACCAGAATACGCAAAATAAGCAGGATATTGCATTTAGAGTAATTGCCGATCATATTCGTGCCATTGCCTTTACCATAGCCGATGGGCAATTACCGGCCAACAACGGTGCCGGCTATGTAGTACGCCGCATTTTGCGTAGAGCCGTTCGCTATTATTTCTCGTATCTTCAATACAAACAACCTTTACTGTTCCAGCTTATACCGGCATTAGCACAACAATTTAATCAGGTATTTCCTGAATTACAACAGCAAGTTGATTTTGTGGCAAAGGTAATTAAAGAAGAAGAAGAAGCCTTTTTACGTACGTTAGATAAAGGGCTTAAAAAAATGGAAGAACTGATAGAACAGGCACAGCAAACGCAACATATCATTGATGGTAAAAGTGCCTTTGAATTATTTGATACATTTGGCTTTCCCATTGATTTAACCAAACTCATTGCTGCTGAAAATAATTTGCAGGTTGATGATAAAGGCTTTGAAACCGAAATGCAATTACAAAAAAACCGGTCGAGAGCTGCCAGTACAATTGATGCAGATGATTGGGTAATACTACAACCCAATGCCTTTACTGAATTTATTGGTTATGACACCTTAAGTATTGAAACAAAAATTGTACAATACCGAAAAGTTACCGCAAAGGGAAAACAAGCTTACCAGGTGGTGTTAAACGCTACCCCATTTTATGCAGAAAGCGGTGGCCAGGTGGGCGATACGGGATGGCTTACCATTGCAAACGAAACCATTACAGTAACCGATACCCGTAAAGAAAATAATGTATTTATTCAATTTACAGAAGCTTTACCCGCTCAGTTAAATGAACCGGTTATTGCAAGTATTAATATTCCCCGCCGAAAAGCCATCATGGCGCACCATACGGCCACCCATTTGCTGCATGCTGCACTTAGAAAAGTATTGGGTACTCATGTAGCACAAAAAGGCAGTTTAGTAAATGAAGCCTATTTGCGATTTGACTTCTCACATTTCGCAAAGCTTACTGATAAAGAATTAGAAAATATAACAGCTTTGGTGAATGAAAAAATAAGGGGAAATATTCTGGTAGTTGTTCAAACCATGAAAAAGGAAGATGCCCTGAAAATGGGCGCTATGGCTTTATTTGGTGAAAAATATGGAGATGAGGTACGTGTGGTAATTATTGACCCCTCCTATTCCGTTGAATTGTGCGGCGGTACCCATGTAGGCAGTACGGGAGAATTGGGAATTTTTGCCATTCAACACGAAACTGCAGTAGCTGCAGGTGTGCGCAGAATTGAAGCTGTTTGTGGTATTGCAGCGGAACAATGGATGCAACAACAATTACATACTTTACAGGAAGCAAAAACATTACTAAAAAACCCCAAAGACCTGTTAAAAGCCATTGAACAATATTTGGAAGAAAATGCACTACTGAAAAAACAGGTAGCCTATTTAGAGTTGAAACAAATAGAACAAATTCAGGAGCAACTATTACAGCAAGCAGATACCGTTAACCATACACATTTTATAGGTAAATTGTTAAATGTAATGCAACCCGACATATTGAAAAAACTTTGCTTTCAATTAAAAAACCAACTTACCGGAAATTATGTAGTTGTACTGGCTGCAAATATATCTGGCAAACCACATGTTGCTGTGCTATTATCTGAAACAATGGTTACTGAAAAAAAATGGGATGCCAACCAACTCATTAAACAACATATTGCACCCATTATNNAAACGCTGGCAACTGCTGGCGGACAAGATGCCAGTAACCTGAACACCATTTTTTCAGCCATCCGGGCACTTTTATAAATCTAATTCAAGTTTATTTTACTCATAATAACCGGCAGCATTTGGCTCCGGTTTTTTTGTATTTATCCTTGATGATTTTAACATTTCCGAAGGTTTTCGTAAATGAAAAATTGAATTACTTTTGAACTACTAAACTTTTCGTATAACCTCAAAAACAAATGGTATGAACAAAAAACAAATCATTTTGCCCCTGCTGGCAATGGCAATTACAGCAGGTATTGCAGCACAAACCAAACAAAACGATGATATTATTATTCATAGAAAAGGAAATGCACAACAAAAAACAACCATCGTAATTGATGGAAAAAATATTACTGTAAATGGCAAACCGGTTGACCAATGGAAAGATGGCACTGTTGAAATAGTGCAATCAGATTCAACCTCCATTGCCTTCAATTTCCCCGAATTTAAACAACAATTTGAACAAATGTTTGGCCCCAATGCATCAAGAGGTGGTGTTCAGTTTTTTAGAGGAATGGGACCGGTTGTGAATGCCCCCATCTACAATAAAGCCCAATTAGGTGTGCTTACCGAAAAAGCTGAAAACGAAACAGGTGCAGCTATTAAAGAAGTAAAAAAAGGTACTGCAGCCGAAAAAGCCGGGTTACAAACACGAGATATTATTCAAAAAATAAATAACACACCCATTCAAAACAGCGAAGATTTATATAAAGCTATTGGCCAATACAAACCTGGCGATACTGTTAACATTGCTTACTTAAGAAACGGTATCTCTAACACCACAAAAGCACTATTGCAGAAAAATGAAATGGCAGCCAATGATAATCAATGGGGTAAAGAAAATTTTAATCTTCAAATGCCGCCCATGCCTGACATGCCCGGATTCAATTTCAGAAATATGAATAAAAAACCGATGCTGGGTGTACAAATTGAAGAAATGGACAATAATGCAGGCGTAAAAATTAATAGCGTTAATCCCAATTCACCGGCCGAAAAAGCAGGACTTCAAAAAGGAGATGTTGTTATCGCTATTGATGGAAGTACCGTGAAAAGCATTGAGGACATTAAACAAGTAATGAATAACAAAAAAGAAGGCGATGAGGTGAGTTTATCTTATTTACGAAACGGTAAAAAATACAATACCAATATCCTGTTTCCTAAAACCATCAAAAAAGCTACGCTATAAAAGCCTGCCCCCAATGAAAATCCAAGCGCACCACACTAATGTAAAAAGTTAGTGTGGTTTTTTCATTTTAAACAAGCTGCTTTTACCCTATGTTATAAAATGATACCTTTACGCAGTAAAATCATCCAGTGACTATTGAATTTAACGAATGGATTATTCAAAATATGAAACCGTAATTGGCCTTGAAGTACACGCACAATTACAAACCCAAAGTAAATTATTTTCAGGTGATGCCAATCGTTTTGGAGGCCATCCCAATACCCAAATCAACCCTATTACACTGGCACATCCCGGCACCCTTCCTAAAATCAATAAAAAAGCTATTGAATATGCCATTAAAATGGGCTTAGCTTGTCATTGTGCAATTGAAACCCTGAATTGTTTTGCCCGTAAAAATTACTTTTATCCTGATTTGCCCAAAGGTTATCAAATATCACAACATACTACCCCAATTTGCATAGGTGGCTATATCAGCATTTTTATTGCAGGCATTGAAAAAAAGATTTATTTAAACAGAATTCATATTGAAGAGGATGCCGGTAAAAGCATTCACGATGCGGTAGAAGGGTTTACCTGTATTGATTATAACCGTGCCGGCACACCTTTAATTGAAATTGTAACGGAACCTTGTATTCAATCGGCTGAAGAAGCCTTCCAATATTTAACGGAAATAAGAAAATTAGTGCGCTGGTTAGATATTTGTGATGGGAATATGGAAGAAGGCAGTTTGCGCTGCGATGCCAATATTTCTATCCGTTTAAAAGGTGCAACAGAACTGGGCACCAAGGTAGAAGTAAAAAATTTAAACTCTATTCGTAATGTAAAAAAAGCTATTGAATATGAAGTGGAACGTATGATTGCATTAACAGAAAATGGCAAACCCATTGTTCAGCAAACCCGAAGTTTTGATGCAAACAACGATACCACCTTTGCGATACGTGAAAAAGAAGAAGCCAATGATTACCGTTATTTTCCGGATCCTGACCTGGTGCCATTTTTTATCAATCAGTCTACTATTGAAGTCATTCAAAAAACAATGCCGGCCTTACCCAATGCCTTAAAACAAAAGCTTCAGCATGAATATGGGTTAAGTGTATATGATGCGCATCAGTTATGTGACGATAAACATACAGCGGCCTTTTTTGAGACTACTGCAACCCATACCCGCCATTTCAAAGCCATTGCCAATTGGATGCTGGGACCTTTAAAACAATACCTGAATGAACAAGGCCATGATTTTAGTCAATTAACCCTACAGCCAAAAACATTAGCCGGCATCATACAATTAGTAGATGATGGCAAACTTAATTTTTCAACCGCTGCCAATAAATTATTACCCGCAATAATCACAACCAACGCAGATCCGGCAATAACTGCCGAAAAAATGAACCTGATTCAGGTTTCAGATAACAATGCAGTTTTAGAATGGGTACATCATGTTATTACAGCAATGCCCGAAAAAGTTGCCGAATATAAAAAAGGAAAAAAAGGATTAATGGGTTTGTTTGTTGGCGAAGTGAAAAAATTAAGCAAGGGTAAAGCTGATCCTAAAATAACTACCACAATATTAGAAAAGATTTTAAATGCAAAATAATATTGCAGCAAACAAGCTGCATATTCAATTAGAATTTCAAAACAAAGCGTTTATTTAAAAACAAAGCAAAATATATGAAACAATTTGTATTAGGTATTGTACTGGTTTTTACACTATTTGCCTGCCAGCAAAAAAAATACGGAGCTTTTATTATAAGCGGGAAAATTGAAAATGCACCCTCCAATAAAATTTTATTAGAAGCATTGCCCTTTGGTGCACAACAACCCGTAGTAGTTGATTCAACTACATTAACTTCGAACGGAAATTTTGAATTAAGAGGAACTGCCACCACTGAAGGCCTTTATTTATTGGCAATAGAAAATGGGCCACAGGTTTTATTTATTAATGATAGTAAAGATATTAAAGTAGTAATGGATGCACATAATTACAAGGCTTATACTACCAATGGTTCTGCTGCATCTACTGCATTACATCAGTTTTTAGAACAGTATAGTACAAAATTTGGGCCTTTGGCCGATGCCTATCTGCAGGCAGATTCTTTACAAAATACACCCCATGCCGACAGTGCATTATTGGCAGCAGTTAATTTGCGCAAAGAAACCTTATTGAAAAATTTTAATGGGTTTTTAGAGCAAACCATTAAAACATCCAATAGTCCGGCTCTCACCTATTATGTAATTGGTAAAGCATTTAAAACCATGCAACCCGATGCAATCAAACAATTAACAGATGCATCTGCAGCAAAATTTAAAGACAATGCGGGCTTATTGCGTTTACAGGAAATCATCAATGGCCAAATGGCAACCGATCCAAAAATTGCACTCATGAACAAACCGGCACCCGATTTTACATTAGCCGATACTTCGGGTAAAATGGTATCATTGAGTAGTTTTAAAGGTAAGTATGTATTAGTAGATTTTTGGGCCAGTTGGTGCAGCCCCTGTCGTCAGGAAAATCCCAATGTAGTTGCTGCTTTTAACAAGTATAAAGATAAAAATTTTACTGTTTTAGGCGTATCATTAGACAATGACAAAGCAGCCTGGTTAAAAGCCATCCATCAGGATAAACTTACCTGGACCCATGTAAGCGATTTAAAACAATGGCAAAGTAGTGTGGTTGATTCATATAAAATAACGGGTATACCATTTAATGTATTGGTTAACCCACAGGGTATTATAATTGGCGTTGAATTAAGGGGAGCTGCGTTGCAGGATAAGTTAGCGGAAGTGTTAAAATAGAAAAATGATTGTAAAGCAGCTTATTGTAAAAACAGGTAGATTCTTAAAATAGGTTGCACTAATATTCATTAGAGGATGTATCAAAAGCAAAATGAAAGAGCTGAGATTTACATAAACAAAATTTTTCTCCATCCCCTTTTACTGAAAAAAGAGGCTGCATATCACTTTTGATNNCAAATTTTTAAAGAATAGAGAAAAAGGAAGTATACAATAAAAAACAGGCTGTACCCATACCCATAATGGAGCAGCCTGTTTTTATTAAATTAAAAACCAAATTAATAACCTGGGTTTTGAACCATTATGGAACCACTATTCAAAATTTCTTGTAAAGGAATTGGGAATCTACATTTAAAAGCACTATTAGGATCGGAAGTATTAATTCCAATAATACCTAATTGTTTGTATCTTCTTAAATCAAAAAAACGATGCCCTTCATGTGCTAATTCAACTCTTCGTTCATTTAAAATTGCAGTTAAAAGATCACTCTGTGTAACAGCCAAAGTATTTGGTAAACCAGCACGATTTCTAACAACATTTAAATCGCTGGCAGCTCCAATAAGGTTACCTTGCTGCGCTCTTGCCTCGGCGCGAATTAAATAGATTTCGGCTAATCTAATTTGAGGAATAAAATCATCACCAGTCGAAACACGTGTATATTTAAGCGTTTTAGCTGGAGGAGCAATAGCAGCACTTGCAGCGGTTGTGTAATTTACGCCCTTTCTTAAATCACCAATTTCATGCGCATTATTTAAGCCTGTGCTGGCAGAAATTTCATTTCTACCACCATAACCAGTTGTAAAATAGAAGAAAGCAACTGAATTTTGATTTGTTGGGTCATATGGAAGTGTCCAAATAACCTCTTGTTTAGGACCAATATTGCCATATAAGGACGCATAATTTGACAATAATGACTGACCTGTTACAGAAATTACGGCAGTTGCTTTTGCTTCAGCATTTGCCCAATCTCCCCTGTATAATGCAACTCTGGACAATAAAGCATTTGCAGCTTTTTGATCAATTCGCCAGTTATAACTGCTATTGGCAGAATTGGTTACTGCCAGGTTGGCTATAACCTGGGTTGGGTCTAAATCAGCTAAAATTTGTTTCCACACATCATCTTCTGAAGATCTTGCTATTGGAGCTGCATCACTTCCGGTTAAAGTTGGATTTATTCTTAAAGGAACTCCCCAAGATTTCCCATTTACATCTGGCCCCTGATTATAACCATTTTCATTGCCCCCCCAATAACGTAACAAATTAAAGTAGTGATATGCTCGCAAAACTTTAGCTTCTGCAATAACTTGATTTTTATCTGTAAAAGTGGTTGCAGTATTTGCTGTTGCAGCAGCTATAACAGTATTACATCTATTTATTCCAGCATATATTTGCGTCCACATATTTGTAATTTCTACATTATCCGGAGTAATTGATTTGTTAAATATCTGTGCAAAACTTGGAAACGTACCAACATGCGTTATATTATCTGCATACATATCTGCAAAAATAAAGTAACGTAATCCCATATAATTACCACTTAAAGATGCACTATAAGCACCAAGTAAAGCAGCACGAATACTCGCAGGATCATTAAGCCTGGATGCTTCTATATCATTTTGTGGGGTTTGGTTTGTAATTACTTTGGTACAACTCGTAAAAATAGTACCAAATATAAACAAAATAACAAATATTTTTTTCATACATTTTTATTTGAATAAATTAAAAGGTAACATTTAATCCTATTGACACAGTTCGAGCCTGAGGCACAGTTAAAAAATCTGTTCCAGCGGCCGTAGTGGTCTCACCAAAAGTGCTAATTTCAGGATCAAATCCGCTATACTTCGTAAAAGTTGCTAAATTCTGTCCCTGAATATAAAACCGCATAGAGGATATAGTCAATCTTCTCAAAATACTTTGAGGTAAATAATAAGCAATTGTTACAGTTTTTAATCTTAAGTATGAACCATCTTCCAAAAATCTGGTAGAAGTTCTTCTATTATTATTAGGATCACCAAAAACCGCTCTGGGATACCTGATGTCAGTTGTTGGATTGGAGGGAGTCCACCTATTTAAGGTAGTTGCAAATTGGCCAAATATACTATTCATTCCTTCAGCAAATGCACGTGTNNCTGATATTGAGCAAAAACTGAAAATTCAAAATTTTTATATTTGAAAATATTACTAAATCCTCCAAAATATAATGGTTGTGCATTTCCGAGTATAGTTTGATCTGCACCGGTTATAGCAGATCCCCCTGTTAAACTTTTAAACTTTAAATCGCCGGGAGAGGTAAGTGAACTTTGAAAAGGGGCACCTGAAATCTCAGATTTAGATTGAAATACTTTATCTACAATATACCCTCTAAAAGAACCTAATGCATATCCTTCCTGTACCCAACTAGTAAAACCAGCAGCAAATGGCTGCCCACTTAATTTTGTAACGCGATTATTGTTCCAGGTAATATTTGCATTAAAGTCCCAACTAAAATTATTTATTTTTACTACATTAGCATTTACAGAAAGTTCTATGCCCTTGTTTGTAATTTGTCCAATATTTGAGGCAATACTGGTAAATCCCGAATTAAGAGGCAATGGTAAGTTAAATAATAAATCGTCTGTAATATTCTTGTATACATCTACTGTAATATTGACCCTATTAAACAAACCCAATTCTAAACCTATATCAGCAGCTTTACGATTTTCCCAACTTAAACTCGGATTTCCCAATTGTCTGGGTGCCAAACCAGGTAACTGATTAATATTAAATCCGGGAGAAACTAAGGCTAAAGCTGCAAAGTCTCCAAAATTTCTATTACCTGTGGTACCATAACTGCCTCTTAATTTCAAATTAGAGATAATTCGATTATTCTGAAGAAACTTTTCTTCACTGATATTCCATCCACCGGAAATTGAATAAAAATTACCATAACGGTTATTGGCTCCAAAATTAGAGGATCCATCTCGCCTAAAACTTGCACCTAATAAATATTTTCCTTTGAAAGAATAATCAGCTTTGCTAAAAAAACTTACTAAAGCGTTACTTGTAGCACTAGAACCTGCGCCAGATTTAACTGCACCTGCATCTAACTGGGTTATTGTATTTCCGGGAAAATTTGTGGCAGAAGCATTGATTGTTTCGTAATTGAATGTTTGTACTTCATTACCAATTAAGGCTGACAATTCATGGTTTCCTGCCCGATCTATTTTTTTCCTGAAAGTTAATACATCATTCCACAATAATGTATAATAGTTTGTATTAGCCTGATAACCATTTCCATTGGTGCCTCGTCCGGAATTAGTGGTGGTGGGATAAAACCTGGATTCTCTTAAGTTTACTGAATTTACACCAAAGGTGCTTTTAAATGTTAACCAGGGTTTAATTTTCCACTCTCCATAGGTATTTGCATTCAAGGTGTTTGTGATTGCTTTTATGGTAGGTTCGTAAGCAACTGCCAAGGGATTATCTATACTTGAATTTCTATCACGACCATAACTACCATCCGCATTGTATGCTGGTGTATTAGAACCTAGCAAAACTGCAGTTGAAAGTACGCCATAAATACTGTTATCATTCACCAGTCTGTTATTTTGAGATCTAGATAATGCAATTACCCCTCCAATTGTAAAATTATTGGAGATTTTGTTCTCTAAATTCATTCTCAAATTATAGCGCTCATATCCTGAACCAATTAAAGTTCCTTGCTGGTTTAAATATCCGCCAGAAAAATAAAACTTAGTTTTTTCATTTCCACCGGAAGCACTAAGTTCATAATTTTGAATAGGTGCATTTCTAAACACTAAATCTTGCCAATTGGTACTTACACCTTTAGCACTATCTGCAATTAATAATCCATTTCCACTCCCAAATAACGCATTTACTAAAGCATCTAAATTTGGGAATGGATTTGGAATTAAATTACCATATCTATTAAACACTTCCTCACGAACCAAGCCAATATATTGTGGACCTGTGAGTGGCTGAATTTTTCTCCAAACAGATTGAATACCGTTCTGAGAGCTAAAACTTATTTTAGTTTTTTGATTAGCGCCACGTTTAGTAGTAACCAATACAACGCCATTATTAGCTCTTGAGCCATATAAAGAAGCCGCGGCAGCATCTTTTAAAATTTCAATAGATTGAATATCATCTGGATTTAAATCAGATAGAGGATTTAAACCCTGACCACCAACACCGATTGTTTGTAAATTGTTCGTTATAACCGGTACACCATCAACCACCCACAGTGGTTGATTTCCGGCACTCAGTGAAGAAACTCCTCTAATTCTAATAGAAATTCCACCACCGGGAGTACCTGATTGTGAACTTACTTGAACACCAGATGCCTGACCCTGAATTGCCTGATCCGGGCCTGCAACAGGTAGATCTTGTATCGATGAACCTGAAATGGTAGCAACAGAACCTGTAAGTTCTTTTCGTTTTTGAGTACCATAAGCTACAACAACTACTTCATCTAATTTTGAATTAGATGGTTCTAATTTTACGTTAATTAAAGTGGCCCCTTCAATATTTACCTCTTTTCTGGCAAAGTTTAAAGAAGTAATAATTAAAGCCTTAACATTAGCAGGAACTGCTAATGAAAACGTTCCATCACTTTCTGTACTCGTCCCAATTTTCGTTCCTTTTGCCAAAATGGATGCTTTTTCAACGGGTTTGCCGTTTTCATCCAGAACCGTACCTTTTATGGTACGATTTTGTGCCCACAATTGACCCACAGTCAACAATGCACACACGAGAAGCAATAGCAGTTTTCTCATAATTCTCTGTGTTTTAGTTTTAAAAAAAGTTAAAAAAGGATTTCAAATATAAGTTATCAAAACATTAAAGACATAAATTTTCTATAAAAAGTTGCAAAAAAATAAAAATTATCACTATTGTTCGACAAAACTTAACTTAAAAATCGCTGTAATCTTTTGCTGTAAAGAATTACAGGCTAAAAAATGATTATTTCAAAGTTGGAGGGAGCACCCCATCATCTTTTGAAATCGACTGAAATATGGTTCTGTAAGGGGGTTAAACCATTATTTTACAACTTTAGTCGGACAACAATGTGAAATTATCTTTTTTTTAAAAAAAATATTCTTGGATTTAAGTTTAAGATAATTTATAATTAAAAAAGGCCAAATTTTAATTTAGCCTTTTTAAAAATTAATTAAAAAAAATATTAATACCCGTTATTCTGAACAATATTGGGATTCACTAATACCTCATCCTTTGGTATGGGAAAGATGATATTTAAGGTTGCAGGTGTAACATTTAAGCTTTGTATAATGGCATTAGTGGCATCCTGCGCCTGTGGTTTTACAAAAGAACGCTGCAACCGGTAAAAATCCCAAAAACGGTAACCTTCCCATGCTAATTCTTTACCCCGTTCAGTTAAAATATCTTCTAACACCTGCGGGCCGGAAGAGGTATAACCTGTAAAAGCAGGATCTCGTTGCATCGCTACCATGTTCAAGTATTTCAGTGCATTAATGGGATCGTTTAAATTGTAATAAGCTTCCGACAAAATCAGTAAAACTTCTGCATAACGTACAATTTTTACATCATCATAATTAATCGGATCAATAGGGTATTTGGTTATATAATAGGCAATACCCAATTGACCGGAACGGGTACTTGGATTATACAATTGCCGTCTGGCATCGGTTAAAGTATACGAATTGTAGAAATCTTGTGTTGCCAAAATATCACCATAGCTTCCAATTGGTTTGGGTACATAGAGGTTCGCCAATGTACCATCTGAAACACTATTGTTGGCGTCAGAAGTTACTTCAAACATGGTTTCTACCCTGTCAGTTCTTGGAGTAGTTCCTTTCCAGTAATTTACAAGGCCTGTACTTGGAGTTAAGGTAAAGCCTCCATTATTTACCACATCTAAAGCGGCATTTTTAGCATTGGTCCAATCGCCCATGTGCTGATAAACTTTTGCCAATAAACCTGAAATGGCATATTTAGAGCAGAAAGAAGAATTGACACTTCTGGTTTGGCCGGTACTGAGAAATGTCATGGTACCACCCTGATTAAATTTTGCAAGAGAATAAGCTTTATTTAAATCGGTCAATGCCTGTGCATACACTTCTTTAATGGTATTACGGGCAGGTTTTGCATTTTGATTGAATGTTAATACAATAGGTACACCCGGGCCATTGGGATCTTTAGCATAAGGCAAAGCATAATTTCTACATAAATCAAAATATACCATACCTCTAATGGCATATGCTTCAGAGAATAATTGACTGATATTGTCATTGGTTATAGCCAGTCCGGAATTGATGATCAAATTTGCATTTTTGATGGCCTGATATGCATTGAACCAAATATTGCTGGCATAACCATCGGTAACCACCATATTGTACAAATTAAAACCGGTATAACGACCAGAATTTTGACTGGATTGGAAAGCATGGTCGGCCATTAAATCTCCTTTTACGGCAAAGGTTCTGCCATAAAAATCAGTTGCCCGCAATGAGGCATATAAGCCATTGACTGCCGCATTTAAATCGGCCTCAGATTTAATTGCATCGCTCAAAACAGATGCATTGTAAGGTTTTAGATCTAAAAAACTTTTTTGGCAGGCAGATAAAAATAAAATCAGCCCCAATAAAGTAAGCTTACTTAAATGATTGTATATTTTTAAATGTTTCATTATCAGAAATTTTATTAAGTAATGAATTTAAAATGTTACGTTTAATCCAACGGTTAATGATCTGGAAGGTGCAACGGCTTGGTTGTTAAATCCTTGCACACCCTGCTCCGGATCGCTGGTTAAATTATTATCATAAACTTTTGTCCACAAATTGCTTCCGCGAACATAAAATGCGAGTGCAGATAAATGTAATTTTGATAATACATTTTTATCTGTTAATCGATAACCTAATTGAACATTTCTCAAGCGTATATAATCACCTTTATAGATAATACGGTCTGAACCACTTGCGCCATTTCTGGAGTCTCCATAAATATATTTAGGCACATTGGTAATATCACCTTTTTTCTGCCAGCGGTTCATCATAAATGCATATTTGCCGCGGGTAGGAAAACTACCATCCGTAAAGAAACGTGCATAGTTATCTACAATATAATTTCCGTAGTTGTAATAAAAATCAATACCAAAAGAAAAATTCTTATAAGTAAAGGTATTGCCCAAACCCCCAAAATCGGTTGGTGAGGCAGATTTACCTACTAAATATAATTTGGCAGAAGCAAAGGTTGAAGTAGTAGCAGATTTGGTACTGTCAGTATACCAAAGCGGATTTCCATTATTAGGGTCTACACCTGCCCATCCTCTGGTATAAAACGAGTAGAAAGGCTGGCCTGCTCGCATTAGGAATGCACTGCTTTGCGGATTGAACTGATCTCCTGTAGGCAAATTGGTTACTGCATTTTTATTATGCGCATAATTGAAATTTACCTGCCAGGTAAAATCTTTCGTTTGAATGGGTATCACAGATATGGAAAATTCTATTCCTTTATTTTCCATGCTACCCAAGTTGCTGATTACTCCGGTAAAACCGGTTGTTCTGGAAATTTGCTGACTCAATAAAGAACCATCTGTTTTTCGATTATAATAATCAGCAGTAATGTTTACTCTGTTTTTAAACAAACTCAAATCAAATCCTATATCAAATTGTTTGTTTTGTTCCCAGGTTAAATTAATGTTTCCAATATTATTAAAAGTACCACCGGCAACACCATTATAATTGTAACCAAAACCAAAGGACGGTCGCCATTGGTAGTTGCCTATTTCAGCATTACCATTGGTGCCATAAGATGCCCTTAATTTAAGATTAGTAATAGCGGGAATATTTTTCATAAAATTTTCATTCACCACATTCCAGGCAAATCCTATTGAATAAAAATTACCATAAGGGTTGCTACTACCAAACCGGGATGAACCATCTCTCCTAAAACTACCATATAAAGAGTAACGGTCATCATAACTGATATTGGCAGTAGAATAAGCCCCGGTGAATGCATAATCGGATGATACCTGAATACCCAGCGTAGAGGTTGCTGCATTTTGAGAAGAATACAAATCTAATTTAGGCGGAAAACTCTGAGCAGAACCCTGTTGCTGCAAATACGCATTGCGTGTAGCTTCATAACCTACTTTTATATCTGCATAAAATTTCTTATCCTTATTAAAATCAAAATGATAATCTAACTGGTTATACCAATTCCATAAAAAATTTCGCGTATACAATGATAATGCATAGCCTGCAGTACCTGAACCATCTCCATGAAACTGGTTATTAAATTGATACTCTTCGTTACCATTAAACTGCAATCCCAGATTACTGGTAAATTTCAGTGATTTCCATATTTTATATTCTACAGTTTCTGTTCCAAAAATACTTAATGCCTTTAACCAGCGTTTATCATTGGCGGCAATGTATAATGGATTATAGTGGGCAGGAAAGCCGAAATTATTTCCGGAAATATTTAAAGTTCCATCCGGATTAAATGGATTTTGCGTTGGCCTTAATACCAATGATACATATCCGGGATTTCCAAAATAACCACCTCCTCCGGAAATACCGCTTGAAGCCAATACTGAATTTTGAACCACATTACCTACCGTTACTTTTGTTGTAAAACTTAATCGGTCGGTTGCCGCATGGGTTATTTTAATATTACCTGTATATCGGGTTAAATCTGCACCAATGGTAGTACCCTGTTGTTTAAAATAACCACCTGAAATAAAATACCTGGTTTTACCATCACCACCTGAAGCACTTAAATTATATTGATTTTGAATACCTGTTTGGGTTACCAAATCAAACCAATGAATATCTACACCATTGCCATAACCATACGATGCTAAAGTATTATTAATAGTAGTTTGGCTTGCATTATTATTAACCAGCCCTTCCTGCAACAAAGTAAACCAGTCTGCTGCCTGTAATGCTCTTCCGGCAGCCGGTGGTGCAATTACATTATTGTTGCCTAATTCTGCACTTAGGTTAAATTGTGTTTTACCCATTTTACCGCTCTTGGTAGTAATAATAATTACACCATTTCCACCTCTTGAACCATAAATGGATGTAGCTGCTGCATCTTTTAAAATAGAGATACTCTCTATATCATCGGCATTAATGGTAGCTAAAACATTAGTACTGGGATTGATGTTAAACCCACCTCCGTTACCATTCGATAAATCACCACCATTCATAACAACACCATCAATTACATACAAGGGTTGTGATGCACTTAACGAAAAAGATCCTACCCCCCTGATTCTTATTTGTTGGTTGGCACCCGGTTGGCCTGTAGTAGCTACCGACTGTACCCCGGCAGCAGCGCCTTGCAACATTTGGTCAATTGACCCATAAGGCTTATCAGCCAATTGTTCGCCACCTACTTTCACTATTGCAGCGGAAGAATTACTCTTTTTCTGAAGACCATAACCGGTTACAACCACTTCTGATAAATCTTTACTGGAGGCAGATAATGATAGGTTAATAATACCCTTGTTACCTACAGGAATATATTGTTCATCTAAACCGACATGGCTAAACTGAAGCCCTTTCACTTTTTCTGAAACATTAATAGAATAGATACCGGCGGCATTGGTAACTGCAGTACCAACCACCTTTTTATCGCCGCCTAATGCATTGATGGAAACACCTACCAACGGTTCTCCTTTTTCATCCGTAACCTTGCCGGTTATAGTGCGGTTTTGTGCAAATACCTGGCTTACTATTAAGCACAAGCATAGTAACAGGAAATAAACTTTTCTCATGTATGCAGGATTTTAATTTTGGTTAATGAAACAATGTTATTAATAAAAATTTAACATTCCAAAAAAAATTTTAATTATTTTTAGTATCAAAGGATGACTTACTGTTTTAATTTTACATTCAATGTAAAAATTTTAACGATTTCATCCGTTTTTAAAATGCAATATTTTGCCAATAATTGCATAAAAAAACCTGCAAAAAGCAGGATTTAAAAGTATATACCCAATATAAATGTGAAAATGCACTGCCATTGCAATTAAAACCTCGTACACCTTAACTTATCTAAGGTACTGTTTCTAATTTTGAGAAAACCATGATAAGATGCAGTTAACTCAAATCCACCCCGATAATTCGATACGGTTTTTAACTTAGAAACATTTACATCATAACTTAACCCCACACTCATGTGTTTAAAATCCATTTTCACTACTGGTACAAACGCATCTCCCCAACGCAAAAAACTACCAAAATAAATGGTATATGGATCTTCATTATAAAATTTTTGAACATCAAACCCATATAAAATACCCCCCAATAATTGCCGATAGCCATTTTGTGTAAAATAATCGGCAAAAGCAATAATGCGGTTTCTGTCGGTAACCGGTGAATTGACCCCAACATTAAAAGTAAGTTTGGGATACAGGAAATTTTCTACAGTCCCCGTAACAGAATGTATCACCGGTTTATTAAAATGTGCATAGCCCGCCCCAATATAAAAACGGCCATTTTCTCCATAGCTGCTGCTGAAACTTACACCTGTAGCCAGATCCCAGTAATTGTATCCAGTATTGGTAAACATTTGTGAGGTTGGATTACTGGAATTATAAGAACCACCCAGGTATTGATCGCCGGTTTTAATTAGTGTAGGATCAAATTGGCTGTAAACAGGACCACCCATAAATGCAATAGATAAATAAGTGTCTTTATCATCACTCAACGACT